>Ga0163154_10000152_pt1 | contig 101097 bp, 110 predicted proteins | sample OliLakLV19MP9P1_FD_148649 | JGI IMG/M metagenome (GOLD analysis project Ga0163154, IMG submission 148649) | Freshwater microbial mat bacterial communities from Lake Vanda, McMurdo Dry Valleys, Antarctica - Oligotrophic Lake LV.19.MP9.P1 | ecosystem: Environmental > Aquatic > Freshwater > Lake... | reverse complement strand
TATACTATTTTCTATGATCCTAACCTACAACTTCAGAATTAAAGATTCTTCAACCAGAAATCAGCTTAAAAAAATGGCTTCTGATACAAACTTCGTTTGGAATTTCACCAACAACATAATCAAACAAAGAGGAATCCCCCGGCTTTAGCCGTGGGGAGGATGTCAAACAGTATGCGTGATGAAAAACAAATCTGGATTGATGAACACGCCAAGCTACCGATTGATAAAACTCCGGGCGCTGGTGCCAAGCGTATTGCCACCCTTTTAAATGAGCGGGTTACTGGCAAACAATCCATTAAGGACGCCACCTTAGGTCTATCCCCTAAGGCTAAGTTCACTTGGCAAAAACCGATTTTCCAAGCCATTATGGAAGCCGTAGTCACCCCGGCCCTAGATCCGGTGGTGCCTCTCACCATTTTGGCCACCGCTTGGGGAACCGCGTGTTTGGCCTCGACGATGATTATTACTAGCGGGGCTGAAATGAGCCCGCCACCGCCCGGAACTAACGGTATTGTGGGGACCGCTATCGCAATTATTGATCCACCTTCGGTTGCCATCGGCCAAGCCTACATTATCGCCCAATTGCTTTTAGCCCCTAAAGTTGGCGAGCAAAAGGAATCCAAATTTCCGGTTGTGATGTACGAAGCGTTTGGGTTCTTGACTTACACGATCACCGGTATAGATACCAAGACCCCCGAACAAGCCGGTCCGGTACCATTCATTTTACCGCTAACACCCACCGCTTAAACAGTGCTATTCTTTTTTTAGAATTCAAAAAATTAAATCAAGAGTTGCCGATGCGTGTCACTTTCCAATTGGCGTTTGATTCCGCGTGTGATTTTAAATCTTATTTGCGACGTTTGGATACGAAATGCTGGCTGATTATCGATTGTAGTGAAGAAAATAGGCAGCTTGAGTTGGCTTTCCGGCCGCCGATGATTTGGTTTTAATCCCCCGGTTATATTTACGTACTGAGCGGAGTTGAAATATGTCTGGAACTACTGAACCGAAAGAAACCGAAGTTGAAGGCTATTCATCCGGCGCAACTTTGATTTTAGAATCGAAAAATCAAACAGCCGAACAAAAGCAAAAATTTACCGCCGAAGTAGACCGCCTCGCGAATAATATTAAAGATATGCCGGGACGTGATCGCGTAGCCGCCGTGCATCAAGCGGTAAACGCGTACATGGATAGCCAATTAAAAAATGTAAAAATATCTTGCCGGGCGGGGTGCGCTTGGTGCTGCCACAGTCCAGTTCAGGCGACGGAAGATGAAGTTGACATCTTGTTAGAGGAAGCGGGCAGGCAGGGCGTAGAGGTTGATGTGGACCGCCTATTACTTCAGGCGGATAAGGGCAGGGAACTGGATTGGTGGCAAAACACCGCGCCGGAGAATAGCAAATGCGTATTCCTTGGGCCAGACAATTCTTGCCAAGTTTATGAGAAAAGGCCGGCCGCTTGCCGTACCCACGTCGTTACTTCTAACCCGGATTTATGTCAGCCTTGGAATAATAGTAAAGAAGTTGAAACGGATTTTAAGAAGTATGTCGTGCCTACCGCCGAGGTGGTGGCTTCGGCTCTCTATAAGAGTTCTAAACTAGGGTTTTTGTCGGCGATGCTTTATCGTCGCTCTCTAACAACAGAGGAAGCCAAATAATGCGTGCCTTACGTCGTGGGTTGCGCCAAATGCACGCATCTATGACCGGTAAAACTTGGCGCTATTATTTGGCCGAGTTTAAAGACGATGTTTTAGGTGTTATATGGGATAGCTGGTATCGGCCTTTGCGCGAAGTGTGCCGCGCCGTAAAGCGTATCTTTATTTGGTTGCCGGTACTCTACAAAGATCGTGATTGGGATTATGGTTTCTTTTTAGAGATCATGCGCTTTAAATTATCGCGTATGCGGCATAATCACGAGACCAAACAAATTATCGAAGCGTGGCAAGAAGTCGCCAATGAAATTAAAGAAGCCGAAGTTATTATTGGCAGACTCATCGAGTGGGATTCTCCAGAAGCTTTTAATGCGGACCTGCAATTGTTGTCGGATCATCTTAAAAAGCATTTACAAGGCTGGTGGGATTGATGACCAATACCGTATCACTGTGCATGATTTGCAAAAATGAACAGAATAATATCGGACTTTTGCTCGATGATGTGTGCCAGGTTTTAGAAGAAGTCATCATAGTTGATACGGGATCGACCGATAACACGTTGGCTATCTTGGCAGAAAAATCGAAACAATATCCCAATTTGCGGATCGAACATTTTCAGTGGGTGGATAACTTTTCTGCCGCACGTAATTATTCTTTTTCTTTGGCCACACAAGATTTTATTTTCTGGTGTGACGGCGACGACCGGGTTGACAGCAAAGATTTATTTAAATTCAAAAATTGGGCTTTGGTTAATCCAAATGTAGATTGCTGGCTTTTGGATTACATTTATTCCAGCTTTCCAGACGGCAGCCCGCAACTAACTTTAGGGCGCGAACGCTTTTTACGCAGAGCAATGAATCCGCGCTGGGTAGGAGCAATTCATGAAGTTATCGACATAAATTCTTTCCGCCAACAATATTACAATGAATTAAAAATCGTCCATAATCGCGGCAGTAAAGTTATCGAACCGAAGCGCAATTTAAAAATTCTAGAAGCCGAGTTCGCCAAAAATCCGAACGATCCCCGCACCGCTTATTACTATGGTAAAGAACTTTTCGACCACGTGGATAATAAAGGCATTGAAATTCTAGAGCATTATTTGACGCTGCCATGGCGTTACTATGATGATGAAGTCAACGCCCGCGAAAGATTGTCACGCGCTTATCTAGCACTCAAGGATCACGGCAAAGCCATTCGGGTGGCGAATGAGATTTATCATTTGGATGCCACCCGCAAACGCGCCGGTTTTTACTGGATTTATGGTGCTGTCGAACAAGATCTGCAAAATTATGAAATAGCCATTGATTGGTATGAGCGGTGCGTGGTGGAACCGCCGCCCCCGCCGCGTGTATTGACCATGGAGTACTACACTTGGAATCCGTTGCGGCGTATTTCTGAGTGCTATTTGAAATTGAATAATTACGAGCAAGCCGTCAAACACGCTCGCATGGTTAAAAAACTTTTGCCAGGCGATCACGGCACGGAGCTTTGGTATAAAGAAAACTTTTCGGAAGCGCCTAAGCACAAAGAAGGCTACACACTTTTGACGATGGAGTTTGGCCTAGAGCCAAAGCTGCGCTGGGAGTCCTATTACGCAAAAGAGTTGTGGGTTGACCGTTTAGATGTAATCCCACTCAAAGACGCCAGCTTAGACGGTGCGGTTATTAATGTTGAAAATTGCGGAGAAATACTGAGGACCATTAAGCCGGGTGGATTTTTGTGGAGTGTATACCCCCTCCAGGTATCGGAAGCTTTTTGCTTAGGTTCACCGGTTTACCGCAAACAGAAAATCTACAACTATATTAAAACTGATTACACCAAACCGTCTTTTGGCTACCGCAGCCTTGATCGTAATTTTGGGCCGTATCGTATTCGTATCGAAAATTTGATTAAATCGGCCGCCAAGCAAGGTCATCCGGTTCTCGATTTAAATATCTCCGAAGGGGTGTGCGATGTTTTCATCGGCCAGCGAATATTCGCTGGGGACATGGGTAAGGCAAAAGTTTTGGTTTTGGACGTTTGCGAAAAGCTACCAAGCTATGAAGGCTTTGGTTTTGAATACGCCCACGCGGCGTGCGCCACTTCAGACGTGCTGGTGGAGCATATTAAGAGCCTTTACCCCGAAAAGGCGGTGTTTCATTTAGATGACCACTTTGAATTTCAAGCCGAGGGTTGGCTTTGATACGACTTAACTGATTGGTATAATTAACAAATTATTTAATTGGCGGCGTTAAGCACAATCCTGTAAAAATACTGCACGAGGTATTACACATGGAAGCTTGGACGCCGGTTGATAATCCCGATGTTTTAAATAGCTATTTAATTTGTTTCTAAGTTCTTCGCGATTCATTTGATTAATTAAAAATACCTATACCGATTGCGAGAAACAACAAACTAAAAACAATTAGCGACGTATTCCCTAAAGTAAAAACATATGACCAATCAAAAATAATTTTCTAGTGGGGATAAGCATGGAAGCTAATGACGTAGGCAGCAGAGTCCAGGCAATCATTGCAGATGCCTTATACGTGGACGTAGGCAAAGTAGAACCATCCGCAAATTTGATGCGCGATCTCGGTGCTGAGAGTATCGATTTTTTGGATATTGTTTTCCGGTTAGAGAAATCGTTTGGTATTAAAATACCGAAAGGCGATGCGGAAAAAAAGGCGCGTGGCGGCTTAATAGAAGACCAGTTCGCCATCGGCGGGGCCTTGACCGGTAAAGGAGCGACTCAACTCCGGGCGGCCATGCCAGAAATTGCCGAAGACGAAATTAAAGAAGGCTTTCAAATTCGGTCGATACCGTCTTTGTTTACCGTGCAAACGTTTGTCCGAATGGTTAAAGAGCAGTTGTAACAGCATAGTCTAAAGGGGTTTTCATGCGTTTTTTCTTTGCATCAAAAACAAAAGGTCAAAAGATCGATCAAGCCACCGCCGAGATCATGGAACTGCACGGGCAGAAAAAAGCGCTGCAAATTGAAATAGAGCAAATTCAGCTTAAGCTAAAAAACGAAAGCCAAAGAAGTTCGGAGTTCGCTTTGGCCCACTCCACAGCTTCTTTCATTTTAGATTTCGGAATTCCATCGTTTTTTAGGGTTGTGAAATTATCTAGTAAAACTGACGCCCAATTACCGCCGAATTGTACTTTGAAATGGATTGTTATACCATTAATTCCGGCATTGCAATAATTTCAGTGTTCATGGTGTCCCTTGCGCCTGTTTTTCGGTTTCAATATTTTAGGTTTTGGTAGTTTTTTGGGCTTTATTTTAACATCAGTATTTCGCTAACACACTTGTGCGGAGAACTTATGGCGTTTAGCGTTCGTTATTATGGCTACGGCGGACATGCTTGGATGGCTGAGGCTATCCGTGAACCGCTTAAATTAAATGGTATCGATCTTTTAACTTGTCACGAGCACGATAACGCCGATGTTACATGGACTGTCGATGGCATATTTGATTTTATTGCTGGGGCTGATGCTATTTATTTGCCTTCGCGATTCGAATTAGAGCCAGCGAAAGGCGTCAACCGGCTAGCCCAGGCTTGGTCGCAAAAGAAGGCGTGTGTGGTTAATCCGCTGCCTTCCTATATGAAATATGTCAAACATGAACACAATGCTTTGGTTGTGGAAACACCGGAGCAAGCGGTAGCAGCTTTCATTCGATTGCGCGACGATGCCGTCTTTAGACAACGCCTCGCGGACAATGGCTTTTCCACTTCCTTTGTCGCCCACCCGCACGGCTTGGCTAACAAGTTTGTCGATAAGCTTTTAGATTTAAAATTGCCTGGATTTGAATGGCGTCCGCAAACATTCTTTCAAATTATCATCCCGCATTACCAACCGCGTACCGATTACATTTCTTTGGCTATCGATTCGGCTCTTAAAAGTTGGGGGCCCGATCGCGACATTTTGGTGGTTTCGTCGTGTAAAGAAGATCCTAGCCAGGCTTTGCATGCGAAATTTGGCGATAAAATTAGGGTTATTTATTCAGTTGAACGGTTGTCTTTCTCTGCCGCCAATAACGTGGGTCTAGATAACGCTGATCCGCGCACGACTCATTTCCTTTTACTGAACGACGACACCCTAGTAGGCGAAAAAGCTTTGGGGGAGATGGCACGTGAAATCGGGGACGCCAATATTCTTTTAAACCCATATTCCAATTGTGACATGGGATGGTTGCACCACGACGATATTCAAATGACCGGTGATGATGGCCGCACCATAAAACTCGTCCCAGGCATGCAAATCGAAACGCTAAGCCCTAACGAACTCGAAAAGATACGTGTAGGCGGGCAAGCGGTTTTGGCTGCATCCAGAGGCCGTATTGAGATGCCGTTTTGTGCTTTTTACAGCACCTTGATTCCCAAAGTAGTGGTTGAAAGGGTCGGCAAGCTTAATACAGAATATTTAAACGGCGGCGAGGATGCTGATTATTGCCAAAGGGCTAGAAGATTCGGGTTCGGCAGTTATTGGACGAAAGCAGCGTGGGTATTTCATTTCGGCGGAAAAAGTAGAAAAGTCTCGGAAGAAAATGATTTCGATCGGCACCACCGAGAAGACCGGCACAATAATGAACTATTGCGTAAAAAATGGGGGCAAGGCGGCAATAAAAAACGCATCGCTATTTGGACTGGACCGGCATATGAGTTTTGGGACTGCGACAGTTGGAAGACAACCGGGATTGGTGGATCTGAAAGTGTCGAGGGCTGGTTAGCGCAGACTGCCGCGTCTTTGGGCCATTACGTGGCCATGTATGGTACGCACCACCGCCAAACGCAGCATGGTGTTGAGCTATTCCCTTGGAATGAATTTATACCGGAACAAAACTATTTCGATCTGTTTATAGCTTCTAGAAATTTAAATTGCGTGGATCAAAGGCTACGTGCAAAAAACGTTCTAGCACATGCGCACGACATCTTTTATTTGAGCGGTAGAGATATTTCCAAATATCATCGAGAACGTTTCACTAAATTTATTGCCTTAACCCCTTGGCATAAGCATTTTTTATCCGACTATCATCAACTTCCCACGGATCGAATTGAGATAATCCCCAATGGGGTCAGTGTGGAATTATTCGATGACATGACCATAGAGAAAAAACTGCAATTGGTTGAATGGGGTAGGTTGCATTGGAGTTCCTCTTTAGATAGAGGCTTAGACAACGCGATTGCGTGCCTTCCATGGATTTTAGAAAAATGCCCGGATATTAAAATACATTGCTGGTACGGGTTTGCTAATTGGGAAGCCTCCGCCAGAAGTCGTAACGACACCAACGAATTACATAAAATAGAAGAGTTGAAAAAACAAATCGATGCACTAAAAGATCATGTGGTGTTTTACGGGCGTGTAAATCAAGTGGAGTTGGCGGCTAACTGGAAAAAGGCATGGTGTTTATTTTATCCGACACAATTTACTGAAACGCACTACAATACCGGCGTCGAGTGCTTGGCTAGCTTTACCGTACCGGTTACGTCCAACGTAGCCGCCCTGGAAACCACTATAGGTGACTACGGTATACGTGTTATGGATCATCCTTATTCCAGAGAAGGTAGGCAAGCTTTCATAGATAATTTGGTGGGCCTCTACCACAATAAAGATCTTTGGATTGAAAAAGCTATTAAGGCTCATAAAGGTGTGGAAGATAGGAACTATAGATTTTCAGCGGTGTGGAAAACCTTTTGGGAAAAATACTTGTAGGGAGTTTTTAAATGGCCTCAGACAATATTGAAGTGGTGATTTCTTTTGATTCCACGTGAAGTCGTAAGCAGGCTTAGGTGGGAGGATGTCAATGGGGTTAATGCAAGCAAAAGTAAAGCAAGCCTTGCATTAATAATAAAAGAATAGTTCGCTCATCCATACTCGACTCCGTTCGGCTACATTTCCATTTGGCTACAGTGTTCAGACCTAGAGACAAAGTCACCCGCGCCCCAATCGATCGGTCTTAATCTCCAGTTGTAAACGTGCACATCCGTTGAACCGCAAGACACGCAAAGGAAGTACGGTTGGGAATCTTCCCCACACGAATGCACCCAATCGCCCCCACACCGCATACAAACCCCTTCAATTGAATCGTTTTCCATACGGAAACCTCCGGTTAATGACGATTATTTTATTTGTTGCAAAATAAGGGCCTTAAATATTTATTTGTAAAAGTTGCTGTTCGGAGCTAGATACGGTAGATGCCTAAAATTCCTGCATCTACATTAGGCTATACACAATTTCATATGGATCAATTTTTTCATGCCGTTGAAAAAAGAATGGAAAAGAATGAAAAATTGTAGCCGTGGAATGCTGGCCATTACTTAAATACAATTTTTCTCACTCAAATCAAAACATCAAGGAGGGTCTATGAAAGCTATTTTAGGTGCATTTTTATTGTCGGGCATGCTCGGATGTACTTCGTCGTCACCTACGACGCCGGTGTTGTGCAAAACAGCCTATAAGGCGGCGTTCGCGGCGTCGATAGGGGTAAGTGGTGCCCTAGGGTGCAAAGATCAAGCAGCGGTCGCGGCAGACTTCGTAGGCTACGTGCAAAACACCACGATGTGCAAAGACGTGTTGCCGACCGGACAAATGGCTGATTTGGTTTGCCCGTTGGTTGTCACCCAAGTGATTAAGCTTGGCGTGGGCAAACTGCCGGCGGATTGGGGATGTTCTGGTGGTGTCAGTGGGGATAAATTAGAACAAGTGCTAACGGATGCCTGTAAAAAAGCAGTGCCTTATTGATAGCCCGAAAAGTAATTTTAGGTGAAATTTCAAAATGCGCGTTGATTGTCAACGCGCATTAAAAAGGAAAATAAACCTCAATTATTAAAATTTAGATAATTGGGTGATTCTGAATTTTGCCATAAGATCGCCACCTGTGGAAGCGCCATTGTCATGAACACGAATTATGTCGCCCGCTCTTCCAATAAATGTCGTACCAACGTTGGTGTATTGCAGGTTTTGATATTTCTTCAAGCTGTAAACACGGTAAGACTCTGAGCTGTGGGGGTGGTTTGTGCATGCTCCCTCTTGCCGCAGCTAGTGATTAAAGGCAAAAGAATTAGAAACAAGATCTTCACGTCTTCCTCCTGTTGCTATCTGACTCTCACGGCACTCAGATGACTTGAGGCTCTCATTGATGTTAACTAAGCAAGGATTACTGTATTTCTTCAACAAGCGAGTAAGTAGTATTCCCTAAACCAGAAAAACCTGAAGGTAATAAATTCTGGTCCGCTACAAGAACAGTTAACCCTGGTGAACCACAGAATACGCGGAATTGACCATCAACTGCCGTAAATGTACCGTTCCAACAATAAGTTTGGTTTGTAAATTGTGCCCTGACGTAGAACCAGTTTGCTGATGAACCAGTGACAGTTGTGCCACCATTCCAAACAAAATAAAAGTTTGTGTTAACCGAAGTACCAGCTCCATAAGAACATGATGCCCAACGATACTTTTTACCAGGGACCAACCCAGTGTGCCTTAATTCTACAATCTCCTGAGAATTGGTGTTGTTGTTGCAAGTAAAATTGTTCATCAATGGCTTTTGCAACAGGTATTTACCTGTTCCGTTCTTACTGACCGAAGCCGCACCACCAGCCAAAGCATTACCACTAAAACAAATCGATAAAAGTAAAAGTAGTTTTTTCATATTATTTGCTCCTTATAAAGACTTGGTCGCTAGGGTTTAGATCAGAAAAGTCCATGAATAGGTCATTTGTTCCCACATCAGTAATCCACCCATTCTCTAGTGGGATAGACATCTTACCGTCTTCACGTAACCATGATGCTTGCCAGTATTGTTGCTCTGGTGTGATGGCTTTATTGTGAGTGACTTTAGCTGAGTAGAGCTTGCGTATATCAGCATCAGTGAATTCGACATTCTGAGCGAAGAAAGCATCTCGTATTCTGCCTTTAAAGTATTGACCTGCCCCGTTTGCACCTATGTTAAATGTGCCGCCCGCTGCGGTGTTGGTGTTGGCGAATGTACCTACTAGGGACCCATCTACATAAAATGACCAAATGCCTCTAGACCTGTTGTAGGTTGAAGCAAGATGATGCCAAGTCCCGTTCACAAATTTTTGGGCCATACTAAGTGGAGATGGAGCACCAGTTCCAAAGTACGGGTAGACACCGTTAGTGTCTGCCCAAATTCTCCAAGTATGAGAACCACCAGCATTACCCATCAACTGGCTACTAGCAGGAGTCCAGTTATCGGCATTGAACCAGCCACCATAAGCAAAGGAGATGTCTCCTGGGTTAAACACAGCATCGGCAGATGTGAGGCGTTGAGTAGACCCATCAAAGGTAGCAGCGTCAGCCGCACCAGTAAGACCAAGACCAGTGAAAGGAACCGTTCCGTTGTTTGTCAATGTTTTTGCGTTTCCAGACCCATCGGTAAGTCCGGATAGGTTCCAGAAATTCACTTTGTTAGTCAAACTGGTTAGTGGAAAGCTAGATGCTGCCAAGGTGTGCCCAGCAGCTATTTGGGGTTGGCCACCCTTGAATCTTTTGGAGTAAAGGACGTTGATTTGGGATTCAGTTAGCACTTGAGCGGTGTAAAACACTTGCTGCATTCGACCTTGAAGAACAGGGTCGCCAACTCGGAAATCGGCACCGCTACCAGTCCCAGTTAACCCGGTATTTGAACCAGATAATTGACCATCGACGTAAAGTCTCAAAGTACCAGCATTTATGGATAGAACATAGTGGTGCCAACTATCCGCTAAACCAGAATAGCCGTTCGTAATCACGCAAATGCTGCCACTTGTGTTACATACCCGAAACCCAGCACTACTGCATTGCATTATTGTGCCAATTACAGAACTTTGTTCTAACAATACACTGCCACTGCCAAAACAAGTACTTGGGAGAAAAGCCCAACCACCATAGGTGACGGTTGCCGTTGCCAAGTTAAGATTAAAAACAGTGTCAGAAAGTCTTCTAAGTGCATCACCGGTTTTAAATGTTACGATACTTTCGTTGCCGTAAAACCCGACCCCAGTGAACGAAGGCGAGCCAACCGTTGTCGATAGATGTTTTGCGTTAGCACTCCCGTCATTCCCGTCAGCATTCAATGACCAAAAATAGCTAAGCGATGCAGCACCTGGGAAGTCGGCGGCAACAAGAGCCGAATAAGTAGCAAGCTGTGGGGCACTACCAACCGTCCCAACACTCCTTACCCCATTACCCAGTGGTGGACTAAAGCGTGTAACTTCGACTGATGATCCAGTTGCGGTTGTAACGTTGACCGTAATGTCAGCACCAGGGTTTTGGTTTGATATAAGCTTGTCACCAGCCGCACCTAATGCTGCTGGTGAGAGAAGTCCGATGAGTAAAAGTAAGTTTTTCATGTTATCCAATCCTCTCTGCGGCCACTGTTGAAATTAACCAAATAAGGATAATCCCAGACCATCTTATGTTTTTAGATTTCATTAACCGCAGCATTTAACATTTCTCCTCTTTTAAACTTAGCCCATTTCTTTTTGTTAAGTTCTTCTTCAAATGGTTGTAAGTTTTTGTAATGAGTTGCCAGCATTATACTCGCTCACTAATAAGCCCAAGTTGGTTTGGATGCTAGTTCTACGTCACCAGAGAAGATAGCACCTCCAACTGTGGTTGAAAAATTGATGTCAAAACTACCAGAACTGGTATTCATATTAGAGTAGTTTGAGGGAGTCCCGAATCCAGGACCCGCTGTTGCTAGAATGTTTTGTAACTCTGCAATGGCAGTAACTCCAGCAAGGGTAAAGTTGGCAGCGGAGTTAGAGCTGAATGTAGTTCTTAAGCTTAGTTTAAGTCGCCACACCCCAGATTGCAGTTGATAGGGTATGAAAGATGACCTTACCAAAGCAAACCCAGCCAGGCCCGTTACCGTTGGTGCAATTCCACTGTTGTAAGTGGTGCCATGTATATATGACTTTAAACCCAACGCCGTCGCTTGTGCATCGCTCATGCCCATTGGAGTAGTGGAAAAGTCCATAACACCACGTCGGCTAAATAACTTCAGCCCCTTGGTGATCGGATCAAACAAAATTTTATCGACGATATTCATCGGTCATCCTTTCGCTGGTTCTGACGGCCAAGAAATTGAATCTGGATCTACGGTGTTTGCAGGCAGATTTTTTAGCGCCTGCCTGTATACTGCATATTCTGCAATTTTTGGAGCACCCAATGAACAGTCTGCTAGTTGAGTGAAGTCACATTCCAAAAGTTTAGCATTTCTAGCCGCTCTCATCGCACTCCACTTAGGACCAGCTTTGTCTGCTGCTCCGTCGATGAGTGAAAGCACGCCAGCGGTGTCTAACACCTTAGCATTACCAACTGCTACGCTTTCGGGTACTTCAAGCCATTGCTGGTCTGCTCCAATCAAGCATGATGCTTTGAAAGCTTCATCGCCCGATGCAATAAGTACTTTTGATTCTGAATTTACTACCCACCAATTAGACATAAAGTTCTCCAAACAGATATTAAGCTGTAACGGTAGCGTCTTTTACGACAATATGACGTAAAGTGCCTATGGCTCCTACGGAGTTTGCGTTGACTCTCCACATGAGCGCAACGGTATGCCAACCCACAGAAACTGGCACAAATATCTGCCCATTTTCCACCCAGTAATACACCGAAGGCACAGCCTGCCATGTGTTGGATTCAACCTCGGCCTTCACCCCATCAACATAGATATTAAATGTGACAACTGTTCCCGCTGTTCCCGCTTGGTGAGTCGATGTATTGCTTATGCTTAGCAACCCAGATTTGCTATAAACAGATACCAACATGTCAGTTAGTGGAACGTCTGTGGTTGACGTTATAGAAGGACTAGACACTACGCCAACTGCCTTAGCCGTCATTGAATTAGTTAGTAATTGATTTCCAAACTTCCTTCCATCATTAATACCCTGAGATCCAACAGCCAATGTATTTTGAAGAACAAATGGTCCGTTGTTTTTGTGGACGTGGATAGGGGTGATGATGTCAATACAATCTGATTGATAGTTGTTACCACTATTCCAAGTGACCCGTGCCTTATGTATACCCAAAGTCAATCCGCTTATTTTCAAGGAACCATGAGCATTCGAGGCAGACGTACCAGACAACAAGCCAGTCGCTGGCGTAAAGGTTATTCCCGTTGAGCCCTGAACTAAGTTTGTTGATAACCCTGACAGGTTGGTACTGCCATCAATCGAGAAAGTCATGTTTTGAGAGGCTTGTAAAAAGGCTCGCCACTCTACGCCTGTTCCAAAAAATATCATCTCTTGGTATGACGCAGCAGTGGCAGTATTAACATTCCAACCGGCAACCCAGTCCAATGCAGAGATATTCATGTTCCACACTCCCGAATACACCATTTCACGAGTATTCGCTTTCCTAAGAACACCGGAAGACATTTTTTCTTTGTCGGCTACGCCACTCAGAGAGGTTAGTTGAACATAGTCGGCCATTACATTGTAATCAGACAACTCCATTGCACCAATTGGTATCGAAGGCTTTTTAGGACCGTAGACGATGAAAGCAATGTGTTTTATGTGATAGGTAGCTGGAGCAGACGTTCTTGTAAATTTAGCTGTGTGTGCTCCATACGGTAATCCGCTTACAATTTTGACAACCTGTGGTTGGGCACCCACGCCGGTTGAACTAAATGTTGTGTTCGCAGAACCATCTATAGACACCGCAAATGTATCAGAACCTCCAGTAGCAGAGTCTGATTTTATAATGTCCAAACCTGTGCCAACAAAGGTCAGTGTCGTGAAATTGCCATTACCACTAGCACGATAAGCGTCTGGACCACCGCCAGTTGTTTCCATAACAACGGAGTCACCAAGAAGCGTTGTAGTTCCATCATCTAGTGTAAATGCTCTAGCAGTTGAGGAGCCGATTAGCGTACTAAAATCATCAGGACGACCAGCCCCAAACTCTCTCCAGAAATATGTTCTAATTACTTCTTCATTGGCATGGCTTACACCAGTAACAATAGCACTTGCAGTGTCAACGTATTGAACGTCTGCACCAGGAGTTCCATCAGCACGAATGTAATCAACAACCCTGGCACCACGAGTTCCAGCGGTGCCATAGACGTTGGTAAATCCAGAGTTATAAGTTCTAGATGTTACTGAGCTTAAAGTGCGCTTAAGGCCGTTGATGATTGCAGTGCCAGGGGCGATTTTGATAGAAGACGAGTCGTTTAGGATTTCAAAGCCGTAAATATGGCAACTGAATCCTGCTTGAATAACGCCTCTTATAGTATGGAACCCAAGACTTAAACCGCTGGCTAAATTTACGACCGAATTTGTGGCAAAGCTTCTTCCGCTCAAAACGTTGCTGTAGGCATTGGTTGAAATGTTGGTATCGACGCCACTACCACCGTCAACAAAAATTCTTACAGCTCTAGTATTTGCGTCTGCAAAAGCAAGGATATTTAATCCAATACCGTAAAAAGAAATTTCAAAAAAATCACCGACATTGCCTATATATACAGTTGCACCAAGGATAATCGATGGCACATTAATGACTCCACCACCAAATCTAAGTTGTCCAAATCTGTCATTATAAGGGGCGTAAACAGCTTCGCCATTCGGTCCAGACTCACCAGTCACTTGCATTACAGACTGAACCTGAATCCGTTCAATACCCATTCTCGGTTGAAGATCTTGCGAAAGATCTACCATCTTGGCGCGTCCGGTGATGGTCGAACGGAATTGCCCTGCCGCCGGTGTGCCGTTTACCGGAGTCAAGTAACTCAAGTTTACTTGGCTAAGTAATTGACCTTGGTAAACGTTGTTGTTACCGGCATTGCTATTCGCATTTTGCAATGAAGCCGTAACCAACGCATCAGCCGCTACGCTGGGCGATCCAATCGTCGCAACAATTCGCAAATCGTGGGTGGCATCAATCGTTAAGCTGCCCATCCCGGAAATGTACAAATTGGTTGCGTCAACTTTGATAAAGTTGCTGGAATCCAGTTCCGAATATTTCCCGTCGGCCAACGAATTATGTAAAACATTGACGTTGGTGGGCATCGAAGGCAAGTTGTGCGCGATCGTCGCTGACGGTGTTGATGTAAACGTTCTATCGAATTTACGTACCGGTACCGTCGTAGCGCCCAAGCCGCCGTCATAGAGGCGAAGGTTTAAGCGACTAGCCGAACCACCACCGAAGTTGACCCAAATCTTGGAATCTTCTTTATCTACCAAGAAGGAGTCAGATAATTCATTGACGGTCTGACCATCTTCAGAAATGAAATTACCTTTCCAGTTCATATCATGGGCGCGGACTGCCAAAGCTGAGGAAAGGTCAATGCGGGCTGAAATGAGTTTTTGAATGTCGGAGTCGGATAGGGCATACTTTGCGTAGAATACTTGGTTATATGCAGTGCCTGCCGTCACGGGGTTAATAAAAGTGCTGCCCGTGGTGCAAATAGCTCCAAGATGCAATTTCTTATTTGATATGGCTTTAGTTGTTCCAGTCGTCGATCCAGCCAAAAGTCCATCAAGATAGACTTTTAATGCCCCATTTCCCGTTGCGACAATCGCAACATGGTGCCAAGAACCCGCGACAAGGCTAGATGAATTAACTTTGAGATTCGCCGATTCACCCCATGCGCCGAAGTACAAATTGGTGCTATCGTTAGATATCCCCATATTGAAAGATTGATTGCCGCCAGTATCTTCGCCATGCCCAAAGAATTGACGATTTGACGAGTCAGCCCACTTCGGCATTTTAAACCAGCCGCCAGCGCTAAAATCACTGGACGTAGTGATGTCAAAAAATGAATCTGTAATTTGTAATATATCAGCGTTTGTAGTTCCGCCGTTTGCCACGTAAGCATCAGCCGCGCCAAACAAACCTAGCTTAGTGAAATCGGTCGTGCCGTTTATGAGCGTCTTAGCGTTGACCGACAAATCTAATTTATCGGCCTGTAATTTCCACGCTGCTACCTTCCCACTCAAACTAGCTAAATTGAAACTCGCAGCTTCGAGCACATGCCCACCAGCCAGTTGGCCTAGTGTCGTGAGCTTGAAGCGTTTGGAGTAGAGGGCATTAATGGAAGAATCGGAAAGTGTCTGTTGCGTGTAGAAAAACTGCTGCCCGCGACCTAAGAAAGAACCGCCACCGCCCACCGTATCGTCGCCAATGTATGTTGACGAAGCAACTACGTTGGCTGTTAGCCCTGCGGTGCTGCCAGCAAGTTGGCCGTCCACATAAAATTTAAGAGTTCCAGCGTTCACAGTCACGACAAGATGGTGCCAACCCGCTGATAAGTTGCTCCCAGTTATTGGTACTGTGACGTTACCGAAGGCTTCTAAGACGCCATCAGTTTTTAGTCGGATACCAATCCGAGTTGTGCCGTCGCCGATGATTTGGAGGTAGTCATTGTGTGTGACTGTAGCTCCCCAAGATTCTCGGTAAAACCAGCCGCCGAATGAGTAAACCCCTGATGCACCGTTGACATTGAAAAACGAATCAGCGGTTCTTGATAGTTCGGTATTAGTTGCTCTGACGAAATTGGCAATATTTTCGTTGCCAAAAAATCCTAGACCAGTAAACGTCAGCGCAGAACCAGCCGTAAGGTTTTTACCATTCGCACTAGCGTCGTTGCCGTTAGTGTTTCCGGTGTAAAAAGAAGAGATGTTCGCTGCGCCAGGAAAATCAGCCGCAACTAAAGTCCCATAAACCGCACTCGTCAACGCCCCAACCGTTCCAATCGACGCATCGGGTTGTTCGTAAACCAAAGGAGAAACATTCACCGCTGGGCTTTGGTGGCGGCGCAGCGCCAAATTTTGGAATGTTGCGTAATTGGAAGACGAATCCGTGCGCAGTACAGCTAACGGAATATAGCGATTTAAATCCAGTGTAGATGGATCACTACCAAGCAACACCACAAACATGCCGCTGGTGCCGCTTCCGGCACCGTAGGCTGAAGTCAAGCTATTGTATTGCAGTTTAGTGGATGGCAAAAATGCCAAGTCCAAACACAGCATATAGTTAGTTAAAGCAGCCGGCGCTGTAACACCCAAAGTATTTGTTTGGGTTTTTAATTGGATGGTTAAATCAACATTTAAATTCACGCCATCGTAAGTGTAAAGGTTGTCACCGCTATCAAGGATGATCGTACCTTTTTTAATGGTCGCAAAGTTTGTCGCAATTGATTGCAATTTAAAATCAGTGCCGCCGCTTCCGCTACCGCCGCCTGATCCAGACGCGAATCGGTAAATGTCGGCATTTTCAATAATGCTGGCGGTGCTGTTGGCGGTTTTGAAAGTTGTCGTGGTGACCGCTCTCAAATCGACGTAACCGATCGGGGTACCATCCAAAGAAGCGAATAGAGTTCCCGGATTAGTTAACGCGCCAACCGAAGCTGCTTCTGAAGAAACGGTGGTATTAATTGCGTTCGCCGAAGAAGAATAAACAAAAATCATTCGGCGGTAATTACCAACCGTCGTGGCGGTGAAAGAGTAGGTAGCGCCTTGGCTTGTGCCGGTCTTTTGAATCGTTCCACCGGTAATTGCACCGGTAGAAAAATCGATTGTAGTTTGGGCGTAGGTATTAATTAAATCGTCTAAAGGCGGCGTGCTTCGGTTTGCGCCATCTTCGGTTTTAACTAAATTGCTTTGGATAAACAATTTAGTGCCAGCACCGCTAGGGTCTTGCATTAATTTCAGGGGAGATTGTTGATCATTTGCAATGGAAACATCCCACGTTCCGTTGGATGTACCATTAGCGAATAAATAAAAGTCTTTTTCGCTATCGGGTTGGACCGTGTCTAAAATAGAGGCATCGTTTAATTTTACGGTAACGACACCGGTAGAGCGGTTGGCTACCCGAAATCTACGACCGGCTTTCATAGTCGTAGCATCAGGCAATACGACGTTGTGCGTAGTTGTTCCAGTTAACCGCTGGTGGGTCACTGAAGCCTGGGTAAGGGTAAGCGTACCGGCACTGGTAGCCGTCGATAATACCTGTTCTACTAACGCGCCTTGGGCGAATGCTCCCATTTTCTATCTCCCTAGCTCAAGCTAATCCGTCCGTTTAAATATAAGCGTTCTTTTCTTGTTTCTTTTTCTTTTCGTTTTCACTTTAAACTATGCGGTCTACTATCCATTTAATCTTGTAATTACCGGTATCCAAAGGCGCGTTCCATTTCGCCGTAAAACTCGTTAAAGACTTGGCTGTCACAGTAATTGGTTGGTAAACCACCGAACCATCCACCGTGTTTTCAAATCGCGGAATTACGGAATAAACACTGCTGTACAACGTCGGAAATATAAAATTAACCGTGATTGAAGTAGTTGCAACGGTAAGCAGTCCAGTGGTTCCGGATTTTCTTTCTGGGGACGTTACCGAAATAGTATTCCACTCTAATAAATAATTAGCGGTATTAAGTGGGGTGTTCCAAGTCGGGGCGAATTGCCCTGCCGAATTTGTAATTACGTCGGTTTGATAAACCAGTGTATTGGCAGCATCGGTCAAATTGGTAAACCCACCGGTAAACGGCAAAGCCGCGCTGTATGCAGCGGCCGTGGAATAACTGCTGGCAGCGGCGGGAATACTTTCGACATTTGATTGATATAATAAATAAGGAACAACAGCGTGGAAATCCAATTTGTAATTATTGGAATCCAGTGCTAATGGCCAACTAGCGGTAAATCCGCTAATTGTTTTTGTCACAACAATAGCCGGTTGGAAAAGAGGGGCTGAATCAACGGTGTTAGTGAAATTGACTTGGATGGAATAATCTAGGTTCGTAAACGCTGTGTCGTAGGTGTAGGAAACTGACGTAGCACCGCTCGATAAAGTTAAGGAGCGCGCTACGACATAATCCGGAATAGCTCCACCAGAACCGCCGGCAGGGCTCGTTCCAGGGCTGCCGCTACCTAAACCCGTAACACCTTGGCTACCGGTAACACCTTGAATTCCGGCCCCAGTGTAACCCTGCGCCCCGGTGTCTCCTTGTGATCCAGTTACACCCTGAATCCCCGTCACGCCCTGGATGCCGGTGACACCTTGCGCCCCGGTATTTCCCAATGCGCCCGTTTGCCCGACAAGTCCTGTGACGCCTTGTATTCCGGTTGCTCCCTGAACACCCGTCATACCTTGCGGCCCAATGGAAATAACCGGGGTATGCACGTGCGAAGTATTTGCGTCACCGTCTAAATATACGGAGACACTAATAGGCGAAGCAGATGTGGTAATTGCAAATAATTTAATAACTAATCGGTCAGCTGAATCTAGGCTGAATTGTGGTTCCGCTACCGAAAATGAATAAGGGGTTGCACTGGTGCTATTTAATTCTGGGCCTGTAATATTGAATAATTCAGTTTCCGTACCGCCGGTATTTCTTTTATAAAAGCGTGCAACAATTTGTGTAATGCCTGCGGCGCTGTCTACAGCAGCATATAAATTGTAATCATATAAGCCAGTCAACAAGGCTTCTATTGCTGGATCGCCAATCCCGGTGGCGAAAGCTTTAATTAATAATTCGCCATCGCTGGATTGTACGCTTACAGATACGGTTGTTTCCGCTGCTGCCGATGCGGTGCGATCTAATAATTTATAGCCTGAAATATCGCTGGAAGCGGCATTGTGGAAAATATAAACCGCACCGGTTAAAACACCCGGTTGGCCGGTAACACCTTGAATCCCATATCCCGTAACGCCTTGAATACCTGTGACGCCATTTACACCGGTATTTCCTAATGCCCCGGTGTTACCCAAAGCTCCAGTTTGGCCTTGAAAACCAGTAGGGCCTTGGAAGCCTGTTTCACCAGCAACACCAGTTGCCCCTTGAACGCCGGTCGCCCCTTGCGGGCCGGTGGAACCAACCGTCGCAGGGTCAAGATTAGTTCTTACTGGACGATTGTTTACGTCATCCCAGGCTATAATTTTTTTAGCCATTTTTTACGCCTTCGCATACGTTGACACGGCCAATCACCCTATATAAAGGTAAGTCTTTGGCCGGAGTTGTTTGAAACGTGGAAAACATTAAATTTTTGTACCTAACTAGAAATAAATATGCAGTCGTGGATATTGACGACTTTTGTGTCCTTAAAGATAACGTTTGGTTTTTGGCCAATACCGGATATGCGGAGAAAGCCACTTGTAAAGAGCCGCCAACCCTATTGCACAGGATATTGATGGGAGATCCTGCGGGTTTATTAGTGGACCATAAAAATGGAAATAAACTGGATAACCGTAGAGTGAATTTAAGGGTAGTTACTAAGGCAGAAAATAATTCTAACGCCGATTCTTTTAAAGATCGTGATAATTTTCGTGGCGTTTCCTTCAATAAATCCACAAAAAAATGGCAAGCTGTTATTCGTATTGATGGGGAATTAAAATTGTTGGGTAAGTGGTTCCCAACTGACGTGGCGGCGCATGCAGCTTTTGTTGAGGAACATCTCAAGCGCTCTGTCTCCTTTTATCGTGACGATAAACCCGATCAACCTAGATCGCCGACAGAACAAGAGATGGCGGAGGCAGTAGCCTTACGAGAAAACACGAAGAAAATTAGAACCAAAAAACAAGCCGTTATTTTCGGTAAAAAAATCACCAATAATAAAGGCGAAATATTTGACAGTATTCGTGCAGCTTGCCGTCAATACCGAATTCCAAAGGCAACGATGAATCAGTGGTTAACCACCCAGCCCAAACGCCCCAGAAAAGATGGGGGTTTGGGCTGGAGGTTTACTGATATTGCCTAAAATTCTAATTCAAACTGTGGGTCGTATACCAACTTGGTCGCGCTTAACGCTCGGCCAACACAGTACACAAACTCACCGGCAACAAATCCTGCTAACGACTCCGTCAAAGCACCGGCTGTAGCGCGTGACACATATTGCTTTTTGCCTGGGGTCATTCCGCTGAAGCCGCTGACAACAGCGCCTCTTCGGATGAACACTTGGCCGGAAGCAGTGGTCGCGATTGATGCATCAGCCACAATACCGAGAGCGTTGGTATTGAGGTTGGTTACGTTTGCTTGTGCCAGGTCTACGTTGCCGTTGGACTTCACATAAACAACTTGGCCAGACGTTACCGAGCTAGCGAAATCGTTAGTGAGTGCTTCGGTGTACTTAGCGCGAACTTCGTCGGAAACAAGTTGGATACCATCACCAACTTGAACATCCAACGCGGCACCGTTAGCGACCAAGCCATTACCGGCCAAAGCCGAAGTAATGTCAGAGGTGTTAACGCTGAGACCGTTGCTGTCACGGGTGATACCACCAGCAGCTTTCACTTTTACGCGAAGCGCGCCAGTGTTGAATTCCAAGCCTGGGTCCGTGGCGAGGTTAACGATCACTTTGTCGGATAACAGAGCGATACCGTCACCTGGGTTCACATCGATTGCTGATCCGTTATCTATCAAACCGTTGCCGGCCAAGGTGGCAGCGAAAGCAGAAGTATCTACATAGATACCGCCAGAATCCCGAAGAATCCCGCCTGCCACTTTCACTTTAACTCGTAGGGCACCGGTAGCAAACTCAAGTCCAGGATCGGTTGCAAGGCTAACGACAACTTTGTCGGAAACCAAAGCGATACCGTCGCCAGGATTAACTGCTAAAACGTGGGTGGAAGAAGCAACCAAGCCATCGCCAGCCGCGTTAGCCGCGTCAAAGCTGAGGCCAGATGCATCGCGGGTAAGCGATCCGGAAGCTTTCACTTTTACACGAAGAGCACCGGTAGCAAACTCAAGACCAGGGTCTGTAGCTAAGTTGACGACCACTTTGTCGGAAACCAAAGCGATACCGTCGCCTGGGTTGACATCCAATGCCGCGCCGTTTGCCACTAATCCGTTACCAGCCAGAGCAGCGGTAATATCGGAGGTGTTGACGCTAAGACCAGCTGCATCACGAGTAATACCACCAGCAGCTTTTACTTTTACTCGTAAGGAACCGGTAGCAAATTCTAAACCTGGGTCCGTAGCTAAGCTGACAACGACTTTGTCGGAAACCAAGGCAACACCGTCACCTGGGTTTACGTCAATCGCTGCACCGTTAGCGACGAGTCCATCACCAGCCAAAGCAGCCGTGATGTCAGAAGTATTGACATACAAGCCGTTGCTGTCACGGGTGATACCGCCAGCAGCTTTTACTTTTACTCGCAATGCGCCTGTGGCGAATTCGAGACCGGGATCGGTTGCTAGGTTAACTACAACCTTGTCAGAAACCAGGGCAACACCGTCGCCTGGGTTCACATCGATTGCCGCGCCGTTAGCGACCAAACCGTTACCAGCTAATGCAGCAGTAATATCAGAGGTGTTGACGCTGAGACCGTTTGAATCACGGGTGACGCCGCCACCTGATTTTACTTTTACGCGAAGTTTACCGCCGACACCGCCAGCGTCAAATTCGAGTGCAGGGTCTGTTGCGAGTTCAACATCGAGTTGGTTACCGGTCTTTAAGAGACCAGCGCCTGCGATAAGTTGACCAGCACCTGAGAATTGTACCCAAACCAAGTTATCGGTATTGAGGGTAAGAACACCGTCACCTTGAAGAACAAGGCCGGCAGATTCATATAACGTACCGTTTTCGATGTACGTGAAGTTACCGCCGGACACTTCGTTTGCGGGCGTTCCATCTTGATCGGAAGCGCGCTCCATGGCACCAGAAGCACCTGCGGTGGTGATTTTGAAGATACCGTTTTGTTTAGCGTCGGTTTGATTCCAGAGAACAACGCGGTCGTTAACAGCTAAAGTGACTGCGCCGTTTGTTCCGGTTAAACCATCCCAAGTTCCAGAAGCCGTGAAATCGACGCCAGTGAATGCGCCGCTGCCAGCTGTTCCGCCGGTTGGCCCGTAAGTTCCACCCACGTTTGCGGTAGAAGCCATACGAACGGATTCTTTGGGGTCAAGACCAGCTGCGATGCTGTCTGCATAGAATTTGGTTACGGCATCTTGAGGGCTGACTGGGTCAGCCAAGTTCGTGATGCTGTTACCGCCCATGTTGATCGAACCGGTCATCGTTCCGCCGGATAAGCTCAACTTGGTGCCGATAGCGTTATCAATACCTTTAAGATGCGCAGCTAAGGCTAAAGCCGAAGCAGCTAATCCGCCCGTACCCGTTGTGGTAGGGGTGTAGTTTGATAATTCAGAAGGGTTGGCGATGGTGAGTTCTACGTTATCACCATCAATAATATCTGCGCCGCCAATGATATGGCGAGCGGCATGGGCTTCAACGGTTACACCGTTAAAACTTCCAGCTGAAACAACATTGATGCTGTTAAAGTTGAAAGCACCCGCTGTTTCAGAAATCTCAAGACCACTAGCCCCGATTTTAATGGATTGAAAATCGAAAGTATTGGACGAAGATTCCCTTCTCTTGGGCCGATTATTCTCGAACACTAAAATTGCATGATTTGCCATCGTCTTCTCCCCTAAATTCGTGGCTAATTATTTTTCTTAATTAAAGTCTAACCTTTAATGGAAAAAAAAGTTTTTACACTGACCTGTAAGCCTTCATATCCTTGTGAAAGCTCTTGTACCTTGGTAACAAATTCTTTATCGAGAGCACTTAACGCAGTAGCAATTTCTAAAAGGCGGGGATCATTTTTTAAATCCTCGTCTAGATTCTCCACAAAAATAACCTTATCATCGGAGTCTTTAGCGATTACGTTGTCCACAGACTGAATTGATTCTTCACCAGCAGTATTTTCCATTATTTATTCTCCGGATATCAGTTATCAACCAACGTAAAAGTAACCATTAACACTCGTAGTCATATTCTGGTTCGAACAACAACCCGGTCGTTAAGTAGGCGGTACCTAATTTAATAACGTGATTTCCTGCCACAAACCCGGATAAGTTTTGAACAATTGCACCTGGTGTTGTTCGACTTAAATAAACTGGACCGTTGAAGGTCAGCCCGCTGTATCCTGGAACGCGAACACCTTGCGCAATTAAAACACGGCCGGTAGCTCCGTTTGCTATAGAGTCCGCCAAAACAACTCCGAAGACAGTCCCTTCGTCGAAGGCCAGTGTAGCTACAGCTAATTTAAATTGGGTGCCGCTGGATTTATAAACAATTTGCCGCGCAGTAACTGTAGACCCTTCGTCATTTGTTAATACTTCAACGGCGTCAAACTCGTCGGTTGTATTCACGATGTCTACCGCTAGTGCGCTGATATCTAGACCAGCCGGTAAATTCGCATATACACCTACAGCGGAGGGGGCTCCAAAAATGTGGCTGGCGGTTTTATCCGTTATGATGCAATAGGTGCCGTTGGTAGGAACATCTACTTCAGAACCTTCTTCGTCCCAAAGAATAGTGCCACCCATAATAACACTATCAACTTGGCTTACGACCGTAAGCTTGTAACGATGTGCTACACCTGGAACGGGTGTAGCCAAATTGATGTCGGTTGCTTGAATAAAAAGAATAAATCCAGGCGTTATGTCATAAGTTCCGTTGCCGGTGGCATCGGCTTGGTTTTCATAAATGCCGCCGGTAAACGTGTATTCACCCGGATTACCCGTAGTGGTAAATTCTGCAACATATAAAGTACCGTTGATTACCCTGGCCATATTTACTCCCGTTTAAACTAGAAATTCATGCTAAATAGACGAATCAGGGAAGTACCAGCAGCACCGAAACGGTATTCGTTATACCCAGCACCAGCGTTGTTAACGATAATAGTTGCACCTACGGCGGTTAGCGTGTCTGCGTTGGTGGATATCCTGAAAGTTGGAATAATTACATCCGCCAAGCTGGTGTTACCACCAACACCGTTAGTAAGAGTGCTGCTGCCAACATTCACATCAAAAACGCCACCCGCAGATGTGGTTCCGCGAAATCTGGTGGACATAAGGTGTACGTCAGCGCCAGTTGGTGGACTTAAAGTGATTTTATTAGTCCCCAGAGTTAAAGAAACACCCATGCTATATGCACCAGCACTTCCAGAAGTTCCGCCAGTATTGGAAACCGTTAAATCAAAAGTATTGGTTGTTACGTTTGAAATCGATCCAGATTGATAATCCACGTTGGTATTGCGGACGATCACGGTTTCACCGTTGGAATGACCGTGAGAGTTGTGAGTTACCGTTAGCGTGGTAGTCGCACGCGACCAACTCAACCCTGTATTATATGTAGATGATGATGTGACGTAGACTTCTTGATTTGTTGTTGTGCTTAAAGCGTACCTAGACACAGAAGAATATTGGGTAGCGGAACCTCCCCCACCACCGCCTGCACCAGTGACCCCTTGAACCCCGGTATTACCCAAAACCCCAGTTTGGCCGACCACCCCGGTAACACCTTGCGTGCCTATGCCGGTATCGCCTTGCACACCGGTTAAACCTTGCGGCCCGGTAACACCTAAACCAGTTTGGCCTTGAATCCCTTGAACACCGGTTTGACCCTGGATACCAACACCAGTTTGCCCTTGTAATCCGGTCTGCCCTTGAATACCAGCTACCCCGGTATCGCCTTGAACACCCGCTCCTGTAGCACCTTGAACCCCGGTATCACCTTGCGAACCTTGAACACCAGTTGCGCCTTGTGTGCCAGCGCCTGTTTGCCCTTGCAAACCAGTTTGGCCTTGAATCCCCTGAGCACCGGTTTGCCCTTGTGTACCAACCCCGGTTTGCCCTTGTAAACCCGTGTCACCAGCAGGACCGATAGCACCAGTGTCACCTTTGACACCTGTAGCGCCTTGAGTACCGGCTCCGGTCTGACCTTGAATACCTGTTTGCCCGATAGCACCAGCTACCCCGGTATCTCCTTGAACACCGGCACCGGTTTGCCCTTGAATGCCGGTAGCACCTTGACTGCCGGAAACGCCGGTTGCGCCTTGCGTTCCAGCGCCGGTTTGACCTTGTAGACCGGTTACACCTTGGATTCCTTGAACACCGGTTTCACCTTGTGTGCCTGCGCCTGTCTCACCTTGTGCTCCGGTAACGCCTTGCTGACCTTGTGCTCCAGTAGTTCCAGTTAATCCGGTAGCTCCTTGCGCACCAGCTACCCCAGTAACGCCGGTTAAACCGGTTTGACCTTGAATCCCTTGAGCACCGGTTTGTCCTTGCAGGCCGGTCTCACCCTGAACCCCAGCACCCGTTTCACCCTGCAAACCAGTTTGTCCTTGAATCCCTTGGATACCAGTAGCGCCTTGAACTCCAGCCCCGGTAACTCCTTGAACACCAGTCGCGCCTTGGATACCCTGTAAACCAGTTTGTCCCTGAGTCCCAACACCAGTCGCGCCCGCTAGTCCGGTTTCACCTTGTATGCCGTCTACACCGGTTGAGCCTAATGCCCCGGTTTGTCCCTGAATCCCTTGAACCCCAGTGTTCCCTAAGACCCCAGTTTGTCCTTGAATCCCTTGGGTACCAGTAACACCTTGAACACCGGCACCGGTTTGCCCTTGTAAACCTGTAACACCTTGCGAGCCGTCAGTACCGGTTTCACCTTGAACGCCAGCACCAGTAGCCCCTTGAACGCCAGCATTACCGGCTACCCCAGTAGCCCCTTGAATCCCTTGGGTACCAGTAGCTCCTTGAATTCCAGCACCGGTATCCCCTTTAACACCCGTAGCCCCTTGTGAACCTGCCGCGCCAGTCTCACCCTGAACACCAGATCCAGTAGAGCCTTGCGCGCCTTGAGTACCTGTGGCACCGATTAAGCCGGTAGCCCCTTGAACGCCAGCACCCGTAACACCTTGAATACCGGTGTCACCTTGATTTCCTTGCGCCCCCTGAGCACCGGTTTCGCCTTGAGCACCAACCCCTGTAGTACCCTGCGCTCCTGTATCTCCCTTAACGCCGGTGGCCCCTTGAATCCCTTGGGCACCGGTCGCTCCTTGTACACCTACTCCGGTGACGCCCTGGATACCTTGTGTCCCAGTATCGCCTTGTGATCCAACAACACCTGTAGAGCCGGCTGCACCAACACCGGTAACACCTTGTGTTCCGGTTTGTCCGACTTGCCCTTGGATACCGGTAGCGCCTTGAGCGCCTACAGTTCCGGTGTCACCTTGATTTCCTTGAATCCCCTGAGCGCCAGTAGCTCCGGTAAGACCGGTTTCCCCTTGAGCACCGCCGCCCGCTCCAGTCTGCCCGGTAAGACCGGTTGCCCCTTGAAGACCTACTCCGGTATTTCCCTGAATCCCTTGGATACCGGTATCGCCTTTAACACCCGTCTCGCCCTGCGCACCAACACCGGTAGTACCTTGAACCCCAACACCTGTGGTTCCGGCTGTTCCCTGCGCCCCAACACCCGTAGCACCCGTTAAGCCGGTGCTACCTTGATTTCCTTGAATACCTGTCTGGCCTTGATCGCCCTGCGTTCCAGTCGCGCCCTGCGTTCCAATCCCGGTTTGGCCTTGTGTTCCAATTGCACCCGTCTCGCCCTGCGCGCCAACACCAGTCGATCCAACTGCCCCAACACCAGTAACGCCTTGTGCCCCAATCGCCCCAGTTGCTCCCTGAGTACCTGTCGAACCGGTTAAACCTGTATTACCCTGAGATCCGCCGCCAGCACCGGTATCACCTCTAACACCCGTGGCACCTTGGATGGATGCACCAGTAGAGCCTTGAAGACCTACTCCAGTAACACCTTGCACACCGGTTGGCCCTTGTAAACCAGTCCCACCGTCTGCCCCGGCAGACCCTTGTAAACCGGTAGCACCTTGAACACCGGTTCCACCGCCCGGCGTACCCGTCACACCCTGTACGCCAAAACCAGTTTGACCTATTGGGCCGGCCGTCCCGGTTGTACCCTGAAGGCCGATAGGTCCGGTATCTCCGCGTAATCCGGTGGAGCCAACTAAACCGGTGACTCCCTGAATGCCATTGGCACCAGTCGCCCCAGGTTGCCCGCCAGGGCCGGTCGGGCCCATTAAGCCCGTATCACCCTTACCGGAAAAAACTTCACCGTCATCAAAGTCGATGAGGTGGCGTTTTCGTAAACTATCTAATTGGTCGTAGCCGGCGAGTACGATGTCACGATCAACTTCTACATGGCCACGCGGCTGAATCCTGATAGACCGGGAAGTTCCTGGCATCAACTCAACGCGAATAGCCAAGGGAGAATTTGTTAGGTTGCTTATTTTAACTAAACCTATAGCCATTTCCGCCTCGCATTTATTTGGTGCGCCTGAATGGGCGATTCTTTTATTGTCCAAAATAAAATTAAGACTAAACTGCTGTTCCTAAAGATGGCTTGGCTTATTTACACTTCTTGGATTTCTTTTTTCCAAATTTGTGGATTAAATCCATAAAGAACGGCATGGGAAATAGCCTTGTCAACGTCGGCAAAGCTTGTGGTTTTTGTTGTGATGATTCCGGCGGTATCATGCATTAAGACCATGGAATAGATTAATGGCCGGTTGCCACTTATTTTCGTCAGTCGGATTTGCCCGATGAATGGTTTATTTTCGTATCTAACCTTGGTTATTATTTTTATTTTTTCCATAGCTAGATTTTCTCCAAACGTCGTCTAGTAAAATGTCGTGGTTGGGTCCGAAACAATATAAATTAAACGGGCAATAGGGTTCTTCCCCCGGCACATTGCATAATTTAGGCAAGGCCGATATATTCCCGTGCTCCAAAGCGGCCTCGCTTTGCAGTTTTTGCTTCACATATCTTTTAAACTCGTCTTCAGCTAAATCATCATTTTCTAGCATCATGACTTTAAATAAACTTGGATTTTCACGGGATACGTAAATCACAGCTTGTAAGGTGATTGGCAAATTAAATGGCGGTTTAGTCAATAAATATTTGTAAGCGAATATTTGGGCGCGGTAGTGGTGGTCGATTGTTTGTATATTTTTTAGGACGTGGGTTTCTTTGGTTTTGAAATCCACTAAAATGTAGCCGTTGTTATACGGAATTAATCCGTCAACCTTACCAACGAAGCCGCTGTCCTCGTCCCTTACTTTCATTTCTTGGTACTGGGCGGCTCTACCGCAGTGAAAAATCGGCCCCACCTTAGTCCAACCGATTGTCTGCTTACATTTTCGGCAGTACCAATCCCCAAACAATTGTCCCGTTACACCCATGGTATTTTGCAAGGTGGTGTGAACCGCATTGCCCATATCCATCCGTATTTGTTCCATAAAACTGGTATTTCTAGCCGGTGCTTGGCCTACGGACTCAAAACATTTCTGCAAAGCATCGCGAGTTGGGCAGTAAGGTAAAGCAGATCCTGTAAAACCATAATAGTGGGATTCTGCCGTGACGTGCGATACCGTTTGCTGCATCACATCGTTTAAATAATTTATGGCAGAGTCGGTCATTAAATTCATCCGAAGCAAAGGTATTTATGCGTATTCTTATTTCCAGGCTCCAAGAATATCACCATGGTTGGGATTTGTCGCTAGATGATGGCGACTCAATTAAACGGATCGCTTTGCTTAATGGCAATAAACCTAGTGAAGATTTGATTTCCCCGGCGGTTGTTTTTAGTTTGGACCCGCACGTTATTTACGGTGTGTCGCACCCGACGGTGATTAGCCAAATTTTGACTCGTGGACCCCAGCCGTTGGTGACGACTAAAGAAATAGCTCACAAAATGTACGAGCATGGCATGAAAGCGTCTTGGTGGCGGGTAAAGCACGGCAGCAATTCGTTTTTCACAAATTTAGAAACTTTTTATGAAGTTGTTCAGGATACTAAACACTTATCGTTGATAACCGGCGTGAACGAAACGTGCGGCTGCTTAGTCCGTGTAGCTGGTTATGCCCCAGCCCTCATTTGCCAACGGGGATTTTCACCCAAGGATAAAACGCAAAGTTTTCACGGTATAGCTTGGCCCGATTATACCCCCATTGTTCTAGATGATATTGCCACCAGCGTGTCTTGTAATTTAAAGCCGGGAAATTAATGGATCTGCTGCACACAGCACAACTACGTGAGCATGTGATTGCGGAGCTAACTTCGGTTGGCGGTCGGATGAAAAATGCCGATATAATTATTTTGTGCCCTTTTCATCCAGATAGTCGGCCGTCTCTACGTGTACACATCGGGCACAAAACTACGCCGGGTACCTATCATTGTTTTGCTTGTAAGGCGAAAGGCGGCTGGAATCAGTTAGCTGCGGTTTTGAAATTAAAAACCGTGCAGCATTTGCATACCGGTACAGGATCTTCTAAAAAACAAACCACCAACGACATCACAGACCCTTTCAATATTCTCAGTAAAGAACTGCTCAACACCAACATTCTTTCAAAAGAGAAAAATTTTGAATTGCAGGGGTTTGAGGATTTGCCTCCGGGATTTAAGTGGCGTGGTTTCGGTAGGAAATTTTACCAACAGTTCGGCGGTAAGTTTTTTTGGGATTCTAAAAAGGATCTCGATTATTTGTATTTTCCATTAACAATGAACCAGAATTATGTTGGCTATACGATATGCTGCTTGAAGGCCGGGATCGAGCCTAAGTACGAAATTTTTGCACATGCGATAAATACTTTTTTCCTTTTTGATTATGTGCCGGAGTCTTCCCCTATAATTTTGGTGGAGGGGCATTTCGATGCTTTGCGGATGCATGCTGAAGGTTTGCCCGCCATCGCGCTTTTCGGGGTGTCTAATTGGGGCCCGCAAAAGAAAGCTCTACTACTCAGTAAATTACCCAGTAAAGTTTTGATTTGCTTTGATGGTGATAAGGCTGGCTACGATGCGTCGGCTAAGATTTTCACCGACTTAAGATCCGGGGTGGACGTGGATATTCTTTACCCACCGCCTGGCATGGACCCCGGTAATATGGCAGATGAATGGATTGCTAAAGCGCACAATTGGTTGGAGACACCGTGATAGTTACACCAAACATAAAATTTCTTACACTCACCATTAAAAACGGTCGGGTATTTAAAAAATTGGATATCATCCTAGATGCTCAAGGTCTGGTCCTTATCTTGGGTAAGAACGGGGCCGGTAAGTCCACTATATGGGCTATGCTGGAAGCGATCATATACGCCTCCACGCCCAGCGGTCATCGTCGCGATGAATTAGTTAAAAGCGATGAAGACGCTCAATTTGATTTGGAATTAGAAGTAGATTCAGAGCGTTGGATTGTTTCCTATTGCCGTGAAAAGGGTAAGTGGAAGCATTATTTAACAACCAATGGCTTGAAGCGCAATTTCCACGGGGCAACGGAATCCGCCAAAGCCGCCGCGCAGGTTTTAGGTTTATCGAAAGCGGAGTTTGAAGGGTCGGTTCACTTAACTCAAGCTTCCCAGCATGTTCTTATCTCCGGATCGCCAGCCGATCGTAAAAAATATATTTCCGATTTTTTTGGTATCGACGAGCGTTACGATTTTATTAAGCAATCAGCCGAGGCTGAATTGGCCAAGGTGGATGCCGAGCTAAGTAAGATAGCTAATTATTCGCATACGCTTACGGTGGTTGATCTTGAACTAGCTGCGTTGTCTTTCACCGATACTCAACCTTACAAGACACAACTGGTAGATTGCGATGCCAAGTTAGCGGAGCATTATGATTTAAATGAAACTTACCGCAACATCCAAAAAGATTTGGAGTTGTATGAGACCCTGAAAAATGATGCCGCTATTTACGAGAATCCGAAAAATGTCGTAACCAAATTAGAAAACCAAAAAGCCAACATGATGGCTAGCTTGGCGAATGCTAAGACCATTAAACGCCATAATCAGATGGCTGCCCAAAATAATGCCACATTAAATTCTCTTGAAAAAGAATTAGTTGCGTTGTCCTTGCCAGGCAATGAATTAATTTTTACGGATGATTTCGAAATTGTTTTCAACAAATTACAAGCCCAGCGCAGCGCTTATGCAGCGATGCTCCCGCAGAAAAATGAATTCGATAGTTTACCGAGCAATCTTTCGTTAATCGATACAGATTTAATCGGTAAAGAAATTAATGCAATTAATGCTTCTTTAATTGCCAACTCACAAAAACTGCAAGCCATAGCCGCCGGTAAATGCCCTACATGCCACACGAAGTTTGAAAGCACACATAAAGCAGAAATTGAGCGCGACGTGGCCGAGCAAACCGCTATGGTTAATTCCCTCCACGCGGAATTCAAAGCAGGCCAAATAAATAATGAAAAATATAAACGATACCAATACTTAAAAGGTATTTTGGCCACCAGCCAGCAATTTACCGAAGGCGATCAAAACACGCTAAACACAATGCTGCGGTTAGCCCCATCGCGACAAAGGCTATTGCAGGTTAACCTGCAACTAAAAACTGTTGTATACGTAGACTTGCAGGAAGACGTGGATGTGTCGGCGGTTGAAAGTGCGCTGCTGGAAGTAGACGCCGATTTAAATGCAGCACGGCGCTGCCTACTAGCACAAGAAAAATTGCCAGCTAAACCGAAATTTACCGAAGAGCAGCTACTTAATTTTCTCAACGAAAACGCTTTGGCGGAAAGGAAAGTTCAGCAAGATAAAAATGAAATATTGTCTACCCTTGGTCGGCTTAAAGCGGAGAACGATCGGCACCAACGCTTAACTACCCAGGCTAATGATCTACGTGTTAAAGTTGGCGAAATAGATAATCTTAAAAAAGATCAATTCTTTTGGCAAAAAATGGTCGATGCTTACGGGCCAAAAGGTATTCGCGTCCAGCAGCTAGAACGTATCATGAAGATTGTTTTGGAAAGGCTCCCGTTTTACACCAGTATTTTGTTTGAAGATAAAAGCCTTTCTTTTTTCCACAAATGCGATTCCAATAATATTGAAATATTTGCGAAACGTTCTGAAGGTGCAGAGACTTACGAGCACGATATATCTTCTTTTTCCGGCGGCGAGCAAAGGAGCTTATCCGTGGCTTTCGTGCTCACGTTGGCCGATTGTGTACCGGTGAAAAAACGGTCCAATATTTTAATTCTGGATGAAGTCGATACCAACTTGGATAAAGACGCGGAATTTAGATTCGTTAATCATTTGCTGCCTTTACTCAAAACACGTTATAGCAGCGTGTTTTTAATTTCCCATTCCGAGGAAGTGCAGCAAGCCGCTATTTACGATCAAATTTGGAAAATTAAAAAAGAAAATCATTGGTCCACTTTGGAAATGACCGCCGGAGCCTAGAACTTCGCGGTTTTTTTCGTTGTTGTTTTTTCTGGTACTTTCTTTTTAGCTTTCAGTAAATCGCCGGCTTTGTCGGTAGCACCGCGTAGTAAGCAAGCGCACAAATGCTTGCAAATATGCGTAATCATTGCAGAATTCGTGATTTTTGGCAAACGATCAATAGCATATTTAAGATCGGTGTTGTCGTGGCGATCCAATAAAACTTCACAATGATACATTTGGTAGGGGCATGAACATCTAACCCATATTTTTGCTTTGGGGCCTGATCCATAAATATGCAGTTCAATTTGTCGGGCTATCGTATCCCCTTTAGCTTGAGCTTCGATATGCACGTAAGTGTCGCCAGACGCGTCTTTGGCCAGATTTGTTTTGCCCCACCTAATGGAAATACTTTTAGCTTTATCTAAAATAGAAGGGCGGTGGTTTTTGGTGGCTTGGATAAGTTGTTGGGCTGTGAACATGGTGGACCTCTAAAATAAATCAAGATAATATTGCACTTAAAATAGTTGCAATATACTCTACCGAACGGATACCATTAAATTAAACGCCGTTGCTCATAATTGAAATTGAGGTGCTCATGCCTTTAGTCGTTGTCCCTATTGAAATAGAGCCAGTTATTCTGGAAGAAGATGACGATGAAGTCGAGCCTATAGACGAGGTGTCTTATTTTGCCACGCTAGATACCTCCACAACCCTTGAGATGACGCTGGACCACAATCTCTTGCACCCCGCTGAGATTGCCGCCAAGTTCCAAAACGAGCATCATGAAGACTCGCACGTTGGCGGGTCCGACGAGCAAATTTTAAAGGATTTACGCAAATCGGTATTTTCCGTTCCTTTGCTACATCAAAAAGATGTGGACCGGCATTTCAATGATTTGGATCGTATGGTGTTTCCGCTGGTGCACAAAATACTTTCCATATCGGATGCCTATTTTGCAAAGGTTATGCAAATTTTAATTAAAGTTGCAGCCGGTAACACCTACGGTAAAAACATTTACGAGCGTGAAGGTGCTCCTAAAACCAAGTGCAAAAATACTTATAAAGAACACGAAATTAAATTTCTTGGCGATTCCTACACTTATTTCCGTCTTTTTGCGGTTGCCTCTTCCTATAAAAAATCCGATAAAAATTATCAAAATATTACCAAAGCCATGGGCCACTGTGATTTTATTCGCGGGGTTTACGAAGAGCTTTTGCATGACTTCGTTGCAGACACCAAGCTCTATACCGATTTGCATTGGCTAGCCGTTAAAGCAAAGCAAGAGCAACGCACCGAAGACTACCACCGATTCTCTACATTGATCCAAGACATCGACACCAAACTCGGAACAGATAAATCATCCTTTTATGTGGCTCGTGAAGCGGCCAGTGTTTACAAAAAATACGTGGTTTCACGTGCCGCTATTATTGCGCCTTACTTGCGCTCGGTATACAGCACGGCTAAAAGCACGTCTAAAAATGCCCATCAAATGCTGGATAACTTTCAAAACGGTACAATGGGCTTGGTGCGGGCGGTCAGTTGTTATTCAATAAGAAGGCCAGCATCTTTTGCATCGGTAGCAAAATGGTGGATTAAGCAGATGATGCTGTTGTCCATTAAAGAAGATGCCAACTTTGTAAAATTGCCGATTTCAACCTGGCAGACCTATACCCAACTCGAACGCATTAAAAACAAAACAGGCTTGAGTGACGACGACACGGCAGGCATCGCCAAAGCCGCCGGGATTTCTGTTAAAAAAGTAAAATCAATTTATGACACGGTAAAAATCACCCAGGTTTATAGCCTCAATAAAACCTACGACAGCGAAGAAAAACTCACCTTAGAAGACATTGTCACTAATGATGACAAATTAGGCAGCTTACCGCCCGGTAGCGACCTGTCTGAATTGCTTCGCGACTACTGCGAAGTAGCTGAATTGTCAGCAGAAGAGATCAAGGTTTTAGCACTTCGCTATGGGATGATTGACATAATCCCTAGAACGCCAGTCGAAGAAATCAGCGTGCTCAAAGAAGCGACGTTGCAAAATCTGGCAGCTATCGGTTTTCACTACAAATTTGCTTGATTTAGGAGGTTTACCGGTGGCTGTCTTCCCTATTATCGTTGTGTACTACATTGTGTCTTGTCAGGTGTACGGCTAAAATATTTTCCTGCTCTAAAAGTCTAAACCCATAAAATACATTCGTCTCGTCAGCCAAGGCATGGTGCTTTGGTGGTAACGCCATTTAAATATTTGGAGTGTATATGTCTTACGGTCAAAATCCCCCGCTTCCGATGGAAGGCTCAGGCTTTTCTGGATTATCCCAAAAAACAAAAAGGTGGGATGATGTTATCTCATGGCTGGCATGGCCAGAAGATAATGAGTGGCATCAATACCGCTTTTTTGGGAATATCGTCATGGTTGCTACCCATTGGGTAACGACTAAAAAAGGCAAACGCTTCCCATTGATTTGCCCCAATTTTGATATTTCTACTGGATCATTTTCAAAATCAGGCTGCCCTGCTTGCGAAGATTTTGATCACAAAAATTCGCCTGATGAAAATGTAAAGAATCTTCAAGCGCGTCAAAATGCTTTGGCGCACGTAATTGTTCGTGAACTACAAAAAGTCACGACACAAGATCCTGGTTTCCGCCCGTGGAAGCCAGTGCGTGTGCCGATGTCTTTAGCGTTGGTTTTGCAGCAATTGAAATCCATGAACGTCCGCGAAATAAATGGAACGTCGTATCAGTGTGATGTCGCCGATCCCTATTACGGAATGGACGTTTACGTATTGCACAACCCCCGTGCCGCTTCGCCAAGTCAGCGCTACGCTGCACAAAGAGCTACGACCGTGGCGCTCACCCAAGCTGAGATGGGTTATTTGAATGAGCAATATGATTGGCAACACTTAGTCATCAGTTCCAGCATCAGCGAAATTAAAACTGCACTGGTTCAGAATGGTTACTACAAAGGGCCAAGTGGTCCTGGCGGTGGTGGACATAGCGATCCTTATATCGGCGATTCAATTTTGCCGGGGGTGCCGCGTCCTACCGGATTAGAAATGCCACAAGCTCCACAACATATGCCGCCACCGGCTCAATTCGGAGTGCCAGCACCAGGGCAAGCGATGCCTAAAGCTCCGGCCTATGCACCGGTTCCACCGCAAGCTCCCCAAGCGCCGCAACACATGCCGCCACCTCCGCCTGCGTTTGCTGCACCGCAAGCACCGCAACCGCAAGCTCCTCAAGCACCGCAGTACATGCCGCCACCGCCACCTGTGCAAAACAGCGTAGCTGCACCTGCACAAAATGCACCTTGGGAAGCGCCGCCTTACCAACAACCGCAAACCATCGGGCAAACCGCACTACAGCAACAGCCCGTCGCTGTCGTGCAACAAGCGCCCCATTTGCAAGTGGTTCCAGCGCCAGCACCGGTGGATACAGGCGCGAAGATATTTGCTTACCCAGGAAAACCCAATGGAGTTTCCGGCGACGAATTTCAAGGAATTATCAAAGAATTTTCCGCTACGGTGCCGCGTGGTAGCCAGCTAAAATCTTGGGATAAAGATGATCTAGCCGGCATGCAAGTACTACAATGTTTTTCCAGTTATGCTGGTGATGCATTTTGTTTCAAGTGTCCCGTTAGACGCCAATGTTTAAGGTATTGAGATGGCATTAAATTTTGACCAATTCCTAGAGGCCAAGGAAAATCCTGGTATTAAAGCCTTTATTTTCCTTTTGGATGACGAATACGCGTATTTAGAAAATACGACGCATTGGTTGAATCACGTGGCATTTAATTGTCACGTGGTTCGCCTTTCGGAATCTGAATTTAATATGCTCGATATTGGTAAACACCCCAAAGTAATTTTCTTCAAAAATGGGCGTGAATCCCAACAATTCGACGGGCTTCCAACACTTGAACAAATGCAAACCGCATTTAGGAGTATCAGATGAGTAAAGCACAAGAGCAAGTCGCTCTAGCCGCCGAGGGGCTAGATATAGCGGCTTTAATTTCAAAATCTATTAAAGGAGCGGAAAAAGCATCCGCATTGTCGCCGGTCATGCTTCGTCGCGAATCTTTCGCGGGCACCGCTACGTCTACGGGATCTTTATGTATCGACTATAAAATGGGTGGTGGAATCCCGCCGGCCAGAATTGTCGGTATTGCTGGCCCTGAAGGCACCGGTAAATCCATCTTGGTAACGAATATTCTTAACGAGCAGGGCAAAGCGCAGCGCGTTGGGGTTTATTTCGATGCTGAAGGTAGTACTGATCCTTTATTCTTGGCAGCACGTGGAATTAATTTTGAGAATTACCGAGGGCGCAGAAACAGAGCCGGGGAACTTTTGCCTAAGCAAAAAGATTTTTTCCATCTCTATCAGCCGCGCACCGGTGAAGAAGTCATGGGTTTCATGGATGTTTTGCTGAAAGCACTCCCAGAAAACAGAAACCCAACCGATGCTTCGGTAATTTTCGTTATTGATTCGGTTATCGCCCTTATTTCTGACTTGTTGGCCGAGGACGTTGAAAACGGCGGCATGGCGATGCACGGTCGGATGTACAGCAAAATTTTGCCAGTCATCAATAGTCTTTTGACTAGAGCCGGAGCTAGTTTGATTTACACGAACCAAATCAGATTGCGCCCAGGCCAAGCATTCGGGAACCCGGAGTACGAACCCGGTGGGGAAGCGCTGAAATTTTTCTCATCTATTCGTTTGCGTTTGAAAAGAACCCAACCGAAATTGGATGACGATAAACATCCTTTCATTGAAGAAGCTTATAACCCGCAGGTTAAGCCGAAAGCTGAAGGCGTTTGGATTGAGCCGCACTATGACGACGACGGTCGTATTACGGGTGAAGACCGCTACGTTTATACCGCAGTTACGACGGAAAAGAATAAAACATACACCCCGTTTCAAACGACATGGATGCGAATTCAGTTTGATGAAAATGGGTCAACCGGACATGGCTTAGATACCGTGTATGATGTTTTTACTTTTCTTTACGAACTGAAGTATATTCGCTACGCGGTTAAAACCGGCGACGAAAAAGCTTCTGATGTTAAGGGCTGCTTTGATGTCGTCGCTGATGAACATTACGACCCAGTTAAAGATTTGGGGATTCCGAAAAGATTCACTTACCCGGAATTTAAAGTTTGGGTGAGGAAACAAGTAGGCTTAGTGGATAAGCTCCGCGAAAGGCTCTTGGTATCTGGAATCGCTTTCAGGGATTAATTAGTTCGCGGGCTCATCTTGCTATTACTTTATTAATAGACTCAATATTAATTAAGGAGAGCAAGATGGGCCACCCGCCGGGCGCAGATGACCATTTTTCAATCACGCTATCCTTGTCTGATATTGAGCACATAAAGCAATTCGCCTTTTATGAGTGGGAAAAACTTACCCCCAAAAACCTCAGTCGCGAACGCCACTTGCAAGTCTATTTAATAGTCAAAAGTTTTAGCGACTTTCTCGCCTCTAAAAATATCCCGATCACCGTTACTTTTAAACTCGACTAATTCTGCCGCTAGTCTTGTAAAATTGTGTGGGTACCAATTGAATTGGGAGTATTTATGGAAATTAAAATCAGCCCTCAGGGCATGCTAACCGTTTTGCGTAAAGCCGGTTTAGATGAAACCGATGCTAAAGCAATTATTTACGATTTATTGACTTACGGCGTGCCTGATGACAAAGAAATCGAAACATCCCAACCAGCGCGCCGCGTCCTTGAAAAAACTATCCAGCAACGCCGTGTGTCTAGGTTAGCGTCAGAAGCGGATGACGGTGTGGATGCAGAAGAGGAAGATCCAATCGAAGAACCGGCAGAACCCGCCCCAGAAGTTTCAAGAACTAAAATCAGCCGCTCCAGGCGTTTAAGTTTTAACAACTTTGGTGGGCCAGCGGAGCCGGTAAAATGAAAGCTGAATTCGGTTCAAAATTTCTTTTAAAGAAAATGCTGGATGAATTCAAACCCAGCCTTGAAGGACTATCCAAAGAAAATATCGAATATTTGGAACAACAATTAAAATATTTAAATGGCATGGCTGCCGCGTACAAAGAACAATCGCGGAACCCTGCGGTGTTGTCTAGGCATCGGGCGCGGGCGCGTGATTTGGAGCAAAATGCCATTGGCTTAATGGCCGGTATAAAATTCTCTTTGTCGCTTTTGCTTTATAACGATTACGAATTACATTTAGAAAATCAAGGTAAATAAATGACCGGATTTATTCAGACGGGCGACATTCACATAGGGGAATGTCGCACCCTAGACGGCTATTTAGAACGGCACAAATCTATATTAAAACAAATATTGGCGGTGGCGGTTGATCGTGCGCTGCCACTAGTCATTGCCGGGGATATTTTTCATACCAGGAAAACTACCCATGCTGAAAAATTCTTAGCCGATTGGTGGTTTGGTGAAATAGAGCGCAGCAAAACGCCCACCATCGTGATTACCGGCAACCACGACCATCTTTACGATAACATCACACAATTGGATGGTTACACGCATATGCCGTTCCAATATGTGCATTTTGTGACGTGGGATGTCAAAAGTATCGTTTTCGGCGATACACAATTTATTTGTGTTCCTTGGCGTAACTACAGTACGGAAGAGATGGCTAAAGCGGTTAAGGAGAAAATCCTTTCCGCTCGTACCAAATACCGTGTAGTAGTTGCGCACGAGTGTTTGTTAAATGCTGTGTTCGATAACGGCTCTTTCGCACCGAAAGGTACCAAGCTACCGAACTTGCCGGAAATTGATTATTGGGCTTTGGCAGACATCCATTCTTTCCAGAAAACTAATCTAAACAATGGTTTTTATTGTGGTTCTCCGATGCAATTCGTTTTTGGGGATCAGCCGCGCAAGGGAGTCTTAGCTGTAAATTTAGACAAAACAGATAGTCCAGAATTTATCCCGTTATCTTTTAAACCGTTGCGGATTGTTTCTTCCGTGGAAGAAATTACAGAAGATGCGTATTACATGGTTAGAGGAGATTTCCAGGCTGTGTTGGATGCCAATCAACATAAAGACGTTGTGAAAACCGACTGGGCCGCTTCGTCGGAAGTTATCGAATATCAAAAAATTGGTCTTATAGATGGGCTGCCAGAATATTTGGCCACCAAGTCAATTGGGGATGAATATCAAGCGAAAGCCGTGACTTGGGTTAATCAATTACTTAATGTACTTGCCGGTTAATATTGGAGATTCAATGGCTGCTGATTACTTGATTCGGAAACACAGTAATAGAAAATTGTACAACATGACCACGCATGCTTACGTCACATTAAAAGAGATTTATAATTTTTTCCGTGAAGGACAATCTGTAAAAATTGTCGATACTTCCAGTGGTAAAGATATTACAGATGATGTAATTCTTCAATCATTGGCTTTTTCAACATCAGCTAAATTGAAAAGGAAATTGGTTGACTATGCAAAGCAAGACACCATTTAAAACATATGGAGTCGCTTATCACTCACCGCTAGATATCGATTCCATGATTAAGCCCGGTAGAAGATCTATTTCGCTAATTCCGGAGCAGGATGGTGGTTTTTTAACACAAAATCCCTTGGAAAAAGCAGATTTCTTATATACTAAGGCGTTTGTTGAAAAGGCGAATGTAAAAGTTCAGCTGATTTTTGGTCAGCATTCGGAATTGAAAAAACAAAATTTAAAAATTTTAGACGAAGGCTCAACGTCAGGGGCAAAGAGATTGACTGAACATCATTTAGACCACATTTTTGAAAATGAAGATCCTGAAGCTCATTTAGTTCCGTCCGTAGCCGAGGAAAAATTGTCTAGTATAGTTGCGCCTTTAGTGGCGGTTGCTCCCGAACCCAAACAAGAAACTAAAGATATTCTTAACCCGCCGACTCGTCGGCGCGGGCGTCCTGCTAAATCCCCTCACTTTGTTTCAGGTACTATCGTAGCCGCCAACACCGTCGCAGCTAATATCGTACCCGTCGTCGTCGTTAAAGATTCCCCGAAAATTGAAGCTGTTGCCGAAATTACTCGGAAACGGGGCCGCCCGGCTAAGATCGTGTCTGAATCGACCGGAGCCATTGCCGCCGCCAACACCGAAGCAAAGCGCGGCAGGGGCCGTCCTAAAAAAGATGTCAACGTTAGTCACGTGACTAAGCAACCAATTAAACAGGTGGAGTCTATGGAAAAAAGAGGGCGCGGCAGACCGCGAAAAAACGCAATCTTGTCTTCAACAACAGCAGCAACGGTGAAAAAAGGTCGTGGTCGCCCGAAGAAAGATGCAAGTGTGTCCAAGGTAGAAACAACAAGTGCTGTTAAGCGCGGCAGGGGCCGTCCAGCCAAGGTCAATGTTGATTTGGTGGTTAAGACTGGCAAGCGCGGTCGTCCGCGTAAAACTTCGCTAATTGCGCCAACCACAACTACGGTTAAGCGCGGTCGTCCGCGTAAAACTTCGCTAATTGCGCCAACCACAACTACGGTTAAGCGCGGTCGTCCGCGTAAGACCGATGTGGCGGCATCCGCGCCGCTGACCGCACCTACGGCGATTACCGCTAAACGAGGCCGCCCTAAAAAAGTCGTTGAAGTGGCGCTCCCCACCGCGTATGCACCAACCGGACGGGTGGAAGAGAAAAGTATAAAAGCATCCATAGCTGAAACATTGCAGCAGTTGCAGACTTTGATCGCCAAGCTTTAATAGCTACATTACCGAATACAGTTCATTCAAATTGGAGTGGCGATGGGTAATGTAAGTATCGTTACTGGCGGTGCAGGGTTTATCGGGCTTAATCTAGTGTCAGCCTTGCTGGAGATGGGCCGCGAGGTTATCGTAATAGATAATTTGTCTTCCGGGTCTAATTCCGTAGTTTTGTCTGATCTTATAAAGACCAATCCAGACAAATTAAAATTTTTCCAAGCCTCCATTTTAGATTCAAAACTAGAAGATTTATTGTCTTCCGGAGTGGCGCTGGGGATTTATTTTGAGATTTACCATTTAGCTGCACAGTCTCACGAAGAAATGCTACGATCGACGATGGATTTTGTTATAAACAACACCTTGGGCACGGCTTGTGTGCTGGAGGCGCATCGAAAATATCCCAATAATTCTAAATTATTATGTGTGTCAACGGATGAAGTATACGGGGACAAACCGCCTTTCCCCACGCCCTTAAATACGGCCTACCATCCGTCGTCCCCTTACTCTGCAAGCAAGGGGGCCGGCGATTTATTGGCTATGGCCTACCGCCGCACTTATAATTTGCCTATTAAAATTTCCCGGTGTTGTAATAATTTCGGTAAATTTCAAAATTCGGAAAAATTCATACCGACCATTATTAAGTGCTTAAAAGCTAACAAACCGGTCCCAATTTATGGCAATGGCGAACAACAAAGGCAATGGGTTCCGGTGGAAATTCACGTGCAGCGCCTCATTAGCTTTATGGGTAGCAGCGATTTAGATTTGCATGTTGGGGGCTTTTGCTGCTCTAATTTAGATATTATTGAATTCATTACTGCCGCGTCTGGTATCCGTTTGCGCTTCACTTCGGTAAAGGACCGCCCCGGTCATGATTTAAAATACGAATTACAAGATTCCCAGGCGGTAGATCGCAAGGAGTTTGTAAAATACTTAAAGAACTACATAAATGCTGAAATGAATAATAAGGAGGCTGTATGACGACGAATACTACGCAAGGCATGCCACCGGGTGTTGGCTACAAAAGCGCTCAAGACCGCCCCGGATATAAATCTGAGGGTCAGCGCCGGATGGAAAAGCAAAGCAAAACCATCCAACAGCTAAATCAAATGATGCCAGAAGGGCTAAAAGCTCAACCAGTTGAATACGACGAATACGGGGCGGCAATCATCGAAGATGCCCCGCAACAGCCACAGGCTCGGCCACAGGCCCCCACAGGCCCATTAGCGCCGGAAGCATTCTTTTCCGCCCAACAGCCACAACCAGCCGCTAGGCAGCAAGCGCCCGCGCAAACCCCACGGCAAGAGTATAGGCCGCAGCAACCATCACGCACGGCAGCGCACCCTATTATCAATAAAATGTTGGCTAAATTCGGTTTAAAGAAAGCCCCCAAGCATAATCTGGAGCTTTCCACCGAAGACGGCACTACGTTTGTATACACAATGAGCGTTCTGGCTGACGATATTCAACTATGGGCCTTTCACGAGGCAAAAGCCCATTATATCGTCGAGGGTGAGCACGTAGCCATCGCTTGGTATCAATTACTGGTGTCGTGCGCTTCGGTAGTTGCCATCGACGGGGAAAACATTTGGGAAATTTTCCCAATGGAATTACTTCCAGAAGAGATGGAAACCCTTAGTCGAGATCCGCATGATTTGCCTGCCCGCGTAAGAAAACATTGCGCCCGCGCTTTGGCTCAATTTATTTGGTCGGATATTCAGCCGATTGGCATTAAACTTTGGGAATTTTATGACGGTAAGATTTCTAAAACCAATGTCCCTTTATCCTCTTTCGATAAAGAGATGGAAGGCGCGGTAAGGTACGTTTGCCCGTTTGACGGCTGCCCGGAGTTTTTAATTCAAAAGCCCCAAGTAGAAAATGATGGCAGTGAAAAAGCGTGGTTCTGCAAACAACACGCCGTTCAAATGGTGCATACTTTAGATATGGGTCAAGAGGCGAACGCCCCTTTGGCATAAAGGCCACGGAAGAGGTTCCTGACCTCTATATTCGTGGCCTGGTGATGGCAAAAGGTGGGTACACTTTCCGGGAGATGAATGAAATGTCATCTACGGAAGTGTTCTACTTATGGCATTATCAAAATCTGTCCGATAAAGCCCAGTTCGATGAATTATCCAGGTTATTGGGCGTGGTGTGGGATTTATCCAAAATGACGGCAGAGTCCACGGATGCGACGGTCACCACGGATAATTCTAAATTATTCATACCGCTGACCGTTGCCATCAACCCTAAAATTCTTGAATTTGTGCGCGGTAAATCCAAACCCACCGCGTCTGTTATCGGCGGCGGCGAGTTTGTGCCCGCCGCAGGGGAAAAGGTGGTTCCGATGTCAGAAATGCCTAAGGAGCAGTTTTTGGCAATGGTGGGTGTACGCTCGGCGAAACCGAAGGCGGATACTTCGAAGGCTCCGGAGAAATAGGAAAACCTATTTTATGGACGATGCCAAACTCTTTAGCCTTCTTGACATTAAAAAACCAATTGCGATCGGGTTCTTTTTTCAACGTTTTAATAATTCTATCCAGCGTTAGTTTGCTGTTGGCGCACAAAAACTCCCAATATTTCAAAGTGGTGTCTTGGAGTTCCTTGCGCATTGCTTTTAAGTGCTCGCATTCACGGTCGTAATCATCATAGCGTATTTGCTTTTGTAGATGCGGACCAACATCATCCTGGACCTTTTGTAATTCATCATAGGCTTCGTGGATCATGAACTCTGACTTATTGGTGGCGTATCTTTCGTGACCGGCCAAATAAATGATTAAAGCGGCGCTGTAAATTTGGTGCACGGCATGGGTAACTATTTTCTTGCCGCTGAGGCGCAAAGCTTCATAGATCGCGAAATCGCAATCACCGCTACCACCACCCAGTGAATCGATATAAACATATACGGTATCATCCCGCGTTTCCGCTAAGTCTTTTACTACGCGGTGAAGAACTTCATCCGTGATGTCTTCAAATATGTAGATATTCAATTACCGACCTCGTTAAATAGTTGCGGTTGATTTAGACAAGGTTTTAGGAGTTACGGGGCTTCGTGCCACCGTAGTTCCCAAGAAAATTCTTTCTGTGGTGGCAAGCCCAACCCTGGGCTCAAATACGTGCATGACTTGCACAGGTTGAGAGCCTGATACCATTTTAGATAAGCTGAATACGGATGTACCAATGAAACTACCGTTGATTAGTAACTGGGAGTTGTTGAAACTCAATTGCCAGTCCTGGTGAAAATGTCCGATGTGCACAAAATTTATTTGCGCTTCCAAAACACTGTTGTATCTTGCTATCCCTTTCTCTAACGAGTTGACTGTTGGTCGGCTGCTCCATAAGCCAGACATACCCTGATCACCGTGTAACAGCAGATGGTTCCAGCCATAAATCTCGACTAGATACCACCAGCAGTCATTGTGGTGGTAAGTTACATTTTTAATATTTTTGGTGGCTCCGATTTGGAATTCTAACAAGCGTAAATAAACTTTATCCAGCGAGCAGGAATACGGGTTAGCACCCTTGTCGCCAATACGTCCGTGATTTCCGTATACTTCTAAAACATGAAACTCTATATCCGGTAAGGTTAGAAATATTTCGGCAAAAGCCCCGGCAGTATCGTTAGCGCCATCTAGGGCTTGATCAATCACGTGGCGGTCAATCTGCCATTTTTGACCTTTGAAAATGTCCATGCTCTCAAGAAAGTCCCCAAGGGCACCAATTACTACGCGGTCAATTATATGTGTATTACGGTACTGCTGGATTAAGCGTATAACTTCTTTTTTCCAAATATTTAACTTTTCTTGCCACACCAACCAGTTGTGATGGGTAAGCCCACCCATTTCTTCTGAGGTTATGAGCGTACCTAATTGCAAATCGCTAAATTCAAACCAAAGTACGCAATGTGGTTTTTTCGCCTTTGAAGCCGTGTTTTTCATGGGCGTATATTCGACGATGAGTGGCTCTACTTTAGCTACAGCTTCATCTAGCATATCCCTAACTAAATCCAATTTATGTGCTTGCTCTTTAATTTGTTTTACGCGTCTTTGCTCGGCTCTTTCGAGAAGCTTTTCTTTTTCATCTTCCCAGTTTTTCTTCAGAGCTTTATCGGGATCAAAAGATGCTTTTTCATCGTGTACTTCGCGGTGTGCCTCAAACTTTTTCGACAGCCCCGCATCGGCTAAAGCTTTGTTCCACGACCCATATTTTTTAATTACTTCCGAGGAAGGTATACCGGACAGATCATCGTATTGTTCGGTGTTGAACGGCGTTTTTAATATCCGATATATTTCTTTCAGTTCCAGAATAATTTCTTTTTTATTTATCGCTACTTCTTTTTCTTTGCTTTCTTTTGGTTCTTTCCCTTTGTTTTGTTTCTTGCCACGCAATCGGATAAAGCCAATATCTTTTTCGCCACTCTTTTTACTGCGCAAAGAACGGAATGCTGTTGCGGTGATGCCACCAACTTCTCGCAGCATTTTATTGTAGATTGATTTTTTAGAGCGGCGCGGGTACAGCTTGCGAAATGCAGCGTAACCATCTTCAAAAGAACGGGTTGATGAAAAGCACTTTACACAATAGCCCCATTCATCCCGTGACCAGAATTTCTGCATTTAACAACCCCTATAAAAGGTTGGCGGCAATGACAAATTTTTGACAATATTTCTATTGAAAATAGTAAGGCATTTTTGGCCGATACTACAAACTTTTTATGCAGTTAGAGTGTGCTACGTAACACATCGTGTTACTCCAGATTGTCAAATTCACGTTGCTGTGGTAGGTGTAAAATACTTGTATTATTTACAAAAATTGTTGTGTTTATGTTTTATTAAAACATTTTTGGTGAGCGCCTATAAATGATAAATGAAGAAAAATTAAAGCTATATTCGTTGGCAAATCACCTTTACCACTCTGGAGAAGGTGAAAGCCCTTTGAGCGATACTGAATTTGACCTCTTAGAACAAGAGTTGGCGGCAACTCTTGGCCCCGAATTTATCAAAGTTGGTGCAAAACTAAAGGGTCTGGATAAAGTCAAATTGCCGCAGCCTATGGGCTCATTGGAAAAAATACGGCCTGGTGGTGTTTTGGCATCGTGGTTAGCCAAAATCAAATCGCCTGAAATTGTCTTGATGGACAAAGTCGATGGCTCCAGCATTGAGCTTTTATATGTTGGCGGGGCGTTGGCGGGGGCGTACACACGTGGGGATGGCTTTGAGGGCAAACCCGTGGAGCGGCACTGTTACCATATACCAAACCTACCTAAAATTATCCCGGTCAAAGACGAGATCGTGATACGCGCAGAAGTGTATATGCCTGATCCGGTTTTCCAAGAAAAATTCAAAAATGATTTTAAAAACTCTCGCAATATTGTGGCTGGAATTATTAACCGTAAAGAATCATCGCCGCTTTATTTGAATGAAATGCGCGTAACGGCCTATCATATCTATAAACCATTCAGTAAAGAGGACATGCTGTTCACCTTAGAGGAATGGGGTTTTGAAACCCCGTACTACCGAATCTACAAACCAGAAAAACTTTCCGACGAGATGCTTAGCGAACTGCTCAAGGTTCGCCGAGCCACGGCTTCTTACGCTATAGATGGTTTGGTGCTGGAGGTTAATCCGCTAGAAGAACGTAACGAACTTGGTTTTGAAACTAATTCTTTGAATCCGGCGTTTGCCCGCGCTTTCAAAACAGTCGAAACCGAAGATAAAGCGGAAACTGAAGTGGTGGCCATCCACTGGGCTGTATCCAAAGATGGCTACCTGAAGCCGCGCATCGAGGTGCAGCCTACGGAATTAGCCGGGGTAACGGTTACACACGCAACAGCTTTCAACGCCGCTTACATCCGAGACAATAACATCAACACAGGCGCTCGCGTCTTATTGACTCGCAGCGGTGATGTGATCCCGTATATTTTAGAGGTTGTTAAACCGGCGGCAACACCGTCACTACCATCTGTGGTGGAGTTTGGCTCTTACCATTGGAACGAATCAAACGTTGATTTGATTACCGATGAAGAAACCGAAGCGCAAAAAATTGAAAAATTGATTTTTTTCTTTACCGCACTGGATATCGAATTTTTCAGCGATGGTTTGATTCAACGGTTTTATGAAAAAGGGTTCACCTCCGTTGAAAAAATACTGTGCTTATCCGTTGAAGACATGATGATGTATGTTGGCGGCGTGCAAGAAAAGATGGCCGGTAAAATTCATGCATCCATTTGGGATAAGCTAAAGAAAGTGCCGCTGCCGAAATTGATGGCGGCGTCCGGATATTTTGGACGTGGGTTTGGTGAAACGCGCTCCATCGCTCTGTTGGAAGCTTATCCTGATTTAATGACATGGGATGCTTTATCGCCGGATGAGATGACCACTAAAGTTTGCGCGGTGCACGGATTCTCCGAAAAAACAGCGTCAGGGTTTGTTAGCGGCTATCACGGTTTCAAAAAATTCCTAGCCGCCTTGGAAAATTTGGGCGTAGTCTTAAAAGTAAATGAAGTGAAAAGCGGCGCATTATTGGGGAAAGTTTTCTGCTTTACGGGATTCCGTGACAAAATTGCGGAAGACAAAATCGTGGAGCTTGGCGGTAAAATTTCGTCGTCCGTCACTAAATCTACAACCCATTTGATTATCGCTGATCTGAATTCAGGTTCTCAAAAATTAATCAAAGCAAAAAAACAAGGTGCTACAGTAATTGAGCAAATGGAGTTCTATAGATTCATGGAGTCAAATTGCTAGGTTACGGTCGGCCTGCACCCGCAGTTATATTTATGCTTACACTCTAGAAACTGAGGGATTCACATGGCTGGCCGTAAGGTAAAAGATAAAAAATTGGTTGCCATAGCGGATAAAAAACAGGTCAGTAAAGTTAAAATACAACCGCCCAAGAAATCGCAGGCCACGCCGAAGATTGAGAAACAAGGCGGTAGCGGCATATTAACGAACACTACGCCGCATAGCCTTCACGCCATTAAAACATTGCCGACCGGTGAAATACATTTGGTTTTCATCTGCCCCGGTGGTACCCAATATTTTGAAGATTTATCTGCTGTGGAAATTGTGCCCATCACCGGTAAAAAAGAAAAGCCTTTCAAAATTTCTAAATAGCCTAGTGCATAAGCGGTTTCGGCGGGATCACCCAAAAAAATTGTATACAGGCTAGCTCCAAAGAGCGCGGGTTAAATCCAAGCACCGGTGCTTTATTGTGGTTTACCCAGCTGTCTACATCGTTATCGGTTAAATAGCGGGCCGTGTATTGGTCGCCATCCTCTAAAAATAATTGCAGCACTTGATCTAAAAGCTGGGTAGATTCATCCTCGGTTTCAGACTCAGGCAACATGGCAATGAGGTAGTAATCGCGGTCCGGGCATCTTACGGACACGACGTAGGCGTCCACGGCGTCTGGCACCATGGAACCGAAATCGGGGTCTAAGTCTGTGCTCAGCGCGATTTTTGAAATACGGCTCACTGGAGCACTCCTCGATACTGTAAAATGTTGTTCTTACTATCAAGTTAACTGAAGCGGAGCGTAATACATGTCAAAAATCAATTCTTTGGAATGGAAACAGAATCTGGATAAGATGCTGGCAAAATTGGAAATAATTAAAGCATTGCCTGTAAATGGCGGCTTGCATTTGCACGTGGGTTGTGGGCCGCAAATATTGCCCGGTTGGATCAATATCGATAAGTACCATAGCCACGCAGATGTTTTAAATATCGACATGTTCAAACTACCTTTGGGCGAGAAAGTAGCCGATACCATTTATTCATCGCATTCTCTGGAGCACTTGCCTATTCGCCAGGGGCGATCTGCAATTTTAAATTGGTACAAAACCCTTAAGCCTGGCGGCACCCTTTATTTAGCCATCCCCGATTTGGAAGAAATTTTAACCATCATGCTTGATAAATCGATACCGCTGCATAATCGAGAAAATTGGTTTTTATATACTTTGTTCGGGTATCAAATTGATAGTTCCACACCGCTTCAAAATTTGGATTTAAATTTACCAGTCGATCCAGGGCAGTTCCATCAAAGCGGTTTTACTGAAGAAACGATCCGGCATTATTTGGCGAACGCTGGCTTCCAAATACTCGACCTATTTCATTACGACGGTTGGGGTACGCCTAGTATTTTTCTAGAGGCGCGTAAATGAGTAAGCTGGCAGAGCTTGAGAAAGAGCAGAAGATTTTAAATAGCCGCGTTGATGCCATTCGCATGGAAATGGACGCCGCAAGAAATCGTTTAAAAATGTTGGACAAAGATTTAGTCGCGGTGCAGCATGCGGTGTTTTTAAAGAAAAATGAAATTAGAAGCGCTGCCACCCTAGCGCATCCGCCTGCAATAACGGATCACGCTTTAATTCGTTATTTGGAAAGAAAATTGGGTTTGGACATGGATGTCATTCGTGCTGAAATACTTACGGACGATTTGATTGCAGCTGCTGCGACACTAGGGGGTAAATGCACTTACGGCAAGTTCGTTATCAAAGACAACACCGTAGTTACGGTATTGCCCTAACCGCCACACGTGGGGCAATTAGTGCTCGAAGTCGCGCCGCTAGAAGATATTTTTTCGTAGCTGATAACAGGTTTTTTTATATCGCTCATAACCGGGCTCACCAGGTATTCTTTTTCGTAAGCTTTGATTGTGGAACAACCACTAACTAACGAAGCCAAACATACCAATTTGGCATAAAATTTAAGGGACAATTTCCACCTCCTTTTCAGCAATGATCCGGCGTTCTTTGGCATTTGCATATTCATCGTACACTTGAATTTTAACTTTACCAAATTTTCGCGGTGTTAAAATCATATTGTAGGTAAGAGTGGCCACGGTGGAATCCGATAAAATTACTCGGTAATGATTTTGGAAATATTGAATATAAATCTTTACTTGCTCGTTTAGTTTAATTTGATCCGGAACGGTGATTACCGGCTTTAATTTTTGCCGTAATTCCGGGGAACCAACCACCATGCCACCAAATTCAATTTGCGGCATTTGTTGGGTTATTTGCAATTTATCTTCGAAAAACACTTCTATAACAGTTTCCGAGTACCATATCTTTTCCAAGGGGTCGTCTTGGACTTCTGATTCTGATAGTGCCCCAACAGCTACCCCAGCATTAGGGAGGGTGATAACCCAATTCTCACCTTCGTCTTGCTTTCCAACAATGTGCTGCCCGCCAGCCAAATTTCGCATCTCGTTAAACATCAGTGACAGCACCCCGGACATTTCATCAGCCTCGTCAACGTCCCTAGCCGCTGCAATGATGGACATCGGTATGCTACGGAAGATAGGGAACACTCCTTGCCACACGCCATTCTTTACGTAGGCATCACTTATTAAACCAATGCTTTGCTGCATTGGATTTACGCCGCCATCGACAATCAAAATCGCCGGGAATACACTACGCAATTTAGTGAAATAGCGGGCTATTTGTAATTGTCTTTGGGTAGGGTCTACTCTTGGGTCAAATGATTTATCGGTATTATAATGTATAAACCGAGGGCTGACCGCCGACAACAAGCTGTAGTTGGCATCGGCCTTATCAAAAAAGCTATTGATATACTCTTGCATCTTGAGTTTCGTTAAATTTTTAATCTTGTCGTTGCTGAAAAGCCTTCTAGCTTGTTCAGGTGTTTTCGGGGTGGCTCGTTTGAATGTGCCTGTAGGGACGGTCATATTCAAACTCCATAGTATTCGTAAAGAAACCGGCGCTTAATTTTTGGATCTTCTTTAATTCTCTTTTCGCCGAAGGCGATTGCTTCTTCACGTCCGTTTGGGGTTTCCAAACTTTTAAGCACGGCATCTAAGCCTAAGGCATATTTAATTTTGTCGTTGCCACCGCTGGTCAACTTGCTGCCTATATTTATAATCTGCGCTTTACCGAATGCCATCATAGCTAAGTCTTCCCCGTCTAGTTTGCGCAAGCTGCCGACAATTTGCTCGTCGAGCTTATGCTCGTCCAGAAGTTCTAGGCGCGGGTTTTCAATAATACGCTCGGCTATTTTATCTTGTATGTCTGCTGGGATATCTTTATAGATATCTTGTTTCTCCATGCGCAATTTAAAATCTTTTTTGGCGCGCTCTAGCTCAGCTTCTTCTTGATAAAACTGCTCAATTAAAGAGCCAGCCTTCATTAACGAGGCATCCGCTTCTGTTAAGACCTCGGAAGCCTTTTGCTTAATGTCTTCGTGAAGCTCCGGGGTGCGGGCTATTAAAGCCAGCATTTCTTCGTGCAGCTTATTTATTTGTTCTAAAATTTTCATGCGGTACCTGCCGGCATAGCTGCCCCAAATTACGGTTTTTTTAGTAAATTTTCCAAATCGTGAACGTGTTCCATTTCCGCCGATAATATCGTCTCTACATCCACTTTTAATGCGATATACTCTTCCTTGCCTTCAATGCCCTTTAAAAAAGTGGAGTAGCTGCGAACAGCCTCCCGCTCTAATTCTAAATCTTTACGCAAGATATTTTCTAAAGAAGCTTCTACCCCAGGCACCGTGTGCCGGTCCAAAGTTGGCTCGCCGCCAAAACCGACGATGTACCTTTGCAAAATTTTGATGTGTTCCATTTCCGCGTCAACGTGCTCGCGCAAATGTTCTTGAATGGATAAAGAAGCTGCCCCGAACAGCAAATAATCATAAGCCTCGTAAAAATCTCTTTGTCGATACTCTGCCATCAATAAGGAGTTCAAAATATCTACGATGCCGTATTCGGAAATGGCCAATAGCTTTGTGGCTAGCAAAGGGTAGCCTTTTCGTTTTAAGTCGGATGCTATTTTATTCAATTTAGACTGGGCCAGCTTATCGTCTTCGTTTGTTGTATCCGCCGCATCTACCTTTTTATCTTCGTCTTCCGCGACTTCTTCGGTACCTTCTTCCGCAACCGGGTCGGCTGGTTTTTCTTCACTCAGTTTTTCTTCCAGCTGTTCTTGTGGGGAGTCTTTCATATCCTCCAAGGCTTCTTCAGCCAAGCCGCCACCTTCCTCTTCCAATTTTTCTTTCAACTGTTCTTGCGGGGCTTCTTCGGATTCTTTTTGTGTCAAAAATTGGTTTAATTCGCCAGCAAAGGGATCATTCAATTCATCCATTGTGCTCTGTACGAGTTTAATAACTTCGTTTTTGGGACTTCCCTTTTCCAATTTTTTATAAGCCATATACAATAATCTTTTAGCGCGATCGGTCTTGTCAGTCATTTTGTCCTCCATTACCACATCAATAAAATTAAGTGTTATTTTCTGTTGGTAATTTTCAAAATTATCCAGGGCTTACACGCCGCTAGCCTCGTCTTGCTCGTCTGATTGTAGCATTCTTAGTCTGTTGTTACGCTTAGCTTGTTTTTGCCGCTCCAGAAATTCTTGGCAATCAATACAAAACTCGGCTGCTGGCCTAGCTAAAAGACGGGCGGCCTCTATAGCACAACCACACTCTTGGCAATCCCCGTAAGTCCCGTTTTCCATCCGGCTGAAGGCTTCCTCTATTTTTTTAAAATAGCCGTATTGGCGGGTTTCTAATTTAACCGTAATGCTACTTTGCATGTTTACGGACGAGGCATCTTCTTCCGCCTTCAAATCTTCCGGGTTTACAATCAAATGTTTAATACCCGACCCGATATTTTCCTGTATTTTAGCCCGTTCCGCTAAAAGGGCTTTTTTGAATTTACCCAGAGATCTTTTATCCATGTAAGTGCCCCATAAGATTTAATTCATTGTCTTTGGGGGAAAGATAAGCGGAAACCAGTTATCTTGTATTTATAATACCAATAGATATTTGCTGCGCTCAATCATCAACGCTACACAACGGAGGTTAGCGCTATGTTCAAGTCTTATCTTTTTTTGGTTTTGACGTTACTGCCTGTACCCGCCTTTGCCGCAGAACCGTTCGCATTACAGGATATGAACGCCGGTGGCGCTATGTACACAAGCGCGGAGCACGTAAACTCTGTATTTGTTTTAGAGATCTATCAATATAATTGCAGTTATTGTCATGAAAATGTGGTCAATATTGACAATATAGCTGCCACTTTTTCTGGTAACCCACGCGTCCAAGTTTTGGATATCGGTATCGATCGCAGTGCCAGCTACTACACGCAATGGATTAATCGGCACCACCCTCAGCACCCTGTCCTTAATGACGGCCAACGATCCCTTACCAATCAATTCAATATTGAAGGCACTCCGACCACGATAATTCTTGACTGCAACATGCAAGAAGTAAAACGAATTTCTGGTGAAATGAGTACAAGCGAAAGGGAAAACCTTAAGCAAATCATTAATCAGGAGTTAATGCGGGTATGTTCACTAGATTAATTGCAATTTGCTGGGGGCTTTTATTAGCCCCCGTCGTCTTTTCTCAAGTGCAGAACCAATCCAAGCAACAGTATAGGCTGATTGACTTGCGTGAAGCCTACGTCATCGGCCACCATTACTATGGCACCAGCCAAAACTATTTAGTTACCTCGAACGGTATGCACCGTGAACTTAGCAAGGAATTAAGTTTGGTTTGGAATTTGGATTTGGGGCGGTATATGTATTGGGATAATAAAATATATGGCCTTATGGATCGTGAGCCGGGGGAATTTTCTGGTCAATTTAGAGTCGTCGGCTGGGATTTTCAATTAGGTGTAAGGCTTTGCAGTTATTTAAATTTTGAGTACGAGCATTTTAGCAAGCATGTCCTAGATTATAAATACCCGACAGAAGGATACCCTTCCGAAGATAGCTTCGGTATACGCTTGTATTTGTTTCGTCGTGACCAGCCGCCGGCAGATCGCAGCATTTGGAACGTCTATTAGCCTTTAATTAACAAAGAAAAATGTCATAAAGGCTACAATCACATACAGCAGTAAGCGTACCAGGCAGTGCACTCCTTTGCGCTCGCCCATTTTATATTCCTATTTATTTGAATGCTTACTTTAATGTTAACGCAAAAGAGCGAGGAATGAAAATATGTCTGATTTTTTAAACCCAGCGATCGCCAAATTTAGAATGGGCGTTGACGCAACCACTATCGCCGCCACCAAAGCAATGGTGGAAAGTACTTTTGATGGCGTCGGGTTCACTTACAGCGGCATCGATTATGAGTTTGTGGTCAATATGACCGGACCGGTTGAAGCTTTCCAACGTGCTATTAATTATTTATTCCCTAAGGGGCGCGCTGATATTGTTGTACAAAAGTCCCAAATTAATCCAAATGGCAAAACTGTATTTCCTTAGGAGTAGACGATGGACCGTAAGCAACTCGAAGCAACTTTGCAGAGTATGGGTATTGCCGTAAAAAATGGCAAAGTGCGAAAAGCCGATCTTGCCCTGGCTTTGAAAACACCGGACTGGATAGCGCCGGCTAAGGTAAAGGCTTACACGATATCGGTTTTGACTAGCCTTGGAAGCTGTGGCACTTATGTAGAAGTGACCAACAAAGGCGGTAAAAAACAATCACAAAACTTAACACTTCGCTTTGATAAAGGAGCTGCCGCTTCTTTACGCGGGTATCCCAATAATTGGGCGGTTCACGATCTTTCCCAGGACGATTATGATTCCGACAGCCCAAAGTATGAAGAATTGGCCGAAGACGGTTTCATGCCGGAGTACATCAATGTTTACGTGTCGGCAGAGACTGAAAAGGAAATCTACCGGCAATTAAAAGCTTCACTTGAGAAGCAATTTAAAGATCCGATGTTTAAGGATCATCTGTCTCAGGCGGATCGAAAAAAAGCTCTTAAGATGCTTGATAAGGCGATCGGTTAATTTTTACTTCAAGGCGGTTTCCCAAGCCGCCTTTTACTTCCTATATTTTAAAATCACGTCCCTTCCGGTTAATTTTATAACTGAACGTCAACTATTAATTAAAATAGGTAATTAGCCATGGCGACAGGACCACAAGGCGCGCAAGGCGCAACAGGTATTCAAGGGCAACCAGGCGACACCGGCGCTTCCATCCAAGGGCAGCAAGGGCCTACCGGTCAACCCGGCGCTTCCATTACCGGACCCCAAGGCAGTCAAGGTGATACCGGAGCTATTGGCCCGCAGGGGCAGCGCGGTGTAACTGGATTATCCGGCAACCAAGGACAAACAGGCACCCAAGGCACCCAAGGGCAAACGGGCTCAAACGGACAAGCTGGCTCCACCGGTCTTGCTGGCGGTCAAGGCACCACCGGCGCGCAAGGTATTCAAGGGCAAACCGGTATACAAGGTTCTCTAGGCTTGACTGGCATGCAAGGTATTCAAGGGCAAACCGGTATACAAGGCACCCAAGGTGTTACCGGATCATCTGGCCAGCAAGGAGTGCAAGGCACCACCGGTTTACAAGGGTCTGTTGGTGTTACCGGCACACAAGGCGTTACCGGTGGCATGGGTTCGCAAGGCTCAAAAGGGGACACTGGTTTAACAGGCTCTACCGGATTAATAGGCAGCACCGGCACGCAAGGTCAAACCGGAGCAATCGGCTACGCAGGTTCCACCGGACACATAGGCTCAACGGGTCAAACAGGCTCAACTGGTATTAGGGGTGCAACAGGTTTAGCAGGTAGTGCTGGTGCGACTGGGCAAACGGGTGCGACTGGTTTACGCGGAATAACAGGACAACAAGGTGCAACCGGTATCAGCGGCCCGCAAGGCAACACCGGAACAAAAGGTCAAACAGGCCAAACAGGGGCAACCGGTTTGAAAGGTGCCACCGGCGTGCAAGGTTCGATCGGGTTACAAGGCACCACCGGCTCTGGTATTCAAGGGCAAACCGGTGTTGGCCCGCAAGGCCCTACGGGATACCAAGGGCAACAAGGGCAAACAGGCATCCAAGGCATCCAAGGCGCGACAGGCGCGACTGGGCTACGCGGGCCCACCGGACCATTTAGCGGCATCCAAGGCGCTACTGGTGTAGCAGGCGCTACCGGCGTAACGGGATCTACCGGCCTAGCTGGACCTACCGGAGCAAATGGCCCCACCGGAGCGATAGGTGGAATTGGGCAAACGGGTGGCCAAGGCATTACTGGATTACAAGGCATTCAAGGCACCACAGGCGCACTTGGAAATACCGGATTCGGTATTCAAGGAAACACCGGTGTCCAAGGCAATCAAGGGCAGACGGGACCGCAAGGTGATACTGGTGCGCTTGGAAATACCGGCGTCGGCGGTGCCACCGGTGTTGGCTCGCCAACCGTATTTATTTCCACGGAGCAAACCGGCACTGGTGCGGTGCAAAATATTCCACACGGCTTAGGAACTACCCCGTCAAAAGTGCTGGTATCAATAACGGATAATTCCGCCGGCCCTGTATTTTTAATTATAGAAGGGTCACACACTTCAACTGATATAGTGGTGACAGTGACTAACGCAATTAAGTTCAAGATTTTGGCAATTATTTAAGGAGTGTGAACATGAAAACTATTTTAGCCAGCTTAGCTTTTGTTTTGCTTTCGACAAAAGCCTTTGGCGCGATGGGGTTTGATGATTTGCAAGCGGTTACTAAACTTGCTTACGAGGATTTCGTTGCCGCACACCCAGATATGGCCGCAGGTTTTAATGGCTATAAAGCATGGCAGTCTGGTGACGATGCTAAAGTCATCATCTACATGAGTCATGATGGCATGAGTATGCAGTATAGCTACGTGTGCCACCGCCATGAAGAAGGGTTGGAATGCCATGCTCAATAAATATTTGCTTATTATTTTGGTTTTATTTACAAGTTGTAAAAAAGCTGAAAAAAGCAGTTCCGATGCGCCGCTAGTCGATTTGAAAACACAAATTCAAACCGGTCTAGTTAATGTATCTTGCACCGGTTGCCACGCGGAACCCACGGCACGTAATCATCAAGTTGATCTTAGCGATGTCAGCAAAGGTATTAAGCCGGCGAACCCGGCGTATATTATCCCAGGCTGCCCGGATCAAAGTTTATTTTATACCGAAATGAAAGTGGGTTCAATGCCGCCACGCGGGCCACAAGTAGACGCGGCTTGGTTGGCTAAGGTTAAAGACTGGATTTCCGGCTTGCCTAAAGTCGCAAATTGTAGTGACGAGCCTGGCAGCTTTCAGTAAAGGTGCAGCTTAGGTGCCGCGTATGAAGATTCCGCTATTGTGGAATCTTTGGCACGCGCCACATAAATTTGTTTTAAAAAAGTAATCCGAAGTGCGACAGCGTATTCACTAAATTGTTTGCACCTTGACCGGAAGCGATCTTAAATACGAGATTGCTAGATGTATAGCGATAACCTCTACCAGCCACTGCGCCTACCGAAGATCCTCTGCGGACTAAAGCCATCTTTGCGGCTGGTAAATTCTTTTCGATAAATTCATTCCATCGCCCAGCTACGTCGGCGAGATTTGAGGCATGATCGTAATCGAGCGTTACTGTCTGACCTCCGAAACTGAAGGAAAGTTCAGTTTCCAGAATAAACTGCGCCTGTAATCCATACCAGGCAGCTAGCAGAACGTGGAACGTGGTCAATACGCTCGGTAGCACCCCTAATTGAAAAAAAGTTGTGGGGTACCCTGCATTTAATAAATCCGTTGCGCGTGCCAAATATTCCACAATATCGGAATCTTCATACGCCTGCACGGTCCCCAATCTCTTTTGCAATTTGTCTATCAGCATTCTAACGGAAGTTACTTCCATTAAAACTTGTGGGGTTACGGCGGTAAGAATTTGATAAATGAACTGCTGCGGTTCGCCAACGGAATTGCGCACTTTCCAGATTATGGAAAAAGTTTGGCAGCCGGAACCGATGTCCACACCGGGTATGTCGTAGTAATATACGAGGCTATCGCCGTCCACGGCTTCAATCAGTCCTGAGCCCATGGAAATATTGTTAACGATGGTGTCGCTCGTGCTAGTTGATCTAAACACATCCAAAGCAATGTCCGAGGGCCTTCGCGATTGTCGCAGCATGACACGAGTATCTTGGCCACCTAGCGTAATGAATTTTTGTTCGCGTGTTTCCGATGCCGTTATGACGGGATCTTTAATATCGAATTCTTCTACGAAATCCACTTGTCTGGAGTCGGTTGAAACGATGGTCCATTCGATACGCCATCTTTTTTGATCGAACGACAACGGCGCATCAGCTGGTATAATGAATTCTACTTTGTAACGACCTGGGGACGCTTCCGGCTGACCCACGCCAGATTGGATCACGGTGTTGGCTATGTCGTATATGGTATAGGCAGGATATTGCGCTATATTTACTGGAATAATTGGAATTGTTTGTGCCACATCGGAAAAGAAATTTACACGAAATACAGCGGTATCTTTTCTCAAAAAAATTCTAAATGTTTCATTTTTTATCGACATACCGGTGTCCTTTGTCTGCCTTAATGCAGGGGCTATTCCCTTGCTATAAATTAAGTGTTATTTTGAATGCAGGAGAAATCCCACATGTTAAAAATACTTATCAGCGTTTTATTTAGCGCGGGCGTAGCCCTTGGGGCTGAACCGTCTAAAGTCGAAAACCCTGCACCATTTTCACTAGCGGAAATAGATTTTCCGATTATTAGTGAAAATAAAACAGCTGATTTCGACATCTGCAAACAACCCGTGGCTAACAAACCGTGCCGATTTAATTTAAGTGTAGTTGGCTATCCTGCTGATAATGTTGTTGTTTACAAAAGAGAGTACGCCGGCCAATTGCTTTTTTTGAAGGCTTTAAAATTAGATGGTCGAGGTACGGCATCATTTGATTTGATTTTTAAAGAAGGCGGTGGCTACACCATCGTAGCTTTCCTTCTTAAAGGTAAAAAGCCGTTAGCTTTGGTTGGCACCATGTTGACAGTAGAACCGGCTGGGATTTTGAAGCGTGGGTTTATTGATGAAGGCGCGGATAGTTCAAGCTCTACAAGTTCTGATGATAAACCTATTTGGGGTTTTAATCGCACCCCATTGCCCCCACTAGAGTCGGACGATTAATGTAAGTAATTTAATCCAACAAAGGTAGAACTTTGGTTTCCCAATAAGACTTCTTACCTATTCGAGTTTTGTCCACGTTTGGCAAGTCCTCCCACGATTTAGACCGACGCTTGGATTCGTAACCTTACTTTGCATCTGGTGCTGGGCAATGTCCACTCGGACATCCGCCTTCCCCACATTCGTTTTCATCGCACCCACCTTGGGCACAGACCTCATGGCAACATGTGCAATCGCAAGCTTCCGCGCAATCGCAATCGCTGCAACCTTCGCTCGGCGCAGGGCAAACCCCACCTGGACACCCTTCGTGCTCAGCCGGGGCTTCATCGCAATGGCATTGGCAAGCTTGTGCCGCAGGCGCTGGAGTATCGTCGCTCTTCTTTTTCATCATACCGCAGCCCATCGAAAAAGCTAAAATGGCCATTAAGAAAACGTGCATAAAATGCTTCATAAAAAACCTCCGTTAAGATGGTGATATATTCAAGCTAACCGAATTATGCCGGTTATCTTTATTAGGAGTTGTTATGATTAAAAAACGGAGTTCGGATCATGCTAAAAAAGCTTTTGGAAGTTTTTCACCGGTACACCGCTGCCATTAAAAAGTATGGTGAAAAGTTTGATTTTTATAAAATGGCCAAACCATTAGAAAAGGCTTTGTCTGAGGTTGGCCTGAATATGAAAGCCAACGAGTATTTCGGAAAATTGTTTGAGGTTCTAGACGATCCGAAATTAAAGACCGACATTGATTGGGATACCGGGTTAAAAACCTTTGTCAGCATCCTGCCGCCAGAATGGAAAAAACAAAGATTCACCGATGAAATGGTGATTCGTTACGTACCGCAAACAGAATGGCCTAGCGTTCGAGATTCTTCCTGGGTGCAAAAGCATAAAGAAGCACAAACCTTTAAAGACCTTGCGACTGCCGAAGTCAAAGTGCAGATGGATTTGGTTAAAAGCGACGACCTTGCCACGTCGCATTATGCAGTCACGGTTAATGCTGGCGATCTCAGTTACCTGTTGAGTGAATTAACAGACCGCAAAAAGCTGCAAGAGCAGTTTGAAGGTGAATCCGTCGATGACTTGATAGCCGATGCATTGGATTCGACATTTCATGATATGGAAAAGAAAATCAATAAGACGGTAGTTGAAAAAAGTTTACACAATTGGAGCAATATCGAATCCATCACGGTTGATTTAGTCTCTTCTCCGAACCCTTCGGAATTGAAAAATGCCAAATTTGAATTTGAAGTGACTATTACTTATTGGCCTGATACTGAACTAACTGTTGAAATAGAAAAACTTTTGATTGATTTTTTTAGCGGGAAATCTTTAGACACCGTCTGGCTGTAAAATATGTTGTGGAATAGATTGTTTGTACATCGAGAAGCCTCCGGTATCGGCGACTGGATTATGGCGGCTTCTGTCTTGAAGATGTGCAATCAGCAATACCCACAAATTCATATAGATTTATCTAGGAATAAAACTACGTCGTTTATCCAAGACTTGATGAATTCTTTTGATATTCAATTTCAGTGGGTAAATACTGGACCAAAGGATTCAACAAAAAATTACAAATATCGCACCGGTCATTTGGTTTACCCGTCTGATTTTCGAAATAGCAACAAGCATTTTATTGCTGGCATGGTTGATGTGTTTAATCAAAATACTGGGCTGGCGCTTCAATACGCGCCAGATGTTTATGCCGTGGTGGATAAACCGTTGCCTGCGCTAGACCTGCCAAAAAAATATATTGTCATGCCTTCTGTTGGCCGCGCTTTGAATACCAAGTGCATTGGCAAAGAATGGGGGTACGATAATTTTAATTTGCTGGCTGATTTGCTTAGCAAACATTTTGATGTGGTTCAAATAGGCTCAGAAGCTGACCCGCGTTTGAACGCTGCTTCGCGGGGCTATTGTGGTGAAGGTGCTTTAACGGTTTATAGTGTTTTGAAGCATTGCCAATTTTTTGTTGGGATGGTCAATGGTTTGTGTTGCTTAAGTGGGCAGCACGGTATCAAATCATATATAATTTATTGCGGTGAAATAGAGAGTCCGTTCCACGCGGCTTACCCGAATCAGATACCCGTGCCAACCCGCGCAGTGCCTCCGCATGAAGTCTACGAATTAATATGCCGTAAGGAGGGCTTATAAAATGGCTATAACTGTGTACGCTAACCCAGGTATCGGCGATGCTTACTGGGCTCTTATGAAGACATTACCTCATTCCGAGGTTCATCTGAAGGTATTGCAATGCTCCACTTTCAGATCTGGCTTTTTAGCGAGTTTGCACGGTGTTTTATCGGTTGAGCAATTTCCGCTCAATCACGCAGCATTTATGCAAAAAGCAGCACATCATTACGGTGAGTATGCGTCTGGTATTAAAGATGAAATGTATTTGGACGTTAATACTTGGCTGGAGCAGGGAAAACGTATTGAAACATATTTACCAAATCTGGACACACAGCATCGTTTGGATTGGAAGTTAACTCGTGATGGTTATCGGAAAGCTCGTGTTTATTTAGAACCAAATAAACGCAATATTGTAATTTACACTTCTAGCGTTAATAACAATAACAGCCCATCCACCGGTTCATGGGATTATGCACGCTGGGTTAACACCATCGAGCACATGCATTCCAGATTTACGAATGCTAATTTTATTTGGTTGGGCGCTCAATACGATACGGATATTTTACCGTATTTGGCTAAATTTAAAGATATGAAAAAAGCGGTGGCTGAAGATGCGGATACTGTGATGCATTTACTTTTAAATGCATCTTGTTTTGTCTCGTATCAGTCTGGGCTATCTGTTTTATCCACCTATAATTTTGTGCCGACTTATATGCTTTATTTTAATAAATTGGATTTGCTGCGATATTCTTGGTGTCCGCCGCAGTTGGTAAATAACCCACTTGTTTATAAACCTGTTCTTTTCGACCAGGCTGTCAATGGGTACACGGATATCGGGGATTGGGCTGAGCAGGTTACGAAGCATTGCTGATCCGCATTAACTTTATCTGGTAAATAAATTCAACCAGAGGGTAATGCGGTGGCTTTACAAGGTTTAATACCTGCTTGTATTTGCGGTGTCGATACGGAATCTGCATTTTCTTTTTGGGAAATAAATGGAATTCCTTTACGACTTTGCCAAGCGTGTTCGGCTTACCACCAAATAGTGAATTTGGATAAAGATGGGCTCACAGAATACTATCGCAAAGAATACGATAAAAAACATTGCGCAGCTACGCGTTACGCACACGACCGGGAAGTAGCCAAAAAACGTATGAGGGCTTACGACGCCATCATCCCAGACACCGGTAAGCTTTTAGATATCGGCTGTAATAATGGCGCTTTTGTTGATGAGGCTTTGTGGTGCGGTTACGACGCTTATGGCAACGAAGTAAATCCAAATATTATTAATAAACGCACTTTCCCTGGGATACTCTTCGATTGCAAATTCAAAGATGGCGAGTTTGATGTCATTACCATGCATGACGTTTTAGAGCACTTAATTGATCCGCATGTGTATTTGGCGGAAGTTCGCCGCGTTTTAAATGATGCGGGTATGGTTGTTATCGATTTCCCGCATTTTTTCGGTCCTGAATGTGCCCACCACTTTAAGCTAGTAGAGCATTTATGGTATTTTACCGAAGCCCGTTTAAATGTTTTATTTGAAGATGCCGGGTTTGAAGTTGTAAAATATAATATACCCATCCCGTCCAAGCTGGTTTATTTCTTGAAAAAGAGGTGATTGTGGCGAACGTAGTTGGCGTTATTTTGGCCGGTGGTACCGGTTCTAGGCTCAAGCCCTTGATGACTAACGGCATCAACAAAAACATCTTGCCGGTCGGCAACAAGCCCATGCTTCTCTACCCTATAGAGAAGCTCAAAGAAGCTGGCATTACCAAAATATGTGTGGTGACCGGGGTGGAGCATATCGGGGCTGTCGTCGGGCTTTTGCGTAGCGGTGAAGATTACGGGGTTGATATTACTTACAGGGTTCAAGAGAAGCCAAATGGCATTGCTGCGGCTGTGGGGCTGGCCAAAGACTTTGTCGGCGGGGATCATTTTGTAACAATTTTGGGTGATAATGTTTTTGAAACCACCGCCATCAAAGGTATGGCCCGTCTGTACCGTGCTAGCATTGATTTAAATTGTGCCGTGGTTTGCGTTAAGGCTGTTCCAGATCCGGAACGCTTCGGGGTGGTGGAGTACGGTGAAGATGGTCTCCCGATTAATATCCACGAGAAACCCACCAACCCGCCTAGTAATCATGCCGTGATTGGTATTTACGCATACCCGCCGGATGCCTTTGATTTTATTGCTAAATTAAAACCAAGTGCTCGCGGGGAGTATGAAATTACGGATTTGAACAATTGCTATCTTAAGCAGGGTAATCTGCGAACAGTCCTTACCGACGGTTTTTGGATTGATGCCGGAACCCTGGCGACATATAAGCAAGCCAACCAATGGGCATGGAGCATAAATGACTGAAGATGAAAAGAAAGAATTCTTGAAAAGAATGGGCTACAGTTCGACGCGATCAACCCCATCCGAAGAAGAGACTAAAAAGAAATCGCGCTACAACAGCTTTAGACCCTCCGACAAAGATGCATTAGATCTCAAAAAAATCGCCAACATCTTTAAGGTCGGTACCACCGAACCCGGCGGTAAGCCTTCTTAGATCACTCTAGCGAATATTCGCTGAATTTCTGCCGATAGCTTTCATCCAGGCCGGCCCATTTTTCAGCAGCGTTGTATTGCAATATATTTAGACCTAAAAAATCTGCCATTTCTTTGGCGGATTTTCCTGTTGCCAGCCGAAGGAATCGGGTTTCTTGGTGGGTGAGTGGTCCTATTTGTGCAAGAACCTCTTGCACTTTTATCAACTCAATACGGCGCTCAAATCCAGCAACGTAATAAGCCGCTTGGCAAGTTTCGCAGGCAACCATTTCCAAATCAAAATAGTCAAATTTATTCAGAACATGCCACATGTATGGTTGGTTGGGAACAATTTTGAACTGAAAAGTACCTTCGCAGCCGTCTGGGTTATGCGGATAAATGAAATCGTAGAGTGACACTAAGTTACCAGCTTGGTGCATCTTCATTCCCCAACTTTCTCCGCTCGGACGGCTTGTATTTAGATTCTAAGCCATGCTTATGCGGCTTGCATAACGGGCACCCGCAACCAAAATGATTGTGTTTGAGTTGCCCGTACATTGCCTGGTTTTCTACATCCAACCATGGCAAATTTTGCAAGCGTTGTCTCTGGATTCTTTTTTCGTGGTAACGACGTTCCGATCTTTTTTGAGATTTTTCCATGTCACCCTCACATGAGGCGCGGCCCTATGCCGCTCGCCTATGTTGAGTTCATGGTTGCCTGATCGGTGCATTAACGAGCTTCTATCTGATCTTTAAAACTTCCCTGAGCTTTACCTTTGAAACCCCTAATTGTACCTTTTACTTTTAAACTTTCAGGCAGGGAAGCTATAAGAGTACCATTCAAATACAAACCCCTACCTACCGTTAAATTATCAGGCAGGGAAGTTATCGGAGTATTTTCCAAATTCAAATTCCAACCTACCGTTAAATTATCAGGCAGGGAAGCTATCGGAGTATTTCTCAAATTCAAATCACCACTGACCGTTAAGTTTTCAGGTAGGGAAGTTATCTTAGTATTACTCAAATTCAAATCACCACTGACCTTTAAGTTTTCAGGTAGGGAAGTTATCGGAGTATTTCTCAAATTCAAATCACCACCGACCGTTAAGTTATCAGGTAGGGAAGTTATCTTAGTATCAACCAAATACAAATCACCACCGACCTTTAAGTTTTCAGGTAGGGAAGTTATCTTAGTACCAGCCAAATCCAAATTCCCACCGACCTTTAAGTTTTCAGGTAGGGAAGCTATCGGAGTATTAGTCAAATCCAAATTCCCACCGACCTTTAACCCGTCAGCGGCATAAAACTCCTCGTAAGTATATTTCTTACCTTCTATTTCTATTTTAGGTTCAAACTTGTCAGGTTTAAATTTAGGTACACTTGCTTTTAATTCTGGAGGTAGCCTCGAAGCTCCATCTCGTGGTTTATCTAAAGCATCCCAGTATAAATTCACTTCACTTAAGTAAGCTATTTTAGCCCACCTATCAGTCTTAGGTTTGTCTTTAGAAATGTAAAAGTAAAAATCCCCTTTTTCAGAATAGTTTATGAAGTGGTCTTTATCTGTCTCAGTAATACACCACTTAGTATTGGCTCCGTAAAAGATACAAGCATCTTTGGTTAGGATCTTATAAACCAGCCAACCTTCGTTCTCAGCTATGAGCTTCACACCTTGTTCTCTGGTAACTTTTAGTTCCTCACTCTTAGTCTTCTTACCTTCAAAGCTGTCTACGAATTTTTTAAAATCTCCCCAACCTTTTTTTGCCCATTTATCGATATCTTTAGCTTCTAGATCTTTTATTTGGTTTTTGTCTTTAATTTTCTTAAAAGTATCAATGTAGGAGTCAACAAGCTCTGGGTTGCTTTCTTTTAAGAAAGCTACCTTAGCGGTTTTAAAATCGGCTACTACATAGCCAGACTTGGGTGCAACGATAGCTTCTTTGCTTTTTGCTTGTGCTAATTTTTCTGCAAATAGATCTTCGTCCACAATCAAAGCCCAGCCATCATACTTGACAGTCACGGTAATCAAACCGGTATCTTCCCAATCCCAAAAAGCTTTCATGGGTAATTTATTAGACATTTCTTCTAGGGCATTTTTGTCTGTTTTTTTCTGGCGCACTTTAAAATAATCTTGAGCGGCTTTTTCAAGATCTTTACCAGCTGTAGCGGTTTGCAATCCGTTCATCAAAGCTGCATAAATATCTGGCACTTCTTTTTTATTGACCTTGCCAGGCATGCCGTGCGGATCAATTACGAATTCATTAATACGCGCAACTTTTAAAGCATTCTCCGGTGTACCAACACCGATGGATTCTACCTTTGCGCTGTCTTCCAGCAATTTGAAAGTCTTGTCTTCGCCCAAAAGTGCTTCAGCTTCGTTAATCATCAATTCCAAATCGATTGAAGCATTCTTTTTTACTTCATCCAAAGATGAGTCAACGGATTCCAAATATTTTTTTCCGGCTTCAACGTCTTCCGTCTCATATAAATAGGTAGCTTTAATCAAGCCGGTCAGCATATTTTGCAGGGCAATGATTTGTCCGGGTGCATCCGTGAACCGTGCGTAATTATCTTCGCGATATACTTTATATTTCTCACCAGCGGCAGTCGCTTTAAGCAGTTCTCTTTTTAACTTACCGAAGTTAACTGAATCGCCTTCGCAACTTGCAACGATTGCTTTTTTGATAAGCTTGGTATCCACAGAAGCGCGGACCAGTTTTTCAATTAAGATTTCAATTTGATCTTTCATTTTTTCTCCGCCGGCTTTTCTTCCGTTTTGGCTGGTTTCGCTTCTGGTTTTGAAACTAATTCCCCCATGTCATCATCTACGGCTAGGGGTTTCGTGGCGTCTTCGGCAAAGTAGGCAGGGAATCTTATTAAAAGAAATTTAATTAATTTTGTGGATTGGTCTTGGTTTAAAAGTTGAACTAAAAACCCGTCCACTACCGACTTCAATTCTTTTCGATTAAGCGGCTCAAGTAATTGCATCAACCAATACCTCGCCGCAATATCGGCGGGGGTATTGTCGATAAGCTCGCTATACCCGGCGATAACTTGGCCATCAAGTTCTTCTACCAAAGCGGCATTGAAGGTAGAAATAGCTTCAGTCAAAGTTGCTACTACGTTTTGTTTTGTCATAGGCTTAACTCTTCTTCCAATGCTTTGGTTGCGTCATCTAGTTCTTCATCGGTCGGCTCTGGCTCGGTAGAATCTTCTGTAGGTTCGTCCACGGGCTCATCTAGTTCTTTCTCGGCAGGCTCATCCGCTTTTTCCGGCATTGTTTCCGGCTCTGTTTTTTCCGGCTCTGCCGCATCTTTAGTTCCGCCCAAATTAATGCAGTCCACAAAAACGGTAAACATAATGAGGGCTTCGTTAACTTTAGTTTTTACTTCGAAGCCTTCGTTGGTGAACCACTCTTGAATTTTTCCCATCCACTTTTCGGGGGATAAATCCAAAACCGATCCATTTTCGTCTTCTTTGGGCGGATAGAAACGGCCATTGAATCTTACGAAAGCATGATTGTCTTCAACAGAAGATACCGGGTCTGATTCTTCAACATCGACCGCGATAACTAATTGCTCTTTCACTAAGCCAAGCTCGGTAGCTAAATACTCTTCCAAGGAAGAAGAAAGCCAAAGTTCTAAGTCAACGAATCGACTAAGTGCCGAACGCACTAATTGATCGAGTGTGACTAAGTTTGGCTTTCCCATACATTATGCACCTAAATGTTTGTAGTAAGCTAAACCGTCTTTCCCGAAAGCTTGCACAATAAAGTCTTCCATATTGGCTTTCAGCATTTTCGAGCCTTCTGCCAAACCAACTTTGGAGTGGCGGATTTTTGTAAGCACTTCGCTGATAACATCAGCTACTTTTGGCGAGGCTTTTTTAATATCCCGCAAAGTTGAAGGCTTACCCAATTTAGCCAAGCATTGAATTTCTTTTTGATCGTTCACATCCAAAACCCCTTGCTGGGGCATGGTTAGTTGCAACTCTTGCGCGCTAGCGAATACCAGAGTTTCACTCTGCTTAGCCAATTCCGTTGCATTTGATTTTTCAAAAGAAAACACCAAGCAATAATCATTTTCATAATTCATGAAAATAAGTTCGCCAGGTAAGCCAACGGCGGTAGTTAACTCGGCGGCTAGGCGGTCGCTTTCAACCTCAACGGCTTCGGCAGATAGTTCCCCTTGCAAGCCAAGCTTCTTAGCAATCATGGAAGCTGCTTCTAGCTTGTCCGCGTCGTCTATATTTGCAGCTAGGCAATCGATCACAACAGCTTGGGTTTCGTTATCATCCATGGCATGGGTTTTTACTAAACCGAGAATTTTGCCACGTAGTGCTTCGCTATCGTAAGGTCCGATAAGCTGAGCCGTCGTTTCGGCAGAAGCCTTAACCTGCACAACTTTTTTAGCGAGCTTAGGTGGCAGCCCCAAGGTGGCGCGCAATACTTCTTCAGCCTGCGGATCATTTAAAAGCTTGGTGTATTCTTCTAATTTTTTTAGCAATGCATCATTAGTGACCGTAGCAGCTGTGGCGGCTTGTGCTGGTTCAGCGGGGGCAGCAGGTGGAGCCATTTCTGGTGCTGGTGCCGGGGGTGCCATTTCCACGACTGGTTTAGGCTCTGGCTTAGGTAAAGTTTTCTGGAACTCCAGAACGCCTTCGTAATAAGCTTTTTCCAAGTCTTTGGCGAATTGCTTATACATATCTGCGCCATCTGGCTTGGTTTCCAAAAAGCTCGATACCTTGGCTTCGAAGGCAGCCTTAAGATCTTGTGACAGTGTATACAGCATAGGCATTTTAATTCGGACATAATCGGCCAATTGTTCAACGGTCATGCCGGCGATTAAGTCTTGTTTTTGTTTAGCTTGGCGATAGCCGGACTCGAAAGCCTTAAACATCGCTTCGCTATATGCCGTTTGAGTTCTTTCAATATAGTGGGGCGGCACATTTCGCATTTGTTCTTTGAAAGAGTCTGAGAAAGTAAACGTAGATGCGATTACTTTTTCGGTTTCAAAGGCCGATGCAATTTGGGATGCCTTTATTAATTGCGCCACCATTGGAATTAGTGAGCGAATTTTCTGTTTGTGGATCTCCTGCATGGCCACTCCTCGCATAATCTATAGGTACTTATTATCCATATATAATATAACCGCTATTTAGTCGATCATTCGACCGTAATACTTAAGGTAACGACCGGCAACAGCCCCAATAATGAGGGCAAAGCCAGAGTCGGGAAAGCTGGCAAAGCCGGTAGGCTGAAGGATGGCAGACTGATTGCCGGTGGAAAAGGGATCGCTGGCAGTGCAAAAGAAGGTAAAGCCGGTAATTTAGGAAAAACAAATGGTGTACCAGGCCCAAGGGATGGAAATTGGAAAGTAGGTAATTTTGGTAAATTTGGCAAATTAAATGCAGGCAGTGCTATTGACGGGGGAAAAGGTATCGAAGGCAATGCAAATGAAGGTAAAGTCGGCAAAGTGGGGAATGGTATATTCGGCAGCGCCGGTAGTTGAATACTTGGTAAAGCTGGCAGCGCCGGTAATTTAAAGGATGGGAATTGAAATCCGCCACCGCCACCAAGTGGCAGAGAGGGTAGGGGGATTTTAACCTCGGTTTTAAAAACAACTCTAGTGCCGATTTTACCGGTAGAGCGTAGAACCAAATTCGCCACAATAACGTCCTTTATTTGGTTTAATCCCAAATAAATTAACGCTGCGGGGCTTAAGCTAGATTACCCCGGATTTTTACGAATTGGCTGATGAAGGCGGTTATAGGTACCGCGTTTACCAAAGCGGCTGTCATCGGCGGTAATGGGGGGCTGGTCGGCCCCAAGACCCCGGCATGTATATGGGCATCAAATAAAGTTGCCAAGGTCTCGCCGATCACCGCACTGAAAATTGCATTGTTGCCAATATTGACCCCACCGGATGCAATTGAAATATTTTTCGCATTTAGAACAACTTCCGAATCGGCGGAGACTTGAATTTTGCTGGAGCCGTCTAAGGTGATTATTTGCTTTCCGCTTTTATCCGACATTGTCAAAGTATCTTTGGCGGCGACGAAAGCACCTTTGCTGGAAGCCAAGGTCACCGCACCATCGCTGTCATCGAGGAAAAGCATGTTACCGTTGGCGCTGATGATCTTTACCGAATTGGTTTGGTCGAAAACAAACTGCGAACCGCCTTTGTGAATTAAATAAATAGACTCTTTGCCGGAGGTATCATCTAAAACGAAGCTGTGACCGCTTTTGCTGGTCATAAATATTTTCTCTGCGCCTGGTGTGGCTTCGAGAACAAAATTAGCGCCGCCTAATTCTGATTTAATTTGAACGTTTTTTTGAACTATATACTTTAAATTCTCACCGACCGTATGACTGGCATTAAGTCCGATGGCATGGTCACGATTTTCTGTAATCGTTATGACCTCGTCTTTAGCCACCGTCTTTTTATAAAACCCAGAAGGGATAATAAACTCGTAACCTTCAAGGGCTGCTTCGGCTAACCGCTTGTACCAATTACCTTTTTCGTCGCATTCATCGACGGTAAATGTATCGTCATTGGCATACAGTTCTTCACGGTACCTTAAAGGGACTTGGGTGACTTGTTGCAAAATAGGCTCGCCGTCGTCATCCAAGACATGGCCTTGCTGTCGCCGCGTTAGGATCGCCGGTGCTTCGTTTGCTGGATTTTTAAGCATCAAATATTCTTCGGCAGCAAAATCGCCGCGAACTTTGGGGTAACCCATCTGCCAAGTGCTTTTGCCACCGGTTTTCTTATCTTTAGGGCGTGATACGATGCCTAGCCGGTACTCATCCCCTACTTCCCCGGAAACGTGCTGTAGAAGGTATTTGGTGTGTATTGGGCCGCGTTGGCCGAGGGTAAGGCTGTCTTGATCCTCCCAACGGGCCAGGATACCAGCCCGACCTTCGTGGCGCGCCCTGGAGCTAAAAAACTCTTGAGCTAACCCGGAAGATGAAAGCTCTATTTCACCTGGCAGCAATGGCCGGTAAACGCCTTCCCCGTCCAGATAAGATGAAACCCGGCTTTCCGCTTGTCTTTGGAATGTAATCAAAGGCTGGGGCTGGGGCTCATCGCCTCTAAAGGCTGCCACATAGGAAGTGCCTGTTTCCGGTATGGCTCTTATCCAAGAACCCATGGAAATAAAGGGATGGGGGATTTGTATTTCACGATCGTTGGTAGATGAATAACTCCACTTACCGGTCTCCGAAGTGGACGATACTGATGTAACGAGCATGCCAAAAGGCTTGTCAATCGCTATGCGTTGCTTCTTGTCGCGATCTTCAGATTCAGCAATGTCGCGTATCCAGTTATTGCCCATCTATATTTCCAATGTCAGTTAGTTTTGGACCCAGACCCCGTAGAGTTGACAGCTTTGCCGGTGGTTCCACCTGGTGTTGAATTAACACCGTTACCGGTGCTCCACGCTTTATCGTAAATGGTGCTGTAAGAGATCGGCGTGCGCTCACCGCCCGTTATAAACCTAAATGAATTACCTTCTTTTTTACGGGTATATCCCAATTCCATTTCCAAAGTCACCACATCGCGGATAGCATAAGTGTATGTGACAGTTTCCGTGATGCCAAGACGCTCTTTAAGTTTATGGTACATCGGCCTGTTTACTCCGATGTATGGTCGGTAAGAAGTGCTCATGCTGAATTTATTGTAGCTGGCCATTCTTTTATTAAATTCAATCATCCCTAATTGAGTCAGCCTGTTTTGTTCGGACACGCCGGGGATGTTGAAAGTTTCCACGTGTACGCCAACCCGCGATGCCAGCACGTTCGAGAATATGGTTCGTTTTAATTCTGTTTGGTTGGCATAGCCGAGATTATTTGCAGCAACTTGGGGGTTACCGGCCGCAATTTCCCCGCGCAAGAATGTACTGGTTACGATCAAAGCGGTGATAGGTTGGCCGCCTTCGTCGTTCACATCGTCCTGTATTAAATGCCCGTAAAAGCTGTAAAGGCGATTATATACCGGATTAAATTCTGGCGGCAGAAAATCGTACATGGGGAATTCAATAATGATGTCCCCAGTCCCCGATACGTAAAACTGGTAGTCAACACCTTTCACCACTTGCAGAATTAGCTCATAGCGTGTGCCCCATTCAATCTTCGCCTCGACTTGCCCATCGGGGATAAATTGTATGATGTTGTTGGGAGGTGCGCCATCCGCTGGTATCAAAGTGTGTACCAAAGCATTGTCTGGTGAATACGGGCCGCCGTTGTAAGTGCCAGCACCAATGGTGTTCATCTCGATGAGTGTTAAAAAACCGCCGGAATTGCTTGTGCTATAGTTGCCAAAATTAATTTTATTATTCCATTTTTCTAATGTCTTTTTGCGCGAGAATTCATCCCCATTCACGTCATATTTTACGGGCGAGCCGCCGCTCTTTAAGTTACCGATAGCTCCGAGATTTGTATTACGGTCGCTCTTCGGGTCTTTTACTTTAGAGCCACCGCTGAAGCCTAGAAGTAAAAAATCCATGGTTTGTAAAAATGTTTTACCGCCGAGCACGTGATTAATTACGCCGGCACTGGGATCAGCTAGATCATTGAATAGACCGGCACCGGCGCGATCTTTTACCCTTACGTTTGGCCCGCCACCGAAGACTAAAGTGTTCTCATTTCCGTAATTGGCCATAGGGTTATTTTGCGTTCGCATGCTTTGCATCAACATGCGGATATCTTGGCAAGTTACGGAAATCATCGATTCGCCATTTACATAATTTTGCTTAAATGGTTTGGTGTCGATATATCCGGTAAATTCTATGGACCACTGGTCGTCTTTTGGGCGCATCGGGTTTTGCACAAATACGCGGACCGGATCATATTTATGGAAGACTAGGCTGCCAGGGAACATCGGGTAGCGTAGGGTCGCATCCGCCGATGCAGAACTTTGAGTGCGCTTGGTGCCTTTGTCGGTCAAAATCTTGCCGCCGGGGCCGCCACCTTTCACCGGCCCAAAGGCATTTACTTCATGGATAACTTGTTGTTTATTTTTAATTGAAAAAATAGTGAACTTTGCCAATTCAGAATAACGACCTTCCGCGCTATAGGCATCGAAAGTTCTGAATTTATTGGCTAATATCTTGTCACCGCTTACGGTGATGTTTTCTGGCGTAATTTCAAATGCGCGCATTTGGTTGGAAAGGGTAAAAGAACATCTATTAATTGCATTGCGATCCGAGCGCTGAACTACAACATTAGAAGTTATCCACGGTGTAACATCGGCACCGGAAATAAATACCCTAATATTATGATAATAAGTCTGGCGGTCGTTCTCTTCAAAAGAAAACGGCGAACCGCTAGGCTCAGTACCACCTTCTACTACGGAATTTGCCACGTATATTCTCCTAGTTTTACTTCAATAAATTAACTAGGTGGGGTTATCATCTCGTCGTGTTTTTTAATTAGGTCTTCATCTTGCTTGTTTTCGGTTTGGACATCGGCCCAGTGAATATCCAAACCTTTCCAAGCATCTTTTTTCAAATCGTCTAAGGTTGGGAAGATCGGTTCCAGCACAGCTATGTGGCAACCGTTCTCAGAATAGCCACACCCCGATATTTGTATTTCGGTTTTGGGGCGGCTGCCGGCCGGCACCCAAATGGTTTTTAAACCGAATAAGGTTAAAACTTCCCAGCGACCGCCTTTAATCATTAAATCCAAAGGTATTTGTTCGGTACTGGTTATGTGCTCCTTGCCTCTTATTTCGTATCTATTGTGTGGATTAACCAAAATACGGATGAAACAATCCCCCACCCCAGAGCCTTGGCGCATACCGGCACCAGGTTCTTTATGGCTACCACCAAAACAACTGCGCGGCGGAATATTCAAAGTTATTGATATAGGTTCAATGTTCTCTTGGCATACTGGCACGCCTTCGCGATCCAAAAACATTCTATTATAATTTATCGTGCGGGATATTCCGAAGAAGCCTTCTTCGAAAGAAATGGCTAACTGGACCTCAAAGTCCAGACTTTCCATGGGTTTATGTTTTAGTAAATAACCGGAGTCGGTAAGCATGCGGTAAGCATGCATGACTTTAATGAATTCTTGCGGGTTTCCGTTGCGATCGGGATGATGCTCTAAGCATTTCGCACGCCATGCCTTTTTAATTTCTTCTGCGGTAGCCCCAGGCTGTAATCCAAGGATGTAGAAGAACGTATTCAATGGTGGCCTTTATTGGGTGGCTACCTCCGTGGGCAGCGTTTCGCTAGCGTTGGTTTCTTTCAGATAAAGATTAAGCAATGGGATAATTGTGTCCGGCTTGGCAACGCTAAGAATAAAACCACTAAAATAGCTGTTTGCTTCTTTTAGGGTCGTGGACATGCCTATAACCGGGATCTGGTTTTCAATAGCCAAAGATAAAAAGTGATTTCCAGGGTAAACATCGTTGTCGTAAATCAAAATATTTGATTTCTTTATAGCCCAGGCATCTCGCAAATAAATTTGTCGCCACACATTGGTGTCAGCCGGCGGTAAACCGGAGCCAATACTTTCCACCATTTTTTGACCTTCTGCGCTGTCAAAATTGTAAGAAGGGTGTAGCACATTAAAGTGCTTTGCAAACTCATCCATGTACGCTGGAGGCTGCCCGGCTTTATTTGGGTAGGTGGCTACGAAAATAGTTTTCTTCACGCATCGCTCCTGTTCACTTCACCTACGATTGGCACGGTGGCAGTTCTCTGCGGTTTGTTCACTTGAGGGTTTCCGTACACCAGATTCATTTCGTGTTCCATGATGGTGTCATATTCACCCTGCAAGCCAAAAGCCATGACCATACGCTTTGCTACCAGTATTTTAACCATGCGTGAAGTTGCCAAAGTTAATTGCTGGTAGGCGGCTTGTGGGTTGATATTGATGCCGCGCCGTAGCAATGCTTCTGTAAACGACTTTTGAATATCATGCAAACCGCGCTCTATGTCGCATACCTCTAACAGGAGCTTATTGTAAAAATCCAAGTAATCAATATTTTTGGCAATCTTATTATTTTCTTCGGCCAGCGGGGTGATTTCCCGCTCTTTAAAATCTGGCTCTTCAGAAAAATCACGCGGCTCTTCAGAAAATCCAGGCTCTTCTAAAAATTCCTCTTCCAGTAAAAAATCGGTGGGCTTTAATTTACCGTGGTTGGATGGCTCTTCTTCCAAGGGGAAGTCGCTCATATATAACTCCCTTTTGTTGGTGGCGTTTTTTCACGGCTGAACCACATCTTTTCCGCAGCCGATAAAATTTTACCGAGAGCCCGCTCGTTGGAATCTAATTTTTCATCCATATACTTAGCGGTAGCCACAAGTTTAGATATGTTTTTCTGAATAGCTATTTTTTCTGGAAGTAGTCTATCGAATGCCGCTTGGCGCATGCCTTCGTTTTTTAAATCGCGCATCGTTTCATATTTTGAATACAGCCATAGCGATGCATGACTCATCATCTCTTCCATGTCGTGTTGCAGGTCTAGAAGACTGGTGTAAATTGCCACCACACGCGACCGGTAGCCCACTATTGTTTTAATAGCGCCGGTAATCGCTTCCATGTCTTGCAGTGTCCCCAGCTTATTCACAGCTAAGTCCACATCGATGTTGTATTGCTTTAATTCTTCTAGTAGCGCCGTTTCATTTATTTTAAAGCGATTTCCACGCAAGGCGGCACGAAGCCCGTGGATATATTTATCATCGATTATTTCGTGGTAGTAATCTTCTAAATAAGCGGTGAATTCGATACAGGCGGGCGTATCAATTTCAACGGCGCGCAGCTTTTCGCAGGTTTGGTTGTACCCACTGGCGAACCATTGGCATTGCCCACAAACCCAACCACGGCTGGCTGCTTCTGGATGTACTTTAGGGTATTTGTCGTTAGGCATCGCTTGTGTCCGTCCGCCATTTACCAACCAGCCAATAATCCCTGACTTTATTCTTGTGCTCAAAAAAGCCGAGGCGCACGATTTGGTCTTCATAAATAAGATCAAATTTTGGTTTATATTCCTCTACTTTGTCGTAGTAGACGATTCCAAAACTATTGAACACGGCGAAGCGCGGCGTCCTACCTTCTTTCGAGTAGATCAATTTATAGTCGATTGCTTTGTGCTGCTGGTTAAATAGCAACCAAAATTCAATCTTTTTCTTTTTGTAGAAAGCTTTTTCGTAGGCTAGTTCAACTTTTTTGCCTTCCGAAACAGTTACCAAGCCTTTATTATTGTCTTCTAAAACCCACCCCATAAGTCACACCTGCACTGTTGGAAATAGGTAACGCACTTTAATGGCTTCGCTGGCCATCGCCTCGTAATAAACAACTCGCATATTTGCGTACATCTTAGCGGTATCTACCTTTAACATTCCAGTATAATCGTGAAACGCTTGGGGGTGCATGTTAATTACTATATTTTTTACGCTATTTTCATTAAATATTTCCGTCATGCTTTTTACATCGTCGGATTGTAATTCCCCGATGTCCTTGTGCTTCATGCTCATCTGGGCGCGCTCTGGCCGCATCGCCAAATGGATAATTGATCCCGAAGCATCTTTTTGAGGTATGACGCTGGTCAATGGTTCAATATAGGTAACCAAATCTTTGGGATTAAATTTACAGGACGTGGACCACTGACCCAAGGAACCATACACTTGATCAAATTCGGAAGTTTGGTCATTCATCCCGGAGGTAACGACGCAGGTTTCTCCGTTGGATAAAAATATACAAAAATCTTTCACGCCCAGCTTAACTTCATCCCCGGTAATATCACCAAAAAATAAACTGTCGATAATATATTTGGCCACCTTAAAATCTATAGGCGGCACGTCTACATTGGTATCCAGTCGCGCCAAAGAAAAACCATCATCAGCAGATATGGTCAACTTGCCTTCAGCAGTGCTACGGAAATGGATGGGGGTAAGTTCTTTTTTCGATTTAAAATAGGCGTAAGGGATATTTAAATAACTGGAAACCGCTGTGATCACCGGCGTCGGAATCGTGAATAAAGTGTAGTCGGTTGGAATATTGCGGTAATCTGGTCTGGGTACCGCCACGTTTAAATTAGCGCTGAAACGCTTGTCGGTAACGGCTAAAGGTGACGCGGCGCTTTCCCAGCTTAGGGTTACCAAATCCCCATACATCGTCATCTTGCCGAGAGTATCGGGATTAAAGAAATAAGGAACCCCAACTTCCGAAGAAACAACATCAGGGTTGGCGCTCACCAAAGCCCGATCGGTATCCAGTACAAAGCGCGCCTTGCCGGATTCTTCCACCTCGATAGCGATGGTGGACCATTTAGATTGAATATTTAAAGCCGAAAATTTAGCGAAAACTTTTAACATTTTCTTAAATTCTTTGGTTTTAAGTGTAACTGATGGCATTCACGGCACCCCCAAAATATCCCACTCACCCATCCTTTTTACAGCTTTATCGAAATCCATAACGATATTTTTTATTTCTTGGTAGGGATCGTTTCGGCCCTCGGCTACGAGCATATAATGCACCAACAATTCCGATAGGCACCGTGGGTTTGCTTTAAGTTCCTCTAAAACGGCCTTAGGGCTGTATATACTTTTGTGCATACCCTCCACCAAGGTCGATACACCCAAAAACAAATAGGCCATAGTTTCAACGAGATGCCTACCAAATATCGACTGCTGGTGTTGACTATTGCAAGCGGTTTGGTTGTGGAGACCCGCTTGCAGCCCGTTTAGAGATGTGGAGAAAAAGGCACTAGCTTGGCCGAAGAAAACGCCCGCATCGGCTTGGGCCAGGTTTATTAAAATTTTCCGGTGGGCGTGCCCGCTGAAACACTCTGCCAAGGCTTTCAAACGGGATGCAATCGAAATGCTGGTTAATAATGTTGCCTCATTGCTGGGTCCGTGTGGTGCCAAAGATATCTTGGCTACAGGATATACGATTGCAGTCTTTTCAAGCGCAGCATGAATCTTCTGTACTTTTTTTAACCACGCCTCAGCCAACGCTTTAACATCTTTGACGCCAGCATGTTGCAAGGCGGTTAGTTGGCCATTGCTGCCACCAAACCGGAACTCAGGTTTGATGCTGCTTAAATATCGGGCACAACCGCGCAAGTATGGGCCCAAGAACACGGGAGTGCTCGGCTGGCCGTCAGAAAAGATTAAAACTGGGATAGTGACTTGGCGCTCAAATTCGCGGATGCCTAGCTCCACCTCTTTTAGCTTTTCCTGCATAATATCCAGAATACAACATATCTGCGACCACCGGGCGTTGTGCTCTAAGTCTTCTGGGGTTAACCCGAAGTTGAAAGTCACGTCAGGGTGGTCTTCATCCAGCACCGCAAGCAATGCCGCGATTGTGTTCTTTGTGGAGCGTTCTTTAATTTGGACGCGTCGGCTTAATTCTTCGCGGTTTTCATATTGGCCCAGATAAGCGCTTTTGTTGATGCACTCCGCGTAGGTAAGAGCCCACACGGATAAAAAATAAATGAAATTATCTTCACCCAGGACATCGCCCAAAGGCTTTAGGCGGTCAAAATATTTGGTATCCAAGGCAGACAACATCGTAGCAACTCATTCTAATCAGAGCTTAAGTCAGGCATTCGCGGTATTTCCGAAGGGGGTTTCGCATCCCCGGCATCTTTTGATGGTGGGGGAGGGGCCGCGCAATCCCTAAACGACATTGTCTTGAAATCTCTTTGTAAATAAAAGGGGAATGTGGGGGCATTTCTCGCTTTGAGTTGCTTGATTTCAACGATGCCAGACTCTTGTTCTTTGGCACTATTGTCCCACGCCCACACGAAATGGGAGTTTGCCGTAATAGCTTTGGAATATTTTAATTTTTGTTCTTTATCATCATATTGGCACAACACAACTAAAGCTGAGTTTAAGTTGTTGGCACCCAATTTCGCGGCGCGTGCGTGATCGCCTAAGCTTTCCCATAGTTGTTTATTCGGGTAGGGCTTTAGAAGCTGTAGGTAATCGATGTAAATAATATCGTAATTATACGCTTTAATTTCGAGAGCTATTTCCGGGATATTTAATTCGCGTTCCGGGCACCACAAGGTCAAGCGGTTTGTCTTGCCACACATAATGAAATCTTTGAATTTTTTATTAATGGTTTCTATTTTCTTGGGTGTCAGCTGCTTTAAGTTGATGTCACTGTGATCTATGCGGGCTATATTGGAAAGAGCCCGGTCGCGCATTTCCACGGCGTCCATTTCGTAAGACACGTAACAGACGTTATAGCCCATCATGTATTGGTTCATGGCCATTTGCCAAGCCATGGCCGACTTACCGCCACCAGGAACGGATGCCATGGCGATGACATTCTTGCGCCGGAAACCGCCAACTCTTTTATCGAACTCGGCAAAACCTGTGGGTATGACTTCGTCTTTTACAGCCATTAAATCGGCATTTATTTCTTTCATGATGGCGTCAGCATTGTCAGCACAAAAGTGCGTCATTTCCGATTTATTGCCACCGGTGTGGCATTTTTGTAGCAATGCTTCTAAATCAGACACCACTTCGTCTACATCAGGATCTTCAGTCTTGAGGCTTTCAATAGACTGCGTGATACCTTGCAGCATGATGCGGGCTTTGCGGTATTTCGAAAGCTGGTTGAACACCAGTTCAATATCGCCCTCGTTCGTTAAAATACCGCCTTTAGCCGAAATATAATTTTTAGATACTTCACTTAGTGCCGTATCTGTTTTGAGAACTTCTGATGATGGTACCGGTTTACCTGCGGCTAACAGGTTGTAAATGCGCCGGAATATCTCAATAGCAGGATCGTGTCCGAAGTACTCTTCGTTTAGTCGCGACAGGAAAAGCATACGCTGCGAAGAATCGCAGATAGTCTTTATTGCCTGTAGCTCTAAATTAGAATCGTAATGCTTCATAACGCCTGTAAGTTAAATCGCTGTACGGTGAATTGTTTTACCCAATTGTAGAACAATGTGCGGGGTTACCGCCAACCTTCTTTCTGAGAACTCCAGAATATTTGTGGTGGTGGCCAGTATAAAAACTGTCGAACTACCAGATCGCCTTAAAAAATCTTTCGCCAGTTCCAATCTTTTCGGATCGCTATCATCGCTGAGCCCGTGAATAACGATCATATTGTAAAATTCTTCCAGATCTTTTAGGTAACTGAAATCCGGATTGCCTAAGTCTACCCACTTTATTTTAGGGAAATAATCTTTCCCCATCGTATTGTTGTAATATTGGATGGATAGTTGCGCCGCTAAATCATAGCTAGGTTGTGATGTTGGTGACGAACCCACAGTGTATATGGCGGCGAATCCGAATTTTTTACTGGCGGTGCTTAATTTTTGATAATATTCCGCTTGGCTTTGCGCATTTATTATCAAAGGTTTGCCATCGCGCTCGGTCGAGATTGTTCTAAACACGAATTTTTTAGGGTCAATTTTTTTACTTAAAAAGGGCATAGGAACGCCGCTCAAGTACAACAGCCTTTCTGTTTTGCCGAGCTTGTAATAATCCGGTCCCAATTTAAAAAAATCAGCCACGCTTATCCCTGTTCAGTGCAGAATTGAACCCAAGCAGGTGGTGGCAGTTCCGTACCCTCTGCTTTACCCCGCGCCCAAGTAACAAATCCAACGGCGGCTTCATTTAACGGCGGTAAATTAAATTTTCTGGCATGTGATGCGCTTGGTGGTGGTATGCAATACTCGTCGAGCATTTGCGCTTGCAATAATACGAATGCTGCTTGGTATTCGGTAATCTCTTGATTTTTTACCAGGGATATTTTCACTAATTCTAGAAAATCTTTTTTCAGTGACATTAAACAACCTCCATGCTGTGCTTGTGATAAACCTTCATACGTGATTTGGCGCACGCCTCCATTATGTAATGGTCGTCAACGAAGTCGATGACGTGCGCCATTTCTTTGCCAGGAAAATTAGTTCTGACACGTGATGTTTCCTGATAGTAATTCGGTTGATTCGAAGAAGGCAAGAGATTAAAAAGAGCAGTTAATCTAGGTATATCCAAGCCGAGCGTCATGGAACGCATAGCAACAATAACTTGTGTTGAGCCGGATCGTATACGATTTAAGCAATCTTCACGGGCGGTTTTATTTTTGAAAGCGCTGGAATGGTATTCTTCTGCTTTAATACCAAGTTTTTTAAGTTGCGCCGTGATGGTTTTTATTTGCGACGTTCTATCTGAGATCGCCATAATAAAATGGCCAACGGCTGCATATTGATAAATATATTGGGTAAGCATATCATTACGCGCTTCGTTGGTAGCCAAATAGCTTAAAGCTTGTACGAAAAACATTTTATTGTTTTGGCCGCGAATCGGGATTTTAATATTGGTGTGAACTATGTGTGCTTGGCAGGGAACTTGGTCTGATAGACCTGTCGCAACCACCGGGCCAATGATGTACTGGTTAATTAAATGCATCTGGTCCTTACGCTCTACGGTGCCGGTCACGCCGAGTCTGTAGCGCGGGTTGAACGCCCCGACCACAGCCGAGTACCTCGGAGCGGAGGCTCTGTGACAATTAGATACTAAATAACCAGAACCCACCAAGTAATTATGATTATCTTCTACTTCTAAGTCGTAACGGAATGGGCTGCTTTTTTTGCAGACCGGCCACCTGGATATTTTAGTAACTTCCTCCACAGCATAATTCTGCGCATCGTCAACACCCTCTATAAAGTGTTCACTCGGCACTTGAAGTTTATATCTTAATGAAGGGTGAAAATATTTACCGACGCGTTTGCAAAAATTACCGTAGTCAACAGTATTGACCACTAGGGTGCTTCCTTTGTAATCGGCAATGTAGGTTGTTGCGCTATATCTTTTATTGAAAGCTAGTGACAAAAGAGCAGCTTTATCCAAAGGGGATCTATTTATATGCAGTCGAGCGCCCCAACCAGTGTGACTACCGTTATCCATAAATAAAAATGCCCAAGCTCGATCGTCTAGTTGCTCTATAAAATTTTCCGGGTCTTTTTCCCATGACATCATCATCCATTTAATTTCTACCGAAGATAATGTCGATGTAGACCACGTCCCTAATTTAGAAAAGCCTATTATATTAAATTTCGGTTCTTCCTTGATTATGGATTTAAGTATTCGGCACTTATAGTCAAAATATTCTTTTTGTTTTACACCATGTACAATCCGCACGCGGGCACGGTTAGTTGTTTTCATAAAACCGAAATCGCCAAAAAAACCGCCAAGCAACAGTTGTTTTTGCCAATCGCCTAATTTTCTAGGTTTTGCAAAACTGCCGTCAACTGGGTGCGTTATAACCACGTCGCCAATTTTTAAATCACTGGACTGCTTCTTTACGTAGCCGTCCAAAAACCAATTGTGACTTCCAGTACAAAACACTTTAGACTGTTTCCCTAATTCAACTCTAAACCAATCCTCGGTAGCTCTCGATTTAAATGCCCTCAACACGCGCTTTGGTTCCCATGTTTTAGTATCTGGGTTGTAGCTTTTTATTTTGACATCTTCCCCGCTTTCAACCTCCATTGCTATTTTTCGTATTTCTTTAAATGTGCCGTCCGCCAATAGCACGGGGGTGCGCCCATCAAAACATTCATCCACAAAAACTGCGCCGAAATGATTTTTGTACGCTTCTAGCATTAGCTCGGCGTCGGTGCCTGTCACAAATTTTTGATAAGTCATAATAGCTATGTCAAACTTATCTAGGTCTTCCCATTTATCTACAATGCCAACGACTGGCCTCCCTAGCTCGTATTCCACATCGATTAGGTTGGTGAAGTTGTAAAAGGAACCCAACATTTGTTTACTGAGATCAATTTGGTGTGACAGGAAAAGAGTTTTTAATTTTAATTCACACGCCATATGTACGAGCGTGATTGTTTTGCCGAATCTAGGTGGCGCTTCTATTTGCCCGTAACCGCCAGCCGCTATAGCTTGTGTAGCTACTGCTAATTGGCCGGGGCGCAATTTACCGGAGAATTTTAATAATTTGCACACATCTTCAGCCATCGGCACCGCTGCACGGTGATCTTCGATGGTGCAGTGCCCGAAGTGCCTGTCAATTAAAGGCAAATTACCACGGGCGAATAAATAGACATCCCGTGTGGCATCGTAGCGGAAAAATTCCACGTTAATGTCTTCTTCGTCCTGCTTGCCCTTGATCGTGCAACGGAATTCATTAATGGCATTAAGCGGCACTAAATGCGAAGGGACTTCTAAATGGCTATGTAGTTTGCATGTTTCCATACCGACATTTTACCGGATTCGCTTTAAGTACCGGAATAAAGTTTCGGGCTGTTGTCGGCAATACCGTCAAAAGACCTACCGCTGCCATTTAGTTTTTGCTTGACATCGGCTTCTGTCTTTTTTCTAGACATATTTATTTGACCGCTGGAGCTTGAACTTCCGGTGGTGCTATGCCTTTTCGGTGCCATTGCGGCCACGGCTTGTAATTCACCTTGTGCGACAACCCCAAGTTGATACACGTTACCGTTGGCGCTGTGCTGATCGAGCACCGTCTTAATGTGCTCCGCTAGCTGGGCTATGGCTTTGCCGGACATTTGCGGCGGGAAAGCGACCAGTTTTGTTCGGAACATTAAAAAATGTGCGATTTCCGCTAATTCTGGTTGATGGAAATGTTGAATCAACCGCACCCTTAAAGCGGCAGGGTCGCCTAACAAACCTACTGAATTATTTCCTGGATCAATACTTTGTAAAAATTCTGCGAGCGCAACAGCCTGCAATTGGCATATCGTACCTTCTTTGCTCCAAAACGGGTACATGCCGATTGGCCCCAGAATATTGCTATTAAATTTTGAGCCTAAAGCGTGCTTAACACTGGAATGTGCCGCTTGTCTCAGTTCGCGGATAAATTCCAACTTGGCTTCTTCTTGTGCGAATTCATCTTCTTGTTCAAACGATTTGCGCCAGCGGTTGATTTGCTTGCGTAAATCGGCATCGGTTTGCATATCTGAAACCATGGAATCAAGATCAATGTTCCCAGCCGCTGCCCAGGATCTGAGCGTAACCGGAATCCCTTTTTCTTCAGCCTTGTCAAAAATCTCCAAGCGCTTTTCATCGACTTGGTTGATAAGTTCTTTTCGCCACTGCACGGTAGGGATTTGCAGTTCGCTATCCGGGATTTCCAAAGCTTGCCTTTGGGTTAACGTTCCGCCAATTCGGATACCGTGGCTTAATTCTGCTTGTGTTACTTTACGGATGCCGTGGATACGCGCCAAAAGTGGAAAAATTCTGTCGTACAATATTCTGGACGTTAAAGTGTTTCGCAAATTTAGGGCGCGTTCCATAAAGAACATGCGCGCACTTTCCTGATTGGAGTAGGTGGCATCGCCGGTTAGGAGCGCGTCGTTAGCGCCCAAGGCCCGGAGCTTACCCTCGTTTAAGAGTGCCCATTCATCAGACCATTTATAGAAATCGTTGCCGGATCTAACTTCCGAAGTATCTACACCAGTACGAGTTGCCACCACAGCCCCTACAGGATCTTGGTCAGCAACAATGAACATACCGGCGATATTGTCTAGTTCTTGTGGTGATGGTTCCCAAAGGTTATCGATCCCTGCCTTCACGTGCAAAATGGATCGTGAACGACGCCGCGCTGATGTCACGGTGGCATTAATCAGAGCTTTTTCTAAAGCCCAGAACGTGATGATACGGGTTAAAAAAGAAGTTCCGATTGGGTCGTGATTGAATACACGACGAGCAATAAATAAAGTATTGATCGGATCAAGCGGGATGCCGCCGTAACCAGTAGACTGGCTATGGCCGCCGATTGGTGCTTGATACAAGCCTCGACCGCTACCGCCGGATGCTTTTTTAACAGCCTCAATGAAAGCCGCCGGCAATACTTTTCTAGCATCCACATCGCGGGGATCAATAGACTCTACAAATCGCCGCATAGATGGTGACGGAATTAAATCAATTTTTGGGTCAAACCCTTTGATTGGGATGGGAGTTAACCGGACTAAACTGGGGTCGTGTGAAATAACGTCTTTGAAATAACCTTTTTTCGTGTCAAAAATTAAAGAAGATATGGAACGGCCGATGACTAAAAATTCACGGGTCAAGCCCGGAAAGGTTGCACCGACGTTAAGGGCTTCCATGCAATCTTGAAAAATATTTTTAACGACCGGGTCTTTAATCCCAATTAAATCGTATTCAGACCAAATAAGTTCAGCCAGCATGTCTACGATGGTGCCGGAAATATGATCACGGTGGTACATAAGCCGGAACATTTCGTCGAGCCCGCTCGCGTCACGGGGAATCCAGTCCTCGACTACGGAACCTTCATCTAGGCGATCTCTTACCGGGTTGTAAAGTTCGCTAGCGGGTGCCGATCCACCGCCGGAGAAGCTGGTGCCGCTACCACCGCCGTCACCACCACTTCCAATACCAAACCCACCCCCACCGGCACCCATGCCGCCACCCATACCACCACCCATACCACTATTAGCGGTGACAATCTTTTTACTGCGTACCGTTGAAGTGGCGGTGCCCTCGGTCGTGACTAGGCGTCCGTCTTCGTATAGACCTGGGCTGGGATGTGAGTCGAATTTAAATAGCATTTATTACTCTTCTGCAAGTGCTGGCAATACCACTCTATGGGCTTGGCAATAATAGGCTGTCCGCGTTTTGGATAACGATACCTTCTCACACGTTCTTTGGCAAACCGGGCAAATTTGGTAAACTGCCAACGCATTCTTTTTAACTTCTTGTTGCAGCGGATTATCGCGCAAACTCAACACAATGTTTTCAATAGCTACCAACCATTGCTGGTCCGTATTGAAGTTAGCTTTAGTGCGCTCCAATTTAGCCGTGACTTCTTTAACTTCCGTGCGCTGAAGCCCGATGTCGTGAAGAATATCTAATTCTATTACTTTTCTACCGTAATTCATAGTTTCCCCCAGTGTCCTAATAAATTAACCGGAACTAGGACCGGTGCGTGCGTACCGAACCGAACGGTGTGATGCCTTGCCCTACACCCCCTGGGGAACTTCTGGATGAGTGTACTACACCCAAAGCTCTCACAGCTTGGCCGGAATTTAATTTGACCGGACCGGACGTATAGACATCTTTAATCTTCTTCTCTGATAATTTTACAACACCCAGGCAAAAAGCTCGGAAAAGATCGTCATCGCCTAAAAGTGGCTTGGACATCCGGTGCCCCAAATCACGCACGGTTAACAGCTGAATGCCTAGTGTCTCATAGGGATCTTGGTAAATACCGTCGCGGTCTTCGATGTAGTCTTTTACGATTTCAGCCATGGGCCGACTCAGCGCAGGCATTTGAATCCCCATCGCTAAAACTGAACCCCGAACCGTGTCCATTTCTTTATAAGTGAGCGAGTGGATACCGGCGTCCACATTCATTTCACGAAGGCGCTGCACTTGATCCAAGGATTGCCAGCGATCAAAAAAAGCGTGTTTAATATTGAACATCTTTACCATCGGTGCGGTAAAGTTATCAAAAAAGCTAGCTAAATTAATAGGTTGGTTCTTTCGTGGCGTTATTTCTAACGCGAAATCTAATCTAGTTCTCGCGTCCGGTCCCAAAGAGAACAAGCACATCGCCAAGGAGTTTTTATTAAACCCCAAATCGAAAGCTACCAATCGGGGATATGTTTTATTGACGACGGTGGTTAATAATTTGGCAGATAAGAACGTGGTGTTGAAAGCATCTTCTTCGGTAGTTTTTTGGTATTTAATCGAATCATCTGCTTTACCGACAGCAATTCGGTCAATTGATTTGGGATCTTCCAAAAACGGATTCGCGGCCAGCGGCGGCTCTGCACCGAAATCTCGCATGAAATCGGCATCGGACATTGAAGAAAATTCTTCGCGCAATTTTTCGTGAGTGTAGTCCTGGTTAGATTGCCAAGTGCTTAAGTGGAAGGGTAAAATACGCGAGTTACTCTTACCATCTTTTAAAAGGCGCATGATTTTATCTTTTGCCGAACTAGGACTAGACACGTTCACCATGAGCATTGGCGGTATGTCGTAGTTTTGTGGCCCCCATACCTTAAGGAATTTCATCCGCATCGTCGCGAGGGAGTTACTTAACGCGGTGTACACGGCATCCGCGTTCATATTCTGTAAATCTTTTTTAGAGTCGTCTGAAATAAACCAACCTAATTCATCGATAGACGCAAATATTCTGGTACGGCCGCGCATTTTACGATCCTGCGAACCGGTGGCGTGCCAAAGCATTTGTTTGTGCGCATATAGGATGGATGTTTTTAATTCGTGGAAAAATTCAAACCCGATTTCCTTACCTTTTTCTTTTAGGAATTTATGGTAGGTCTGAAACCATGGCGCGGCATCGATAAAGCCCTTGTAGGATTCCCATAGTGTTTGGGTGGCTTGGTCCAGAGTTAGCGCCGAAAAGGTGCCCATCAAAAGTTCCCCGGAAGGCTGCTGGAAAAATCTTAGGGGGTTGGGTATTTTTAAAAAGCGGTGCGTTTGATAACTGGCGATAAGGCCGGTAAGCTTGGTTTTTCCCGCTCTTTGCCCTAATGCCGCCACTAGTTCATTGTGATTGCCTATTAAATTTTTCTCTATTAATTCGTAGCGTGTGATTTTGCATTTCGGGCATGCACCATGTTCGAGAAAAATCACATTATCCCGAATATTGCCGATCGTTTGGTCGTATAGGGTATCGATATAACCGTGGTTGGAGCACTGAGGGCAATAATCCGCCAAGAGCTTGGCACCGATTTCTAATTGTTTGGGTAGTATCCTGGTATTTAAAAATTTGGGGCTGATTACAAATTCCAGAAAATTGGGGGCTTTGGGGATATCGCGCTCGTCTACCGTATCGAAAATAGATGGATCTAAATTCGCTTTTTTTAATTCGTCGAAAATGTCTGCCGGATTAAACTGTTTTTTTGTCATCTTTAATAGGCCACTTCAGGTAATCGGCAATATTTATAACGTTGCCAGTTGAGGTATCTTCTTGAGTAGCCATTTGCCAGCGCGAGGCCAACTCCAGGTAACCTAAGTCTTTTAGCTCTTCTACGATGTTCACTTTTTCAACCCCAGTATGCCTTTTAGACTTTTGTGCAGTTCGTCATACATGGCGCTTGTTTGAGGCTGGATGGCATCTAACATGCGGCTAAATACTTCATTGATGGTCAAAGCGTCTTTCGGGTAAAGGTTCGTGAAATCAACTTTTGCTTTGTTAATTTCCAAAGCCAAGGTCTGTACTACTTCCACCAGCATTTTGCGGATTAGCCGCTCTAAATCGCCGAGGACTAGCGTTGGGTCTTTTAATTTCTCTAGTTGGTTTATGGCGGTATTATGCGCGCTGGTGAGTGCAGTAAGCTGGTAAGCATTGTCCGGAACCGGAGATTGTTTGAATATCTCAGCCGCAAGGCTGGCGCACTCTGCTAGGGTATCGACTTCAACTTCAAGGACTTCGCGTCGTGAAGCGCAGTCTTCCATCGAAATCCTAACTTTTTCTTTGAATTCCTCCAGCAATTCTGGAGTCACCCCAATTAATTTATGGCTGGTGGGGCTTTTATAGATTTTTGGTACTGGCGCGGATTTACCCAAGCCAACTGGATCACTATCACTCATTCCAGGAATCCTTAATTTGTTACATAGCTGCACCTATTTTAAAGAATAAGGATGTAGTACACCGGAGAATATTTATGGGATGTTGCGGGGGCGGTAGAATCATTAAGAAATTTGCCGGTCAAGTAGCTTCGGCTGCTTTATCGGTGGCTAATGTTTTAGCAGCCGCAGCGACGAGCGGTAAGATTGCCGTGGACCGTAGTGTGGTGGAGCGTCGGGTAGCGGTGTGTCAAGTCTGCCCGCACCTTAACGGCAACCGCTGCACGGTGTGCGGGTGTTTTATTAGTTTGAAGGCCGGTTTAAACGGGGCTAGTTGTCCGCTGAATAAATGGTAGGTCAGCCAACTACTCTGGTTTTTCTGATTAAGGGCTTATCTTCCGGCCCTTTTATCGAGGAGCGCACCCACGTCCAATCGGCAACGCAATAATTGTCTTCGCGGTCCTTACCTAAACCACCGGGCAGCTTTCGCCAGTGCCCGCGCACTGAAAAGCGGTGGCTATAGTCGATTTTACGGCCAGAATTTTCATATTCTTTAATTTCTGATTTTGGGTTGATGTGGATTATGCGGCGGATAGTGTGAAATCTTTTATTGTCGCCCACGCCAATCTTTATTTTTTCGCGAACCTTTTCAATACCATCGCGTTCATCTTCTAGGCGCTTGAGCATTTCGGCTGTTAAAAATCCCAAGGTATTTGTTGAAATGACCATGGAGATAGACGGCAGTAATGGTGTCTGACTGGCATATTCCAGCAGCACGTAATAACCGTACACTTTGGGTTCAAGCTCCCAAACCATTATGCACTTCATATAGGTTGGAAATTTTTCGCCCGGCTCTGGTACGGTGACGTTGCCGTTTAAAATCTCGTAAGAAAAAACTGGGAACGGTGCATCTACTTCCGGCCACAAAAAATGTTTGCATTGGGGACACTCTGTGGAGCCGTCTGAATTTATATGCGCGTGCGTGGCGTGTTCTCTTTCTATGTCTGGTAAATTTTTCGCTTGTTTTTGCGAAGGCGAAAATACGAATACTTCACATTTTTCCACTTTTGCCCAAAAATTCTTTTCCATCGCCATCTTGTCAAGATGTAGATTTTTATTATCCTTATCGATATGTTTAATGCCATCGCGCTTGGCGACTTCCAGCATTTTCAAAAAGTATTTCATTTTCTCGCCGTCTTTTTCTTTGGCTTTACCACCGTCTTTTTCGCTGCTTTTTTCGGTTTCAAGAACTTTTCAAAATCCTCAAAACGAAAAACTTGCGTATTCATTTACTTTTTTCACTACTTTCTTTTTCATTTTGCTACTCCTGGTTATTCGTCACTTTTCTTTTCAACAACTATGTCGTAATCTCTTTCGCATTCGTCCGTCTGAAGACGGTACGGCTTGCCATCTGCTTGAAAAAAGCCTGTATCAAACTGCCATTTCCCAGCCGAGTCTTTTTGCGCGCAATACATCTCGCCATCTAAGTCGAGCGATATATTGCCATAATAGCCACTAATTCTAATCAGCTTAAAATCGTCTTCTGAGTGGGGATGTATATGTATCACCCCAAAATAAAGGCGCATTTTCGAGTGTGCATAAACCAGGTCCGTTAAATCTTGCAATGTCGCTAACATATTCTCTCCGTTTTTTATGTAGGTGTCTATTGGCTTCCACATAATCTGCCCTTAGAAACAAGATTCGTGCGCGGCGGCATTCAAAAATTCGCCATCTTGGTTTAATTCATCAAGCTCAGCTTCAGTTGCTTTGCACACTTTATGCCGCTGTGTGTCGGCATTTACCGCGAAAGGCAAAGCCTTTGCAATTGCAGACTAATTTGCCGCGAACGCGCTCGACTTTATAAGTGCTCGTGCCGTCCGAGGATAAAACCGTCTTTACAGCAGGTTGCGCAGGAGTATCTAAAAATACAGCCAACGCGGCTATTTCGTCTGCATTTAATGATTTTTCGAAGTGCCGGATAATATTGGTTTTATTATGGCCTTCGTTGAGGAATTCGCGGGCTTTATCAAATGTGCTCATAACCACCCCCAAGTGATGATCTCTTATCGCGCCCACGGGTGGTCGGCTTTAGGCTTATTGCAGGGTGTCTAACTTTTGGTCGGTTTCGCCCATCAATTCGGAATAATTGAATTTTTTCCCAAGGCACTGGTCGATAGTTACCTGCTCTTCTGAAAAACCCAAGCATTTACCGTCATATAGGCGAATATGGCTGGGGACGGTGATTTCACGCCTGACAAATCTTTCACCACGTCCGGTTATCTGCCAAAGGCCAGAGGTTCGCTTTGCCGGATCATCGTCCTTCATTGCTTCATCAATGAGACCCCAATAAGCCAATTTGGCAAAATCGCCCCCTCCAAAAGTAGTGGCCAAAGAGCCGCTACGCGCAATCAACTGCGCTTTGCTATGCCACTCCGTGCTTTCAAAATTTTTATAAAAGAAAAGCAGGGCTGCTGCCATTGAAGCATATAATTTGCGCGTATAGACTTTTGCTAGTTGATTGCAACAAGGGCAGTCCACACCTTTCTCGACCCGTTGGCGTAGCCATTCCTTCGCGTCTCTAAGCGAAGTTTCCTGGGTGAGCGCTACTATAGTTGCGGCGGTTGGGGTTTCCAGCATCATTACCTCGTTAAATTTTCAGTTCATCGGCATCAAAAGTAATGCTATGCTTAGCACAACATCGCCTGACAACAAAGAAATTTAGAGGGTATTTTATGGACCAGGCTATTGCTGCATTTAAGAAATTTGCACCTAAAAAAATTCTCGTGGTGGGCGATGTTGGTTTGGATGTTTTATACTCTCGGCAAAGCTTCCAGATTGTCCCCGGAGGCTCCCGTTCCAGTGCTTCTTGAAGAGTCTGTTTCCTTTAATCTTGGGTTGGCTTCGAACGTTGCAGCAAATATAGCGGCGCTAGGCTCCACCGCCTTACTAGCCGGCGTCGTCGGTTATGACTTAGAGGCCGCCCAATTTATAGCGCAGTTGAATTTGAAGCATATTTATAGTTTGCTCGTTACGGAAAAAGATAGAATTACCACGGTTAAAAATAGATTTATTTCACACCACCAACATTTGTTACGGGTAGACCGTGAAGTTAACACGCCCGTATCTGAACACAGCGAAGCCATGTTATCGCTGGAGATTCAATCACAAATTGCAAATGTGTCTGGTATAATTATTCAAGATTATAATAAAGGCGTTGTTACCAAAAAATTGGCGTTGAGCATTTTTAAAAGCGCGATGGATCACGACATACCCGTATTCGTAGACCCGCAACCAAATACCCCGCTCAACGTTTACAAGGGCGCGGCGCTAGTAAAGCCGAACAAACTAGAGGCGCAACAACTTACCAAAGTTTCTTTGGAAAATCACACCGAAGAAAAATTGGAAAAAGCGGCAGCGATAATCCACTACGAAACAGATTGCCGTCACGTAGTCATTACGCTGGGCGAAGACGGCGCGTATTATTTTGATTTTTCCACCAATGCCGGCGGAATAATCAATACAGTAAGGTGCCGAAGAGAGTTATGAAGGTCGCGGGAACAACACTTAGGAGTAAACCATGGCAAACACGACAAAAGAACAAAACGTAGTTGATATCGTTGGAGTTAGCCTGAACCGTCGCGAAGCAATTAATCAATTAATTGAGCGGGTTAACCACCACCGTGATGATTTGCGCAGTCAGCACGGCCATGACCTTGGACCCGCTCAATGAAAAATGGCGCAAGATTAACGATGCCAAATGGGACAAGTCGCCGGCCCTTTGGAGAATCATTACGTGCATTCGTGATTTTATGGATGGGCGCGCTTTACGCTTGGGTGCTGACATTGAAAGTGTGTTTACCCCGACCGTTTATAATTTGATGGGCGGTTTGGCCAAAGCGACTTCTTCGCAAGAGCTTTATGATATTTCTTTGGCATTGACCAAAGAAATTATGAAAGAAATGGAAGAACAAAAACAAAAAGAAAGCGAAGGCCAAGGCAAGTCTGGTGAAGGCGAAAGCGAAGAAGGCCAAGGTGAAGCTGGTGAAGAGACCGGCGAAGGCAAAGCCACCCAATCGGGAGAAGGCGAACCAACCGGCGAAGGCGAAATAGATTTTGATGATGTTCAAGGCGTTACCGATGTTCATACTTTGATTAAAAAAGATTTGGAAAAAATAATCGAAGATTTGTCCAAGCGCCTTAGAAAAGCAAAACTCAACGAGTCGCGTGACTTCAGCCACGCACAACACGTTCCCGTAACTGTAAAGCATGACTTTGAGTACGATGTTTCTAAAATGGGCACGCCGCTGAAATATGCTGATATTTACCGAACTGTTCGCCAATTGATTAGCTCGATTAAAATTCAATTGGAAGAAGCCTTGAAGGTAAAAGAAAACGCACGCTGGAGAACGGATCGCGAAACAGGCCGTCTCGATACCTCCAGACTTTATAAAGTTGTTGCCGATAAAAATTATACAACGCCTTTCAAAGAATTTTCAAAAATGGAAACCACGAACGTAGCTGTTCAATTGGTCGTGGATATGAGTGGATCGATGTGGGGCGAGAAAATGGAAACCGCGCAACAGTCTTGCGTGGCTTTGAGCGAAGCCTTGGGTCAACTTGGTATCGCGCATGAAATCGTCGGTTTTGACACTTCCGCTAATGAAAAAAATCCGATGAAATATCCCCACGGCTCCGACGTTCGCCGCTTCAATCGTTTCGAGCCGATTCGTTTCTGGGTCATTAAGAAGTTTTCCGATAATAAAGCTTACGGTATTTCAGCTATGCACGCTGGGGGTAATAATGTTGACGGGGAATCTTTGCGCAAAGCTGCCGCACGCCTTAGCCAAGTGCCAGCTAAAAGAAAAATTATGTTCGTGTTGAGCGATGGCTACCCGCATTGCGATGGTGCTGACTTAGCAATTTTGAATAGCGATCTTAAAAAGGCCGTTTTGGAAATTGAAAAATTCGGGATCGAGGTTTTCAGTTTTGGAATCTTGACGGACGCTGTAAAACATTTTTACAAGAATTATTGCGTGGTAAATAACATTGCAGAACTGCCAGCAGTAATCATGAAAACTTTGAAGAAACTTCTTTTGCGGGCTGCTTGAAATGGAAATGGGAAATAAAATGGGCAAAGCAAAAACTAAACACGTGGCGGTAAGATTGCCGACAGACCTTGAAGAGTACATCGATAACTATATCGAGCAGCACCGAATATTCGGCAGAAAAGTCACTAAGAGTGAAGCAATTTTAAAACTGCTCCGGCAGGGCGTGGAACACCAATTAGATTACGAAAAACAAAAATCAGCTTGAGATGTAAAACCGAAGTATTGACAACGCTCATTCCACCTTAATTTCATCGTAAGGGGGAATTTATGCAAATTTTCAAATTATTATTTATTTGTATCTTTTTTATCAGCGCTTCGGCGCAAGCGAAACATTCCGCTAAATTTCAGGAAACAGGCGACAAAACTTGGAACGGGTTGGTGCAGCCGCTTAATTGGAAAACGCTGGCTAAATGGGATAACCGCCCGGTACGAACCGCGCTCCCGGTTAAATGGGATTGGCGTGATATGTATGTCATTCAAGCTATTCGCGACCAAGGCAGTTGCGGTAGTTGTTGGTCTTTTGGTGTCATCGGCGCTACTGAAGCCGTGCATCGAATTCTTTACCCGATGCTTTACCCGATCATTGATTTAGCCGAACAGACTTTGGTTTCCACTTGCTGTGGGTCGGGGGATTGTGGCGGTGGTTATTTCGATGCCTTCAATTATATTCGCGATAAAGGATTGCCGGTAGAAAGTGAAGATCCGTACCGCGCCAGTAACTCAAGTTGTAAAAGTGGCCTACACCCATTTATCAAAATTTCTAGTTGGCACTACGTAGGTTCGGAAAATGGCGGAGCTACGACGGAGCAAATTAAACAAGCCATTTATGACCACGGCCCCGTTACTATCGACATCAACGGCGGTTTCAGTGGGTACGATGGCAGATCCATTTTTACTGGTTGTGGGTCAACAAGCACGAATCACATGGTGGTTTTGACCGGGTGGGTCGATGATCCAGCTTATGCGGCTTACGGTGGCGGCTATTGGATTCTTCGAAATAGCTGGGGTTCGGAATGGGGTGAAAATGGGTATATGAGAATCGTTTACAATAAGAAAAATAGCCAAACAAAATGCAATGGTGCCGGGGAAGTTACCGCGTATTCGGTTATCAATGGCGTGGAAAACATCCGCGAGCCAAATATGACGTTGATGAAATAATCTTGCGCGGTTTGGTGAAGAAGTGTTATCTTAGTTTCAAGAGGAAATTTTAATGCGTTCTTTCATGTCAAATTATTCCAATTTTAGTTCGTATATTATGTACGGGCTGGGGGATCATTTGGCGTAAAAGTAGCTACAAGATAGCACTACCAATCCCCCGCTCGGAACACCACCAAGCGGGGGTTTTGTTTTGCTTAGAATCAGGGAAAGGTGGGTGAAGGGTAAAACCACGGCACCGGAGAAAGTATTAAAAGCGCTAAAAAGTTGGCTAATAAAAAATATCGAGAGAGTAAGAAAATTATTGGCCGATAGCAATCAAGGTGATTGCACCCGACTGTTAATCGGGATGGAGGTTGGTTCGATTCCAACTCGGCCAGCTTTTAAATTCTCACTAGAGAGGTAATTTATGCTTGAACCAGACTTTAGCGGCTTTTTTCTCACTGTAGTGAGAATTATTTTGCCGCTGTAGCTCAGTTGGTAGAGCACCGGATTGAAAATCCGGGTGTCGGCGGTTCAACTCCGCCCGGTGGCACTTCTATTTAAACTTTATTGGCGCGTAGCTCAGTGGTAGAGCATTTCACTGATAATGAAAAGGTCGTGAGTTCGATTCTCACCTCGCCAACTTTAAAAGCCAGCCAAATCCGCGTCACGCAATAATTCAATTAATTTTTCAACCGTGAAGTTTTTTAAGACAACAATAGCATCTTGGTTTTGCGCCGTGATATATTTATTGACTTGCTCCACAGGCGCATTTTTAAAAACTTCTTCATAATTGTTAGCTACATCAGCGATACGTTGTGTAGCATCTTCTAACTTAGTAACAATAGCAGAATATTTAGTAAGAACGTTTACAGACAAAGGTGCAACCCGTTCTTCCGCCGCATATTCTTTATAGGTGATATAGTAATCCCCTAAAATATTCCGTAGATGATTTATCTCACTGTTGATACTTCGCAACACTATTCGGAAGTCAGCAGATGCCGCAGACGCGGCAGTTTGGCGATGGTACTCTGACGGCAAAGCTTTGTTAGCATTGCTGGCCCATTTTACCAAATCTTTGGTTAATTCTTCAAAAAATCTATTAATTATGTCCATAGTTTACTCCAAAATGCTTATCGGAAATAACGTAAAAATCTTTAACACATTATATTTTTTTCCAATATCTTTTTCAAATCGGTATGTTATACCACAGGTCAAGGCGCTTTTAAGCACGTTATTGCCTTTCTGAAAATCTTGCTTCGAACGCCATTAAATATGGCAACGAAAAGGAAATAACTATCTCCCTGCGGTGTAAAGATGAATGGGTTATCATTGAAGTGCATAATTTCGGTAACCCCATCTCTGCAAACGCGATTAATAAAATTTTCGATCCATTCTTTCAAATACGCGAATCGAAAAGTTTAGGCGGTGGTTGGGGGCTTGGCCTATATCTCGTTAGGGAAATAGTCCAAGCACACGGCGGCTCGTTGTCGGTGAAAAGCGGTGTTGACGGCACCTTTTTTTTAATTTCTCTACCAAAAGCCACTAAAATTAAATCATCACCATAAAACTCAACACGTAATTACCTGTTGCCGTGGCCGTATTCCACTGCGCCGTAAACCCTGTAGTAGTTTTCGTGGTAACTAACACCGGTTGAAAAAATGGGCTGGCGTCTACCGTATTTACCAGCGTAGCCGACAATGCATAGCTGGTGTCTGGCGTGGTGGCGAACGTCACTGCGATAGATGTTGCCGACAATGGTATAGAGACATTACCGCGTCTAATTGTGTCACCAAGTACACCCGTTCCACCCTGCACACCTGTATCACCTTTAATACCTGTCTGACCGAAAAAGCCGGTAATGCCTTGAATCCCCGTATTACCCAACGCGCCAGTATTACCCAAGGCTCCAGTTTGACCTACTAATCCGGTATCGCCTTGGACGCCCTGCGCTCCGGTATTTCCTAATGCTCCAGTATTACCCAACGCGCCTGTTTCACCTTGCACACCGGTATTTCCAATTATGCCGGTAACGCCTTGTGCGCCTGTTTCACCCTGTACGCCAGTAACTCCTTGCGCTCCCGTATTACCAAGTGCTCCAGTATTTCCCAAAGCACCGGTATCACCTTGAATGCCTTGCACGCCAGTATTACCAAGCGCACCGGTTTGTCCTTGGACTCCGGTGTCACCCTGAACTCCTTGAATCCCTTGCACCCCGGTGTTGCCTTGAATCCCTTGAACGCCGGTAGCTCCGTCAACTCCAGTTTGACCAGCAACTCCAGTTTGACCAGCAACTCCAGTAACGCCTTGTATACCGGTGTTTCCAATTATACCGGTAACGCCTTGTGCTCCAGTGTTTCCCAAGGCTCCAGTATCACCCTGGATGCCTGTGTCACCCTGAATACCTTGCACCCCAGTAGCGCCATCAACTCCCGTCTCGCCTTGTATACCAGTTTCACCTTGAATCCCTGTGCTACCAAGTGCCCCAGTATTTCCTAACGCACCAGTGTTACCCAACGCACCGGTATTTCCTAATGCCCCGGTGTCGCCTTGGATGCCTTGTACACCGGTATCACCTTGGATGCCTTGTGCGCCAGTATTTCCGAGCGCACCTGTTTCACCTTGTATTAATAATCCGGTGTCGCCTTGAACACCGGTTGATCCTTTTACTCCTGTATCGCCCTGAATACCTTGCGCTCCCGTTTCGCCCGATGCCCCGGTCGGACCTTGAAGACCTGTTGCACCACCAGGGCCGGCAATACCTTGCGGTCCAGTAACCCCAAGTCCAGTAATCCCTTGGATGCCCTGAACACCTGTAGAACCATCAACACCGGTAAAACCTTGCGGCCCGGTGATGCCTAGCCCGGTGATGCCTTGTATGCCCGTGAGACCAGTAGCGCCGACGATTGCCGCACCGGTGGCACCTTTAACACCTGTATCGCCTTGGATGCCTTGAAAGCCTGTCGGCCCCCGCGATCCAGTTGGGCCAGCTAATCCGGCGGTGCCAGTTACACCGCGAATACCGGTCGGTCCGCGCAAACCAGTCGCACCCAACGATCCGGTTTCTCCGGATGCTCCAGTTTGTCCTTGCCCACCTTGAATTCCTGTCGCACCCAAAGCTCCGGTTTCGCCTTGTGAACCGGTCGGGCCGGGGTATCCAGTATTGCCTTCCGCCCCTTGTGAGCCTGTTGCGCCGGTTAATCCTGTACCACCTTGCGGTCCGGTGTTACCAACGTGTCCGGTTACGCCCTGTTGTCCGCCAAGGCCGGTTGCCCCCGCAACACCAGCACCAGTTACGCCTTGAATACCTTGGGCACCAGTGACACCACCTGCGCCCACTACTCCGGCCGCACCTGTCACACCTTGTGATCCGGTAAGTCCGATGCTACCGACGATTCCTGTTGCACCAATATTACCCACAGCGCCTTGCAGACCAGTCGCCCCCGGAACGCCTGTAATACCAGTGATGCCGGTGACACCTTTTAATCCCGTATTTCCTAATTGACCTTGTGGTCCGGTGGTGCCCAAACCTGTAACGCCTGGCAAACCGACGCCAGTCACACCTGCCGCGCCGGTATTCCCTTGAGAACCTTGCTGCCCTTGTGCTCCAGTCTGACCTTGCTGCCCTTGTGCTCCAGTCTGCCCTAACCCGGTTGCACCGGCAGATCCTTGCAGACCTTGCAGACCAGTCACCCCTTGGCTGCCTGCTAACCCGGTAGCTCCAAGGCTGCCGATACCCGTCACCCCTTGGCTGCCTTGAACCCCCGTGACACCTCTTAATCCCGTACTACCGATACCGGTTTGGCCTTGCTGCCCTTGTGCACCGGTGTAACCTTGCTGCCCTTGAATTCCTGTTGCACCCATAGCGCCGGTGGAACCGGGCACTCCAGTTGCACCGAAATCACCGGTTGTCCCATCGACACCCTGAACTCCGGTAGCGCCCTGAATACCCAAAGGCCCTTGAACACCGGTAGCCCCTTGTTGGCCACTACCCGTTTCGCCTTTTTCTCCTGTTGCGCCTTGCGCACCGGTGGCACCGCGTAACCCCGTGTCACCCTTGACCCCGGTTTCGCCCTTCAGCCCAGTTACGCCCTGTGGTCCAGTTGATGCCATTTTAGTTCTCGTCTTTTGAAATTGATTCAGTATATTAAAGCCATAGGCCACCCCTTTAATTTAACCGTCAATTATCGCTTAACGATTTTTGATTAAAATGCTTTTTCGGGGTTTACGTGAATAATGAAATAGATGCAAAAATGCAAAAGTTTTGGGATTGGCTCGAAGAGGCGGTTTTCAATAAAGCGGAAGAGATGGAAATGCACGATAGTGAATTAGCGCCGGCAATCACGGCTTTATTGGCAAAGCATATCGTTGCAGGCGCTTCAAGCCCAGAAGATATGAAAGAAGAAGTTATACAGGCTACGGCTAGTTTATTTCGGCATGTGGAATTTTATTCTAAGGGAGATTGCCCTGATTGCGGACATCAGCATGATTCAGTAAATGATGAAGATTATGTGCCCGGTAAAGACGAGATAATTAATTGAAAAATACACCCACCAAAAAGCCACTGCCAACGCCTAGCCCAAAGGTGGCTGTGCCAGCCGAGCGTATACGTCAAAGAAATATGCAAATGATTTTAAGGAAGGGAAAATGATTTAAAGTTTGTCTTTCCAGAGCAATGCGTTGCGGTGCTCTGGGTATTTTTTTAAGACTTTAAATCCATATTTTTTGTAGAACGTAATCAAATCTTCCAAGCTGATACTACCGCCCATTGGTGAGGCGTTGATGTAAGCCGGTTCACCCGGCCACCTCTTCTTAGCGTGCTTCATGGCTTTATCCATTAATTGCGATGCCAAGCCTTCCCCGCGATATTCTGGCTTTACTTTTAGATGTTGGATATTGACCACTACTTCATAACCACAAATATCTTCGTAGAATTTTTCACCCTCATATGAAGAAAAAGGCTCGCACTCGCCGCCAGCATCTAAGTATTCGTCATAAATCACAACTTCACCGATATTCTTGTCGCCGTCTTTGGCATAGATGATTAATTTACCGTCGGATTCTTTTCGGGTAAATTTAATCGCTGCTTTTTCTTTTAATTTGGGAGCGCCACCCAGCACCTGAACTAAAGCTGCAAGCATAAGTTTTAAACGGGCTGCCAAATCCTCGGCTGCGGCTTGAGCACCCTTTTGGGCGTTGACTAGCAATTTTTCCAGTTCTGGGGTGAACTCGTCGGATGCTCGCAATTTTGCAAAAGCTTGGTCAATATACTTGACAGCGGACTTAAGTTCGGTTTCGGCGTGTATCAGGGAAAATTTATTGATACGCTTGTCTTCTTCGGCGGTTGCCAACGCCGCTTCGATGTCTTTTTTCTTTACTTTGCCGTTGGTTACAGAAATTTTCAGTGCTTTGAGTTGCAAAGCCAGTTCATCGCGTGTCATAATTTACCCTCGAATAATGGCATATCTTGTAAATATAAATTAAGCAGTTCCACCCTCGCCGCAGGAGCATCTAATGAATAATGAGGCGGTGAAATGACTATTTTAAACGACATAGAAAAAGCGGAAGCGGCGGCGACACAAGGACCGTGGGATGCAAGGGGTAAGGACGTTAGAGTGTATTGCCTGCATCACGATCACAGAATGGCTCATGCGAGTACCGACGAAAACGGGGCGCTGATCGCCCTATCTCGCAATCACCTCAAAACATTGATTGAATGTGCCAGGGCTTTGGAGTGGTACGAAAATGATGATAACTGGAGCGGCAAGAATAAAACTGCGAACTGGGATTCAATGAATTGTGCGTTAGAGGATCGCGGGCAGCGCGCACGTGATGCACTAAAGAAATTGGAAGGGGCGGTGAAATGAACGAAGAAATACTAATTTTTGATGAGGAATCAGGCTTCGATTACGGTAACGGTGACGGTAACGGTTTCGGTGACGGTAGCGGTTTCGGTAACGGTAACGGTAACGGTAACGGTAACGGTTTCGGTGACGGTAACGGTAACGGTTTCGGTAACGGTGACGGTTGATTTAAAACGGGCTTAACAATTTTGGAGTGTGAAAATGAAAAGCGTACTTATTGACGGTGTAACTTATGTGCAAGAGCAAGAGCAAGTGTTTACTGACCTAAAACCCTACGTGGTAATTCGTTCCCGCGACGCGGGAGTTTTTGCGGGATGTCTCGATTCACGCCCGACAGAGACCAGTGTTATCTTAAAAGATTCTCGCAGAATTTACTATTGGAGCGGCGCAGCTACTTTGTCTGAGCTGTCACAGTCTGGTGTTAAGAATGTGAAAGACTGCAAATTCCCTTGCACGATTCCAGTGCATGAAATACTGGGAGTGTGTGAAATTATTCATGCGACACAAGAGGCGCGAGCTTCCATCGAGGGCGTTCCCGTATGGAAAGCGTAATTTTTGATACTGGATCAGGCGATAGAGAGAGTGATGGGTATGGCCTAGGTCTGAGCACAGGTCCAGGTTCAGGCTTTGGGAATGGCTTTGGG
>Ga0163154_10000149_pt1 | contig 101778 bp, 109 predicted proteins | sample OliLakLV19MP9P1_FD_148649 | JGI IMG/M metagenome (GOLD analysis project Ga0163154, IMG submission 148649) | Freshwater microbial mat bacterial communities from Lake Vanda, McMurdo Dry Valleys, Antarctica - Oligotrophic Lake LV.19.MP9.P1 | ecosystem: Environmental > Aquatic > Freshwater > Lake... | reverse complement strand
GTTTTGGCATACTACATTTAAAATCTTGTCGGCTGCAAAACAGAAGTAGTTCAAAGTATTGAGTCCATGAGAAGTCTACCAGACGATACTACTATCACAATGAAAGTAGATAACTGACAGTAATATACCTCGGGATTATCGTAGAATGGCGTTATAATGAAACAAGATAGAAAAATTACAACAAATTTAAAGGGAGCATATATGGTTACTGGATACTGCGTCAAATGTAAGGAAAAAGGTGTTGAGTTGTCAGCACCACAGATTTACCAAACTGCAAAAGGTGGTTTCATGGCCAAAGGGAAGCACGAGAAGTGCGGAACTACTGTGTGTGCAATGATGTCTAAAGACAATGCAGAAAAAGCAGTCAAGGACGGTGCGAAAAAAGCTTACTAGCACCAATAACTGCAGTTCAAAAAAACTCTACCGATAAATTGAGTGCTCAAGTAAGCCTCGTATCGGCAGTTGGTGTTTTATTGGCACTAGTTTGACCCATCTTAGAGGATGGGCGAATCGTTTCTTGATATTTACTTATTGTGCTTGTTTGGCGTATTTAGCATCTCTGTCTCTCAAATTAAACAAAAACTGAGCCAAACTTCGTTAGGACGTTCGAACCTAACTACTCATGGTGTTCTACTTTTAGAACTACATTTGTTTTTACACCTGCAACTGCGGGTAAAAGATGATTGAGAACTTGTTCTGCAGTCATTCTGAAATACTTTCCCTTGGCTGATAACTTTACCCAGCCCTTTTCATCTTTATAGTACTTCTCAGTGAAATTTTTCGTCCCCATCAAAATAAGATAACTTTCATTTTTCAAATTCATGATTAAATTTTAGCATGATACTCTACTTCCTGTGATACAACCCGGTTCTATTACCATCGCTATCTTCGAATATTGATATAAATCAGTATTCATCTATTTCAGCTGAAGAATTGTCGCTGTTTGACTAGGAGTGAGGTTGAAGTAAAAACGTTTTTGTTTTCCAGGTGCGTTGAGCTCAACCATAAACCTGACACTATCTTGGGCTATGTTCTCTCTGATAGCTTGTAACGTCGTGCCGTTGACGGTTCCTAAGACTAATTTGTTTGATATCTCTGTTGTGCCAGGTTTGAAGTCAAAAGAATCATTAAATTGGCGTTCATCAGGGCTGTTAATCAATTTTAAATAATACAAACTTCCATCGCCGTATGTCATCTCAGGCACAGCGTATCCAATATTTGTATCCAATTTTGGATTGGAAACTACCGGTGAGCTGTTCGTGACCCGCAATGAATAATTGTAGATATGCACAGGGTAATTTTTGCCATTCATGACGACGTTTTCTTGAGCTAGATCTGATGAAACGAGTTCTACGGTCAGTTGATCCGCGATCTGCTGTATTGAGATTTTCTGAGCCTTACCCAGTGACATTCCAATGAACGGTGAGAGAACTCCAACAAGAAACACGATTATGAGATACCGAGAAAGAGTCCAAGATAATCCAGATCTCTTCAACAGGGGATATATACCAAAGAATATGATGAACCCAATGACAAGGATTATAGGGAGGTAGAAGAAAACAGCCAGCAGTCCGAGACCAAGTTGCCCGGTGTCACTGCCAGTTAGGTAGCCTAAATAGCCTGCGTAGACATAGAACAGGGAAGGAACAAGACAGAGAAGGAGTAAATTTGAGGGGTGATTTCATAGTGTTGCTGACCAATTCACGGCTACTGTTAAGTGTAGCAGCGTACCTAATCACCATTCAAGCACATGTCTGTTTTTTTAAACTAGGTCATTATTCGAATTCTTCAATAAACCCTTCATATTACAGTGTAAAATTGCCTTATGAACAGTGAGTCTATACATACGCCACGTGCCTATCTTATCTGTGGTTTCATAGGTGCGGGAAAAACTACCTTTGCGAGAAAATTGGAAATAGAAACGGGAGCAGTACGTATAACCAAGGATGAGTGGATGGTCAAAATTTTTGGAAACAGAATAACTGCTGATCAGAACTTTGTGGAGTATGACAAGCAAGTTAATGAGTTAGCAACACAAACTGCTTTCAAAATTCTCAAGGCAGGGAGCGATGTGATAATTGATGAGGGTTTTTGGCCAAAGTCACAAAGGGAAGAAATGAAGAAGAAAGTAATAGAATTAGGAGTGACACCATTCCTTTATTATGTCGAATCTACGATTGAGGAAATGAGGGAAAGAGTTGTTACCCGGAGTGAAAATCCACCTGAAGACTCTTTCGAAATAAGTGGAGAAATGTTTGATAGTTATTTAAAACATTGGGAACCTCCGACGGAAGACGAAGAATTTATCTTGGCAAAATAATGTTCATGGATTTCCCCGTGATTTTTTTAACCGTCTCTTGGTTGCTCAAATCTTTGTAATACTTTCAACTATACTGAGATCAACTATGGTACAAAAAACAATTTTCATTACTGGGAGCGGCAGTGGGTTTGGTAAAGCCACAGCTATAGCTCTAGCAAAAAAGGGGCATAGGGTAATTGCCTCTACGCACCATTTAGCTGAGTCCGAGGAACTCAATCAGTTAGGGAAAAAAGAAAAAATTTCCTTAGAATCAATTGTGGTTGATGTGACAGTCGCAAAAGATAGAGAAAAAATTCTTAACTATGATGTTGATGTACTTATCAATAATGCTGGAATAGGAGAGACAGGTTCATTGGCTGAAATCCCATTTGATAAAGTGAAACATACTTTTGAAGTAAATGTTTTTGGCTCTTTTGAACTTACTCAACTTGCTCTGAAGTCGATGATGAAAAAAGATAAAGGAACTGTGATTTTTATCAGTTCATTATTAGGCAGAGTTACGTCACCCTTTTTTGGTCCTTATAGTATGAGTAAGTTTGCACTTTCGAGTGGGGCAGAGATGTTACAGAAAGAACTGTTGCAAGTTACACATAACGTGCACGTAGTGACAGTTGAACCGGGTGCCTACTCTACGGGTTTCAATCAAAAAATGATGGCTAAGAAGTATGAATGGATGGATAAAACATCCTATTTTTATCAGATCTTAGAGAAGCTTAAACAACGGGAGAAGCAACAGTTTGACTTGGCAGAACAAAAGAGCATAGACTCAATCGTTCATCAAATTATTTTAGCGTCTGAGGCTGATAAACCAAAACAACGATACGTTGCACCTTGGTGGCAAGGGTTAGGGGTGAGGGTCCTTAGAGCTTTAGGAAAGTGAGAGAGCCAATACGCTAGCGTTGCTTTCAGCTGCTATCATTTCCACATGTCTACAATACACACTTGGATCAACTTTAACGGTAATGCTCAAGAAGCATTTACCTTTGGACGAGTTATCCTTACTCAATCTTTTCTTGCTTATTATGGTTCTGTAAAAATAAGTGTGTTAATCTAAGAAATATGACTACTCAAAAATTCACCATCACCATCCATGCTCCCAAAGAAAAAGTGTGGAAGGTAATGTTAGAGGATAAAACCTATCGAGAGTGGACAAGTGCTTTTCATGAAGGCTCGTATTTTGAGGGAAGCTGGGAAAAAGGAAGCGAAATACAGTTCTTAGCTGAAGATAATGGGAAATTAGGTGGAATGTTTAGTAAGATTGCGGAAAATATTCCCTATGAATATATCTCTATCGAGCATTTGGGTATGGTTGTAGACGGTGTGGTGGATACTTCCAGTGAGATGGTCAAACAATGGAGCGGAATGCACGAGAATTATCGTTTCACACAAGCCAACGGAAGTACGACGGTAAGTGTGGAACTAGTGGGAGACAGTACTGATAAAGAAATGACTGAGATGTTTAAACAAATGTGGCCAAACGCCTTAGCGAAACTCAAAGAAATCGCTGAGCGTTAAGGGGACGTTTCTATGAAAATACTCGTTGCATTGATCATCGGTGGATTGTTAGTTATTTCTGGTTATTACCTTCGAGAGAATATTTTTTCACCTGCTCAGCAAGGTTCCGCTCCTTCTTCCTCTGACTGTGGCTCACAAGGTTGCACTGAAAATTCTATGGTTCACTCCATAGAAATCACAGATGAAAAAGTGTTTATTCAGGAAATGATTCCTCATCACCAAGAGGCAATTGATACATCGACAGTTGTATTAGCCCAAACTCAAGACGCAGAGCTTAAAAAGTTTAATCAAGATGTAATTGACGCTCAAACCAGAGAAGTACTGCAAATGAAAGGTTGGTTGAAAGATTGGTTCAATCTAGAGTATACCGAGGGAACAAACTACATGCCAATGATGGGTGACTTACGCCAATTTGAGGGCAAAGCCTTAGACAAGATGTATGTTGAAGGCATGATCAGACATCATCAGGGAGCAATTGAGATGGCCCAAAAAGTCCTCACATTGAGCCCACGATCAGAAGTTAAACAGATGGCGAATGACATCATAGCTACTCAGCAAGCAGAAGTGATCACACTTCAACAATGGCTGACAACAAAATATAATGATGTTGAAGCAAAAGATGAGATAAACCACATGATGAACATTCATTAGTGGAGTGGTAGGGACCTGAGACGTTTAAGACTTCCAGCTAATATGAGTAAAGTCGCTTTTGACACTACACTCTCTCAATTTGGCAATAATACTGGTGTCGAAATACCCAACGAAATTATAGAAAAACTCAATGCTCAGTTTTACTTCTGCTCATCATGAACTGTCACGGTTCATGGTGGAGACGCTATACACGTTGAGTTGGCCGTTGCCAAAGCCAAAAAGAACTTAAGGTTCAAGTCAGCTGGTACTTGAGATACGGCTTTATACAGCTAATATTTTTCTTCATTCGACGTTTAAAAAAACTTGATAAGAGTGCAATCTATACCTGCAAAACCTGTTCTTTTGCTATACTGTTCTGATGCAAACGATCATTAAAGATATTACCTACAAGCCGAGAGAGCGGCTGGCATTATTTAATGCATTAGAACAACACCAAAAACCGATCGTTCTCTTAAGACTCTCCAAGTACATCCAGGCGCAGTTGCTTTCTGGGCTCAAAAAAGAAGAGATCGTTCCAGTGCTGGAGCATTTGGATCCCGATGATGCAACAGACGTGCTGCGAACACTTACCAAACGTAAGCAAAAAGAAATTCTTCAGGAGATGAGTGCCGAGCTGCAAAATGACTTAGCGCTGCTACTGCAGTTTGATCCAAAAACAGCTGCTGGCTTGATGAGTCTCAACTACATCCAAGTAGACGAAGATAAACAGCTCGAAGAGATCAAAGATCAAATCAATAAACACGAAAAGCGGACAGGTAAGATCCCACTGATCTTGGCACTTCGTAATGGCAAAATTTCTGGTTACGTTCCCATTCCCGAACTCATTCAAGCCAAGCCGACGGACAAAGTCAGAGATCACTTGAAGAGAATTGCCACAATCCGATCTAGTGCCAGCTCTGAGTCGGTCATCAATCATTTTTTAGATAACCCCCATCAGCGCGTGACGGTACTGGGTGATAATGATGCCATTCTCGGGGTAATCTATTCCGATGACGTGCTGCGGATCTTGCAAGAAAAAGAGGCTTCCACGCTCTACGACTTTGCAGGTGTCAGTAATGAGGAGACAGTTTTCGGATCAGCAAAGCAAAAAATTAAGTACCGGTATAAATGGTTAATCATTAACCTAGCTACTGCTTTTCTGGCCTCATTCACTGTCAGCTTGTTTGATGCCACGATTTCCAAGTACGTTTTGCTGGCGGTATACATGCCGATTGTGGCAGGAATGGGTGGGAATGCCGCTACTCAGACTTTGGCAGTTCTAGTTCGCGGCATCGCCCTCAAACAAATTGAGCTCAGCACTGCCTTACCTGCGTTGAAAAAGGAACTTACAGCAGCGTTGGTTAACGGAGTAATTAACGGTGTCCTCGTGGCAGGGATAGTCGTCTTATTTAACCGCGACTATGCGATCGCTTTAGTCTTGGCAGCAGCCATGATTATCAATCTCTTAGTGGCAGCTTTCTTCGGCACCCTCGTGCCGTTAGTGATGGCCAAGTTGAGAAAAGATCCTGCCACCTCGGCAACTATTTTTATCACCACTGCGACGGATGTGCTAGGATTTCTGGTGTTCCTGGGACTAGCGACACTCGTGCTGAGGTAAGTCTGTAAATCTTGCTAGTCTATGGAGACTGCTATGTTTGGAAATAAAAACACTCTACAATTTTAATCCACCTGCTACGGACGATGAAATCAAAGCTGGAGCACTCCAGTTTGTGCGGAAAGTGACGGGTTTCAACACACCTTCCCAAGTGAACGAAGAAGCATTTAGTCGAGCCATAGAAGAAGTCTCGCAAGTAACTCGCAAACTCTTACTGAGTCACGATCATTAACTCTTAAAACTCTGCTTCATATCAATGACATACCGCTTTGCCATCTGTTTATGACTGAGTGCGTCCCAGGCTTTATTGATGTCTTGGATCAGAATAACTTCAATCTCAGGAAGAATTTGGTTTTTAGCACTATACTCAAGCATTTCTTGAGTCTCTTTGATCCCACCAATTCCTGACCCTGCAATTGATCTCTGTCCTGTGATGATGCTGTTGGAATGGAAACCAGGCATCGGCTCAATTGGACCGACCAGGCAGATGGTTCCATGAATGTTCAGGAGTTTGATGTATGGTGTTAAATCATGTGCTTTGGGAATGGTATCGAGTAAAAAATCAAAGGCGTTGGCTGCCTTCTCCATATCTTGCGCAGACGAAGAAATGATGACACCTCTTGCACCGTAGGACTTCGCAACTTCAGCTTTATCAGGGGAGGAGGTGATAACCCAGACTTCAGCGCCCATAGCCTTGGCATACTTCACCCCCATGTGACCAAGCCCACCAAGCCCGATGACGGCAACTTTCATTCCTGGTCCAACTTTCCAATGGCGTAGTGGAGAGTAGGTCGTTATTCCGGCACAGAGCAATGGAGCAGCTTCGTCCATGCTGAGTGACTCAGGCAGATGGAGGACGAAGTGTTCATTTACCACGATCAACGTAGAGTAACCACCTTTGGTGTCACTACCATCAACTGGATCTACTGAGCTGTATGTCCATACTGTTTGCTTGAAACAGCTATTTTCGTAACCTTTTTTACATGCGTCACACTCACCACAACTATTCACCATACAGCCAACACCAACTCGGTCTCCCGGTTTGAACTGAGTAACTGAAGCTCCTACCCGAGAAACAATGCCGACAATTTCATGGCCAGGCACACACGGATACTTCACGCTGCCCCAATCACCATGAGCGGTATGCATATCGCTATGACAAACTCCACAGAAATGGATGTCGATTTCGACGTCAGCGGGTGTTGGCTCTCGACGATCAAATTCGTGATATCCAAGTTGGGAAGTTGCAGAGGTGGATGCGAAGGATTTTGCTTTCATGTGAGTCATTATCGCACACTAGAGGTTCTAGTTGGCATTTTTGATAATGAAAAGCCTGTATACTTCACTTATGAACATGTTCAAGCCTACCTTAGCAACAACGCCGGAAGAGTATATCGCTGCCCTTGCTCAGCCCCGAAGACAAGAAATTGAACAGCTCGACGCATTGATTCGAAAAACTCTCCCGGACCTCAAACCTCACATCATGTCTGGAATGATTGGGTATGGAACGTATCACTATCGGTATGCCAGTGGCAGAGAAGGTGATTGGTCACTGATTGCACTCGCCAGTCAAAAAAACTACATTTCTGTCTATGTCTGCGCTGTAGACCATGACACATACATTGCGGAAGCCCAGAAAAAGCAGTTCCCTAAAGCAAGTATTGGCAAAAGTTGTATTCGATTTAAGACGCTCAAAGATATTGATTTGACTGCACTTTCAGCGCTGTTCAAGCAAGCAGCAAAATTAGGTGGAGTGGGGCAAATTTAGGACACCTAAATCCCATAATATTGAAAGATGGCCTTTTCCATGATAAAATTCCGATATCGCCAACACGGTATTGGAGGTTTTAATCTTGTATCTCAGGAAGAAAATTAACAGCGTTTGGCAGTATGTTATTGCCAGTACTGAGGCAATAGCTGTTCGGCTTCAAAGCAAAGGTTGGGAGCCGACGACCCAAGAAGACTACGAGCGCCATCGTCGCACGGCGTATTGAGGTCTTCTCAGGTTCAAGAGCCCACTTTCAAGTGGGCTTTTTGCTTCTCTTGCTTCTGTAGTTGTGTAAGGGTACTCTAAGCTAAATGGAGGCTATGAAAGAACCAAACATCTCAGAGAAATGGCAAGTTACGGTACCAGTAAAAATAGGCCCGACGACATCAAAAATTTTAGATTTAATGAACAGCAACGAAGAGATATTTGCGCTTTGGAAAGTCACCAACAGAATTGCACGAGTTCGTCTTCACATGACAGACCACGGCATCAAGCATTTTCAGCTTGTGGTGACTAATGCGTTGACAATGCTTGATTTAATCCATCATCGAAATATTAAGACGAGTATAGAAAAAGATTTTCACTGTGACTACGACATGGCTCAGTCCGTGGTGCTCTTAGCCTCACTTCTTCACGACATCGGTATGTCAGTACATAGAGAGGGACATGAAGAGTACAGTTTAATGCTGGCTCGTAGTATCCTCGATGACGTCTTATCTTTCTTGGATGTTGAAAGCAGAATCGTGCTTCGTTCAGAAGTTCTCCACGCCATTATTAGTCATCGTAAAGTGGGAAACCCACTTACTTTAGAGGCAGGAATAGTACGAATTGCAGACGCGTTGGATCTCACCAGAAGCCGAATTTTACAGCATCATGCGTCTGTTCTTGATATTCATACCGTCTCGGCCCAAGCAATTGATACAGTTGAGATTCTTAGTGGAGACACTACTCCCATCAAAGTAAACATTATTATGAATCACACTGCAGGACTTTTCCAGGTTGATGAACTACTTAAAAAGAAAGTTGATGGATCAAGGATAGAACGATACATAGACTTTAATGTGTACATCGAAAAAGGTAAAAAACGTCAAATGTTTAAGCAGTACATTGGTAGCGAAAAGAATAAGTAGAAGCTATAAGTTTGGCTGTTACTCAAAATACCCACGTACCTTTAATGCAACTTCACTCAGTGGCCGCTGGTCGTGAAAGTACTCTTGCCCATACTGGATGATGTCCACAATCTCGGAAAGAAGTACTGCCGGAGCCGCCGCCACAATCGAAGGACCATTCGGAGCTGCTTTTGCGATCAATCCACTCAAAAGCGATCGTCATCATGTCATGATTGCCGGCGGATGCGGGATTTCCCCCTTTTTGAGTGTCCTTCGTTCACCGCTTGCGTTTGATGCATCGTCCTATCATTTGATTACCGTAAACACCACTGTAGAACGGTCTTGCTTGGGCAGTGAAGTGAGTAGACTGATTACAGAAAAAAACATTGTGCACACCGAGGTCATTGGCCACATCACTCAAGAAAACCTTCCCAACACTCTCGATTACCAACATGATGATTTTTACGTATGCGGCTCACAAGGCTTTGTGGATGCGGTGTCATCAGCACTTGTTGCCAGGGGAGTAACCACATCTCAGGTTCACTATGAGCAGTTTTATCCGTCTGTGCCGGGGAATCTGACTGAAGAACAGTTTGTCAGCAGCCAGACTCATGACAAAATTTTATTTCAGGCCATTCTCGAATCCAGAAATCACGTGATCGTGACCGATGCGAACGGCAAGATTATTTTTGCGAATCCCAAAGCTCAAGAACATACCGGCTATACATTTGAAGAGATGCGTGGGAACACCCCCCGGCTTTGGGGAGGATTAATGTCACCAGATTTATATGCCAAGATTTGGTTGAACAGCGGTCGGAGTTCTGGATTTGATGGGGAACTGGTGAATCGCCGGAAAAATGGTGAGATGTATGACGTTATTGCGCATATTTCCCCAATTTTTGACAAGAATGAGCACATCATTGGCTACATTGGAACTGAAGAAGACATCACAGATCGAGTCCGGCTTGAACGTGCAAAAACAGAGTTTGTTTCTATTGCTTCGCATCAGCTCAGAACACCACTAGGAATTGTCAGATGGTATATCGAAGCATTAAAAGAGGACAGTACGTTCACTCAAGGAACGGAAAAGTTCCAGAACTACATCAATCAAATTCAAAAAAACAATGATCGCATCCTTGCATTAGTGCAAGATCTACTGTCAGTTTCACATATTGATCAGGGAAAAGTGAAACTTGAGGTTGCTCAAGTTGATCTAGTCGCATTGGTAACTGAGTTATTTGATGAGATGAAAATATTAGCCGTCAAACAACACATCGATTTCCAACTCATTGTAAAAACGAATCCCATCCCACAGCTTTCACTTGATGGCGCCCTTGTAAAAAGAAGTGGAGACGCTCCTGCGCCAGTAGTGACGATCAACGTTGATTCCATTGATGAGTACCTGAAGAAGGTTGTCGCTGGCGGTGGTGCATTGATGAGCCCAAAGGGACAGGTGCCTGAAATGGGTTACTTTGCATACTTCAAAGATTCAGAAGGCAATGTGATTGGGCTTTGGGAAGACTGGAAGTAAATCAGCCATGCACACTCAGCGAGTTCAAATCCCAGGCAGTTCTAACACTACATTAGAAGGAATGATTCTCAGCAATCCAAGTTTCGCTGGCAAGCGCCCAGCCATTCTGGTCATTCACGGATGGACCAGTTCAATGGCAAGATATCCGTCACGGGTTGAGTCTTTGGTAGACATGGGATATCTGGCAGTGCTCTTTGATCTTCGTGGTCATGGTGAAACTGGTGGTGAGCTGGGAACGCTCTCGCCACACGACCACCTGAATGACTGTCTAGCTGCGTTCGACTTCATGACGTCACTATCCAACGCTGACACCCAAAACATCTCAGTCATCGGCTCCAGTTACGGTGGATACTTAGCAAGCCTCCTGACAGCAGCGCGAAAGGTTGATCACTTAGTTTTAAGTGTGCCGGCTCTCTATCCCAATGCCATTTTTGATAGTCATAAAGGCTTGCAACGCAGCGATGAGACGATCCAGTATCGAGAAGTACTTCACACACCAGACTCAGACTTTGCACTCGATGCAGTGAACAAATTCCGTGGTGACTTACTCTTACTTCGGGCAGAGAACGATGAGGTGCTTCCACTAGCTGTTACCCAGAACTATCAAAACGCTGCCCAAGTTCCCTTCACCTATAACATCATCAAAGACTCAGATCATGCTATGCATAGTCCTGGAGCGAACGAAGAGAGAATAAAAATTCAGACGGGGTGGTTTAAACAATTTATTTCAGAGTGAAGTTCGTTATGCGATTCAAGGTCCTTAGCCGCCCATTAAACAATACGTATCTTTTAGTCCGACATGGTGAGACGCAGTATAATTCTGAAAAAAGATACCAGGGCCACTCAGACATCGAGTTAAATGAGAATGGTATTCAGCAAGCGCTCTCAATTTTACTGCCCACAAAAGTGGATGTGATGTATACTTCGCCACTGAAACGAGCACTCCAAACAGCCCAAGCAATTAAAGAAAAACATTCAATCTCAGAACTGATTGTTCATGAAGCGCTCAAAGAGAAAAGTGGTGGTAAATTGGAGGGAATGTACTTCAATGATATTGCAGAGCAGTACGCTGAGCTTTGGAATAGATGGTACACCCACGAGCTTGAAGATACAGTGAGTGTGCAGTTTCCGGATGGTGAATCGGACTTAGACGTCGCTGCACGTTTAGAGAATTTCTTACAGTTTACTGAAGAAACTCACGACGCAAAACACATCTTGCTTGTAACGCACTCCGGTATTATTCAAAGTATGCGGTACCTCTTTGGATATCCAAAAGAGCGAATTTTTCCAAAAGAACATCTGAAAAATGTTGAAGTAGAGGTCTTTTTAGACTGATGCCAGTTCTGTTTTGTTGAAAGTAGCTTTACTGATCAATAACCCAGAGCGTAAATGGGAACGGTGAAGTGGGTTGTGAAAAGTCCACCAAAACGTTTTCTTCTTTCCAGTCTTCGATGTATACCTGTGGATCTCAGCCTTTGTCACGTAGAACTCTTTCAACTTCCTCTTTTGCTTTATGGTATTCAGCCACGGCTAATGTGCCTGCCTCGCCGAACCGATCTGGTTGCTCAATAATGTCCATAACGTTTAATCCATCACCGATTTTTTGCATTAACAGATACTCTTTGCTTAAGTTGTCAGTCGATAGTACCCCGTAGTGGAGTGGTACTTTGATGTGAGGTGGAAAGTCTCGTGAGGCTTGTCTGAGTGTCTCTAACCGAGTTAATGTTGGGATGGTTGAGCGAGAGTTCGACATTTCTTTTATCGCTAATGGTAGATCTCCAACTAAATACACATGAGCGTTTCCGCCCTGACGAAAGTAAATTCGAGAGGATGGATCGTTCTGAGCGCTGGGCTCTCGTACAGCTTGGATATAGTCATGAAGGCGATCAAGCACCATCTTGTCATGCAGTAGCTGGTTGCCTTCTTCTGTAAGTAAGATATGTCCGCCGGCTATCTCAAATTGACGAAACGGTAGGCCTTCTTTTTCGATATGAGTATTTTTGGGTAAGCCTTCGTTGTTCATATTGGTGCTATTTTACCTCAATCATCCTTCTGCTGGAATGAAGGAGTCAAACATACACCCAATCAGCATTCCCACAAGGCCAACGCCCAAGAAGGCGTTCAGACCACTACCAAAGGCAGAAAAGAATGAGGACAGAATATCTTCTGCTGTGAACTTTCCAGACAGCAAGTCATTTTTGGAAATACCCGTACTTCTCGACAATGTATCGATATTGCCATCTAGATGAAAGTTTCCGTTACTATCTACGTTAAATCCGGGTACGCTTAATCCGGTTGATAAACCAGATGCATTACTCAGGCCAGAAGTGGCCTGACCCATTGCTCCCAAGCTGTGAACGCATAACACTCCGCATGAACCCACGAGTGAGCCCAACGCTGAAAATACAGTGGTTGTAAGTGCGGCACCGGCAGCAAAGGATTCTGCTGTGATATTGGTTGTTAATGTAGCGATGGACTCATTCGCGTCATCTCTAAGTGTAACTAGTAGTTCGGGTAACGTTGGCAGTATGAGCTCTTCCATGAGGTCGTCTTTCCCGGATTCCTCTGTGATTTTTTTCGCCACATTCGCATCATCCGCCTCAAAAAATGCATCCAAATCAAAGTCGTTAGAATCTCCAATTTCTTCGTCCAGTACCATCATTTCATCGTCTTGTACTGTTTCTATCAGTTGATCAAACTGAATAATCTCAGCGTTCATTTTCGCACCAGCTCAGCTAATGGAATATCTGCGTTTACTGGACGCAGGACTTTTTCAAGTGTTTTCTCGCGACCAGAGTCCCCAATTACCCGCGCCGTGAACCCCAGTGTTGCTGCGAGTAGTGAAAGGTCTGACATCAGTCCAGTGTTCCACAGCGATTCATCAATACTGACAATATTTTGGTTCCCGAATCCGTCATCTTTGGTTTGGAAGAATAATGCATGTTTGGGTAGCTCACTTCTCAGTGCAGTTCGAATCGGTACACCTGCAGCAATTTTTGAGCCAGCGGCTGCGGTAGAAAGCTGCTGAGTGCTTGGACGAGTCTGACCGTGTAAATGGGCGGCATCTTTAATACTCAGGTTTCGATTTCCAGTAATAGAAATAGCACTATCAAGTGTTGAGTATCCAAGGTCAAAGGCATCAAATGTTACAGCCAGGGGAGTTCCGTGATCTGGGGTAATACTCGATACCACTTCTTTTTTTGTTGAGCAGTGTGTAGTAGTAACTCCACCTTCTAGCGCTAGAACAAACTGCGGAGCTACAGCAGCTGCAGCAGCCAGCGCTAAAAGACTATCCGTATGTTTGCCAAACTGAGCTATTTCCAGTGCGCCAAAGTGAATAGGCACAATATGGAGTCGGAGATCTTTTCCTGTAGAGGTAGTTACTACTTCTACAGTGACGGGAAACTGACTTTCTGTATCGGCTCCTAAAGCGAGTTTTCCCCAAAACACATGGGAGCCTTTGAGTTCATGTCGTTGAATTAACCCCATGGGTAGGTGTTTTGAAGAAGGGAGCACTGCATTGTACTGATGTGATAAGAATACTTGGCCGATTTCTTTAATTTGATCAAATGTGGCGATCTGCTCGTTTCCTGATTCAGCCTGCAAAAGCTGATGCCTATCTACTTCAAGTAGTTTACCTTTATCTGGTGATACCACAGATTGAGAGGCTGTTTCTTTAGTGAATAAGGAAGGCATAGAGATGTCCCAAGTATAATAAATGCAACTAAGTTGCGTTATTATACGAGACACATAGAATAAATGCAACTAAGTTGCGTTATTTAGTAAAAGTTAGTTGAAAATACCACTCATGATTTGCCAAGTGGCGAGGCCAAGAAGTGTGAGATACACAAGGAAAAGTAGTAAGCCTTCTCTGATATTGAGCAATTCTCTCGAGAAGCAGCACCACCAGAACACCACCATCCCGATCACAAATGCTATCACAACATAACTGATGTTCTGGCCAATCGAGATGCTCCCTCCAGACACGAGGGCGAGAATTCCAATTAAGAGGGAGTTAAAAATAATGGCACCCATATAATCGCCCAGTGCGTAATTTTTGCGAGGTGAAGTGACACTCCTCAGGGCAAAGCTTAACTCTGGAAGATTTGTCGCAATTGGTAAGATAAGCAGGCTCAGTAAAAAGCGGGGAGTGTTGAGGACTGAAGAAATTTCAATTAATTCTCTGACTGCGGTGTGTGCTGCTAACATCAAAATCGCAGAGGCACCTAACAGCTTTACGACTTCCCAACTTGGTGAGATGTTCTCAGGTAACTGTAATCTGACCAAAATTCTTTCCAAGAATGTGTGCCGGAAAAAAAGCATCACAAACACGACATAACTACCGATGATGATGAGCACCTCTAAGAATGACAAAGACTGGTCAAGCAACATTAAAATAGGGAATGTTGCCACTAACAATGTCATGATGAGTGAGTGATCTCGCATCTGAGAGTGAAGTCGAAGACCTTGGCTCATAATTGCTAAAATAGGAATGACGAGGAAGAGCAGGTAAATTTGGCTACCAATTAAGCTTCCCAACGCAATTTGTGGCGAGTTAAGAATGACTGAGTTGATCGTGACAGCAAGCTCAGGGAACGATGTGGTCAGGCCGATCACAAACAATGAAAAAGTGAATCTAGAAAGACGGTGGTGGTGTGATAATTTCTCGATAGCATCCATGGCATAATCTGTTGACAGCCAGATGATGAGGAATGCTAAAAGAAGTAAAAGAACATCTATCAACATAGTCGTATCTAATCATATACTTAGACAGACCAAAAGGTGAACATCATTATGAAGCGAAAGTCTTTATTTGATCATTTCCGACTCAGCGTCCTTATCATCGGTGCGAGTATTTTAGGTGCCAATACTGTATTTTATTATGAAGCCCAAGCTTCCCAGCAAATACCAGTCGGTGAAGTTTCACCGATAGCAGAAATGCTCGCTTTGGCTTCACCATCTCCATCTGTAGTACCATCGGCTTCACCTTCATATAACATCTCTAACGTAAATCTCACCAAGATCAAAACACTAGACGAAGCTCGTATCCAGGCTGCTCAAACTTCTTTTACTGGAGGCGTGATTTCCACACCCATAAATCAGGTCAATGTCTTCTCGCTTTCATACGACATCATCGGAAAAAGCCAAAAACCACAACCAATTACGGCCCAAGTGTTTGTCCCTAATAATGATGGAAGCTATCCACTGTTTATTTTTGGCTCCGGGACCACTGGGATGTCAGACGCATGTGCGCCATCTTTAGAAAATATTGCGGTTGAGAATCTAGGCAACTACGAAAACCACATGATTGCGCAAGCTGCTGAAGGTTATGTCACTGTTTTTCCGGACTATGAAGGCTTTCATAGTGGAGAAACGCAAGCTTATTTTATTTCTGAATCGGAAGCTAAAGTTTTACTTGGTGCGATCAAGAGCATCATCGAACTCCAAGAGCGTACTCCTGAACTCAAAAACGCTAACACCAAAGAAGTTTTCTTATCCGGATACTCACAAGGAGGTCATGCAGCACTCAGTGCAGCCCAAGCCTGGAGTGCACTTCCAGACACAGTGACGCTCAAGGGTGTTGTCCAGTTTGCTGGGGCAGCCGACGTACAAGCGCTGTTTATTGAAAGTCCTTGGCTTGCATCTTATCTTGTAGACAGTTACACCCAGTACTATGGTGAACAGCTAGATCCAAGGCTCGTCTTGCAAGACAGATGGCTGATTTCATTGGCGAAAAATAATAGTGAGCTTTGTGTTAACCAAGCCTATAAATTTTATCCACATACACCCGGCACTATGTACAACCCTTCATTTTTAGACGCAGTTCAAACAAGTACGTGGCCAACCAATCTCAGTGAGTGGCAATCAAAGATCACTCAGAACATTCCTCATGCAGATTTACCAAACGTTCCGTATCTCTCCATTCAAGGTGAAACTGATCCAATTGTGACTGCCAAAACGCAAAGAAATAACGTCGCGGTGTTATGCAGAGATAATAAAGACGTGCAGTACAGAGAGTATCCAGGAGTCAACCATTTCCAAATTAGACAAGCCAGTTTTGCTTACACCAATCAGTGGTTAAAAAGTGTTTCTCGGGGTGAGTTACAAAAAGCAGATTGTCTGTAAATATACTATCTATAGTATGATTTGATTATGTCAAAACGCACCCATTTACTTCTTTTGACTGTCGTGGCTGTAACGGGCGTTTTCCTTGCGTATCAAATTGCTCAACGTTCATTTTTACTGCCCGGTCTATCGTCTGCAAAAGCTCCTGAAAGTGTCGGAAACAAGGCTGCTCCAATTCCCGTGTTAAAGGTTGCTAATGCTTATTTGTCGCGCAAAAGTGACATATCTACAGTCCAGATTCAGCGTTCAATAAATTCAGCCGTTTCTGGCCAAGGCGTAACTCCTCAGTACAACTTGGTGGAGTACCAACTAAACTGGAATGTCTCGGTGGAAGACGGAACCATGGCTCCCGTTACTGCCCAAGTCTTTGTTCCGGTTCTACCTGCTGGCCAAGAAGGTAAGCAGCTTCCAATTCTGATATACGGAGCAGGAACTACTGGACTGGCAGACCGATGTGCTCCCTCACGTGAGGACTTAACCCGTGGCAATATGGGCGACTTTAGAAACTACATGATTGCTGAAGCTTCACAAGGGTTTGTCGTGGTAATGCCAAACTATGAAGGATTTGATAACCCCAATCGCAATCAACACTACTTTAATAAAGATAGTGAAGCTCGTACCATGCTCAGTGCTGGAAAGGCGCTTAACGATTCGGCTCCTACAGCGCTGCTTCCAACTAATCCAGAGGCATTATTTTTTGGGGGATACTCTCAGGGTGGACACGCCGCATTTTCAGCTGCTGACTATGCCAACCTCTATCTCCCGGATCTAAAAGTTGCTGGCATCATCGGCCACGGACCTACCAACATTATCGTTGATTACCTGTTAAGTAATCCAAACTTGGCTGCCTACTTTGTCGCTTCATATAGTGATTACTATCCGGCCATGGATCCCACAACAATCTTAACCCCAGAGTGGGTGGGCTATCTCAGCAGAGCCAGAGAAATTTGTGTGGACGAGGGTTTCGGGAATGGCTCAACGACAGTAAACAGAGTCTACACTCCTGCTTTTGCGCTAGCACTGCGTGAGAAAGCTATGGGAACTGCTTTCCCAGAAATTCATAAAGTTTTTGTTGAAAACAACGCTGGCAGCGACTACACAGATATTCCCACCTTCATTGCACAAGGAACTGCTGACACCATTGTCACCAGCAAAAATCAAAACATCTTTGTAGATGAGCTCTGTGCAAGAGGAGTACCGGTCACTCTTAAAGAGTACCGAGGTGGAACACACTTTGCAACTCGTCAGATTTCATTTAGAGATACCAATAACTGGATGACAGCTATCAGTCAAGGTCAGACCACAGCCAACGTTTGTAATACTCGAAAGTAATATGCCTTCTTTTCCTACCAAACAAGATAAAGAGCTCATTCTCGCTTTCTCTCTTCTGAAGAACGAAAAGGAGATCACTGCGTTTCTCAGAGACATTCTAACTGTGTCAGAAATTGAAGAGTTTTCTCGCCGTTTTCAAATTGCAAAGTTACTTTGGACAACACAGCTTCCTTACACAGAAATAGCTCTGAAGGTTGAAACCAGCACTACTACCGTCACGAGAGTTGCTCAGTGGTTGTACAAGGAACGATGGAATGGATACTCCTCTGTACTCGAGAGAATGTATGGGAAATCCTCTCGATAAAGAGCTGTCTTATCGTATTAACGTGTTAACACGTTGACATGAATTCAAAACTGATGTAAAATCCCTGGTATGTTCGTGATCACTGTCAATCAGTCGAAAAATCATCATCACCACGCAAACAGCGGGGTGATTTGACGTACTAACATAATTTTATAAAAGAACGCAGTCACACCCCGCTTAGGCGGGTTTTTTGTTGTCAAAAAACTCAGTGGCTGCGTTTTTATGTGAAAGAAAAATATGAAAGAAAGAATTCCATATCTTCCAATTCAGGAAGTGAAAAGACAGCTGGACGTGCCAATGAGTCTCAATGTAGCTGCCGTGAAAAACAGGATCGCCTTGTTACCCTCATACACAAAGGCCATTTTACGTGGTGCGACAAGCCCACAATATGCTGCAGCACTTACTGAAGCGGAAAAACAAATCTATCAAAATCAACAAGCGAATCCAGAAAGTAAAACCGCACGTACGGCTGGTGCATACTTTGCAAATGAAAATGTGTTAGCTGGAAGCATGACATCTAGTGGCGTGGCTATCGCTAATGCAAATGGATCAAGAGAAGTACCAGGATGGGAAGATCGATCTTACAAAATCAAACTCGGACCGGGAATCACGTTTATTGAACCAGCTAGTGTGTACAGTGATTTGCTCAAAGAAGGAACGCTAAATCCTGAACTAGCAGTCAACTATACCGCTCCGTTTGGCACGACAAAGACACGGCAAGGTTTAGCAGATGTCATGAACGCAAGGATCGTTGAGGAGCAAGCGTACTCAGCTGATGAGATCATACAGACTTCAGGAGCAACAGAAGCTTTAGAGTTGGGGCTAGAGGCCGTGAGTCAGTTGTATCCAGGTTCGAATGTGTTGTCTGCCGGCTTTTCATACTACACTGCGTTCTTTACGGCTGACCAAAAAGGACTGTCATGTAATCGGGCTATGCCGGAAGTGGGTGAAGGAGAAGAAAAAACTCGATTTCAACCTACCGCAGCGGAGATTGCACCATTCATCACAGAGAGTACAAAGAGCCTGCTCCTGACTTTGCCGAACAATCCCACTGGGGAGTCCTACGACATTGACAGTATAAAAGACATTCTGCTTCTCTCCAAAGAGAGAAACTTACTCGTACTTTTTGATGCCATCTTTGAAGAAATGTCTCTGGATGAAGAGACTCAGTTTTCTCCGGTACTGAATATGGCTCAGGAACTTGGGATGCTGGAAAGCATGATAGTCATAGATAGTTTGTCTAAACGAAGAGGATTAGCAGGTGCTCGTTTGGGATGGTTGGCAACAAAAAACCAACAAGTCTTGTCCACTTTAGAAAATACGGTGTTAGCACGGAGATGTAACCCTGCCCTTGTCTATGAGCCAATTGCTCAGTTTGAAGGTTTGGCCAGTCAACTCTCCAAACAAGTCGCGTTGTTTCGAGGAAATGCCCCACAACAACGAAAATTTGCACAAGAACTATTACTACAGAGAGGTGCTCCGTGGTCAGTAGATGCTTTTCTTTCGATGTATCAGCAATGGGACGAGTGGCGAACTGTTAGTCAAGATTACTATCGCCAGAACTTTGAGATAGTTCAGTTTGCCTTGGATGGATTTGCTAAAGCGGGTTCTTTTACGGAGGGCTCGTTTAACACGTTCGTGAAGCTTGGCGAGAATGTCAGTTCAAGTGATTTTATGGCTAAGTTGATGCTGCTGACTGGCACCTATACACAAGTGGGTCCCTGTTTTGGAATTTCAGAAAAAGTATGGAATGAGCAACTGGGGTTGTGGGCAAGAGTATCTTTCGCCACTGAGAGAAAGGACTTGATTGAGGGTATAACTCGGATGATTGCGCTCGCCTCAGCATACCAGGAATTCCAGCTAGGAGACGACTCCAAGTATCCAGCGTTGAACATCAGTTACGACAGTCAAAGATAAGGAATCTATGAACACACCTTTTGCAAACTCTCTGGCTTACTTAAAAGAAGCAGAAAAAGTAATCAACTCCCTACCTTTGAGTACTCAGATGAGTTTTAATCAAGCTCGTCGGGTAGTCTTTAATGCAGAGCCGCTTCGGCAGCTGATTGCGAGCAACATTCCGAATAAAATCATGCCTTTATCCGCAGGTACTTCGCAAAGACTTGCATTTAGACCTTACTTACAGCAGATCTCAAATGACTTACTGCAGAACAAGTACTATCGCGACTATGCTCCCACTGCGGGGAATGTTGAAGCGCGTTGCGCAGTAGCATATGCAGAAAGCGTCAAACTACAGGACACTAGATTTAGTGTAGACGATGTCTGTTTCACAGAAGGGAGCACCGGCGCTATCACTACTTTGATAGAGGTTCTTCAGCGATCGCAGCCAGATGCGCAGGTTCTGATTGCTGCTCCCACCTACTACATATATAAGTCAGCGACAGAGTATTTTGGGCTATGTTACAAAGAAGTAAACACAAAATCTTTGATGGATCTGGTTGAAGCTATTACACCAAAAACTAAGTTGATTATTGTCTGTAACCCAAGTAATCCACAGGGTGAGATATACCCAAGAGAAGAAGTAAAACGCCTGCTATCAGTTGCAAAGGAAAAAGATATTTTGGTCATGGCTGACGAGCTTTTTTCAGAACTTGTATTTGATCCTCAACGCTTTGTGAGCTTCGCGAGTGTTGCTGAAGAGATGAAATGTCTGGATCTCCTCATTACAGTCAAAGGCTTCTCGAAAAGCAAAAACCTTGCCGGACTTAGAGTAGGGTATCTGGTCTCGAAAAATCAGGAACTGCTCAAAAAAATCACAGCTACCTTAGAACAACGACAGTGCTTTCCTGTGGCATCAATATTTACTGGAATGATTTGTTTGGACTCTTTTTTTCAAGTAGTTAAGGTGAAAAGTTTGCGAAGAGGTCTCAGTACAGTGATTCCAGAAACACAAAAGGAGTTTGAGTTCAGTGAAACGATAACAAGTTTGTCAGCCAAACAACTAAAAGTACTGTATCAGGATTTTCTTAAGTATGAACAAGCACAGCTGAATGGATATGCTCAGCTTTATCAGATCGCACTGACTGAGCTTAGCGAATTAGTTTCGGATTCAACGAATACTCAGGCTGCATTCAATACCTTTATCAGAATTGATGCACTTAGGGGTGTCGATCAGCTTGATTTTACAGTGAATCTTTACATCCAGACTGGATTGAAAATTGAAATAGGACCGTGTTTCGGTTGGGATCAAAAAGCTTGGCAAGAAGACCTTGAGTTGGGTTTCTGGCTGCGACTCAGTTTCTCACAGGATGAAAGTGAGTATCTTCAAGCGCTAAAGACATTTAAAGAGTTTGTGCCGTACTATCTTTCACTTTCTTGCAACAAAGTGACGCTACCTTTATAATTTGAACACTTGTTCAAATTATCACGGGTGGATTTGTAGTGCTACATGTCAAAAGTATCAAGTGAGCTCATTCTCGAGGCTGCGGGAACGTTATTTGCGGATCATGGATTCGTCAATTTTAGCGTTCGTGCTGTAGCAAAAAAGTTACGTATCACACCATCACTTATTTACTACTACTTCAAAAACCAAGATGAGCTCTTGGTTTCTATGTTTCGTCACCTAAATCGCAAGCTGGGGGAAAAGCGCGCACAGCTCCCTTTACCGCCAACTGCTAAAGAGATGCTTAAACAACGGATTGCCTTTCAAATTGATAATCAGTCAGACATCGTGGCTGTTTTGAAGTATTACCAGAGTTACAGGCCGAACTTCAAGAAGTTTAAGGATGGTTTTTTGCCTGATAAAAGCGCACTCCATATAGAAGAAGTCTTAGAGTATGGGAAAAAGACTGGTGATTTTAAGGTCACCAACATTCAAAATGATTCAAAGGTCATTACTCATGCCATCAATGGTTACTTACTGGAGTTTCATCCACATAAGCCTAGCCTTTCAGAAAAGAAGCAACTAATCGAAAGTATTTATTCATTTATCGTGAGGGCACTGTGAGAGACCTGCAATCTAAAAAAGCAGTTGTTATTGGTGGTGGACTAGCTGGTTTGGCTACAGCAAGTTTACTGGCCAAGCAGGGTTGGCTAGTTACTCTATTAGAGAAGAACTCGGAGCTAGGCGGACGTGCAAGAGTAAAGCGAAAGAATGGCTTCACTTTTGATATGGGACCATCATGGTACATGATGCCGGAAATCTTTGACAGATTTTTTCAGGAGTTTGGTAAGAAAACGAGTGACTACTACAGTCTTATTCGGTTGAACCCAAGATATACAGTGTTCTTTGATAAAGAGCCTAGTGTAACCCTATACGATAATATAGCTCAGAACGCTGCTGAGTTTGAAGCTATCGAACCTGGGGCTGGAATGAAACTTCAACTGATATTGCAAAGAGTCCAGCAAATATACCAAGCATCCACCACCCATTTACTTTATGAAGATATATGGAACGTTAAGAACTGGATTAAAGTTGATGTGATCCGCTCGTTATTTACAGTCTTCACAAAGATTCGCTTTTGGGAGACTTGGGATAAAGAACTTCGCCGTCACTTTAAAAATGAAAAATTACAAAAAATTCTAGGATTTCCGGCAGTTTTTTTGGGTGGTTCACCCTTTAACACTCCTTCCTTGTACAGCATATTATCCTGGGCAGATTTTGGTGCGGGTATCTGGTATCCCAAAGGGGGAATGGGAAAAGTGGTGGATGCTCTGCAGAAGCTATGTGTGGAGCAGGGTGTTCAAATACTGACCAATCAAGAAGTCAGTCAGATCAATACTGCACAAGCTAAGGTGACTGGTGTGAGTACGCAAGACGGGTTTTACCCTGCTGACATAGTCGTCGGCGCTGCCGATTTACACTGGCTTGAAACACGTTTATTACCTACTCCTCTTCAGACATACCCGGAAACGTACTGGAAGCAAAAACAGTTAGGCATCTCTGCGTTGATGATTTACATTGGTCTAAATGCTCGCTTGCCAAAAGTTGCCCACCATAACATGTACTTTACTAAAGATTGGCAGAAAAACTTTGAAGAAATCTTTGATCACGAATCACTGCCCAGTGATCCCTCTCTCTACATTTCTATTCGTTCTGCCAGTGACCGCAGTATAGTCCCTAAAGATGGAGAAGAGATTGTAGTACTCGTACCATTGGCATCCAAAATAACATACTCCACAGCTGAGCTCAGGGCTTTCAAATCAAAAGTCATCAAGAAAGTAGAGCAGGTCTTGCAAGTATCTATTCAAAAACATGTGGTCGTAGAAGATGCATACACACCCAATGATTTTGCTGCTGATTATCATGCTCATCAAGGCACTGCACTTGGATTAGCACATACGTTCTCACAGTCGCTGTGGTTTCGTCCAGATAATAGAAGTAAAAAAGTGAAGGGACTGTACTATGCAGGGCAATACACCAATCCAGGTGTTGGTGTGCCAATGGCACTCGTCTCAGCACAAATGACAGCAAAAATGATTGGAGTAGCTCCAAATCAAAATCAATCGATCTTTAAGAAAGGAAGCACCACCTACTATTACTCGAGCTTATTTTTTCAGGGTCAAGTCAAACAAGATGTCTTTTCTCTCTATGCCTACGTCAGAGTAGTTGATGATTTTGTGGACTCGCTTACTCCGCAACTTACAGATCTAGAACGAGTGTGGAAAGAAACGCTAGACGCATGGAATGGAAGACCTGCCGCAGATCCCGTTGTTCGGCAATTCATTGAGCTTGCGAAACGGAAACATTTTCAATGGGAGTGGATTGAGGCCTTTTGGCAGGCAATGCGAAGTGACTTAACAAAAAAAAGCTATGACAGCTTATCTGAACTTGAAGAGTATATGTATGGCTCTGCTGAAGTGGTTGGTTATATGATGGTGAAAGTCCTGGACTTGCCGAAAGAGGCAATGACGGCTGCAAGGCTACAAGGGAAAGCAATGCAGCTACTGAACTTCATTCGTGATGTTGATGAGGATGAAAAGTTAGGCAGAAAATATCTCGTCTATAAAGATGCCTGGAAAAACGATAAGCAAAAGTGGAGTAGTGTTATTCACAAGTATTTGGACACCTATTTCAAGGTTCAACAACAAGCGGAAAAAGGCTATAAATATATTCCGAAGCAGTACCTGATCCCAATTAAGACAGCTGCTGATATGTATAAGAAGACGGCAAAGATCATTCAAGCCAATCCAGACATCGTGTGGCAAAGAAAAGTAAAACCTAAAAAGTGGGAAGTCATCGTAGAACTCATCAAAAACACATTTACCACGCCATGAACATTGAGTATCTACTTTTTGACTTGTTCATCTTTTTTCTATCAACTCTTTCCATCTTTGTAGTGAAGGGAACCAGATACCCCCAGCTACGACCAGCGTTCTTTGCAATTTTGAGTGTCTCGATCCCATACATAGTTTGGGATGCGTTGGTTACAGGCTGGTGGTGGGAGTTTAATAGCAGATATACTTTGGGTTTTTCGTTGGGTCCGTTGCCAGTTGAAGAAGTCTTGTTTTTCTTTGTAGTTCCTTGGAGCTGTCTGATTATTTGGGAAAACTTGAAAGAGTTAGTAACTGGAAGAGTAACAGCTCAGCTTGAGCTTTTCGTTGCACTTGTTGGACTTTTAACTTTGGGAACTTCAGTCTCCCAGGGATGGTGGTATAGCGCTTCAATTGGTGGGTTGATGTGTGTGCTCAGTCTGATGAGCTACCGCTATGGACAGTGGTTACGGTGGAAGGTGAGTGGACTGTACTTAGTAATCGTCTTTCTACTCACGTGTATTTTTAATGGGTACTTAACTGCTCGGCCTGTAGTAATTTACAACACTTTTACCAAGTCCAACCTTAACCTCGGGACCATTCCAATTGAAGATATTATTTATGGGCTGGTACTCGTTAGCTTAGTGGCAATGTTATACGAGACGTATCTTAAAAAAATTAAAGTGAGTTAAGTTTACTCCCCGCATTTCGACACATGAGTAGCAACTCCTTCAGCGAAAACTCAGGATGGAGCTCTATACTTTCTTTTCATGCGTTTTATTCAAAAGCGTTTTTTTCTTATGGCTGTGGTTGTTTCTGTGCTGCTTTTCTTTTCATGGATATATGTCAACAGAAAGGGCGGCTCAAGCTCGAGCTATCCTGAGCCAGAGAGCGCGGTAATGGATGTTGATCCCTATGCTTGGTTAAGGGATTGGAAACGTCCAGAAGGGCCACCCAAAGTGGGTTTACAAGTCGGCCACTGGAAGAACGAAGAACTGCCAGAAGAACTCACTCGACTCATAGGGAACACTGGTACCACCGGAGGTGGATATACTGAAGTTGAAGTGAACTTAGAGATTGCCCAGTTAGTAGCAAAGCATTTAGAAGCTGAAGGCATCCACGTGGATATATTGCCGGCTACAGTGCCTGTCGATTATTGGGCAGACGCATTTATCGCTATTCATGCTGATGGAAGTACAGATCGTTCGGCATCTGGTTTTAAGATTGCAGCGCCACGTCGTGACTTGACGGGTAAAACTCAAAGTCTAGTAACGTACCTTGAACTCGCTTATGAGTCAGCCACTCTCCTTGAGAAAGATCCCAACATCACCAGAAACATGCGGGGGTACTATGCATTTTCTTGGTGGAGATATGACCATGCTGTGGATCCGATGACCACCGCTGCTATTGTAGAAACAGGATTCTTAACCAACGCTGCTGACAGACGCATAATTGCAGTTACGCCCGAAGTTCCCGCAAAGGCAATTGCCCAAGGTATTTTGAATTATTTGACGGAGCATCAGCTGTTGTAGCCTACTGAGCTCACACTCGCTGCATGATATAATTTTCTAATGACTGAAGCGCCCCAAAAAACCTTTCATGTTGGCACTATTATCTCTGCAGATTTAACCATCTCAGATGCCGAGAATATTCGTGATTTTTATCAGCAAGTGATTGGCTGGGGTGTAGAAGAGATGGCTTTAAATGATGAGACTGGTCCTTATGCTGATTACGTGATGAAAGATGATAAAGGAAATTGGGTCGGCGGAGTTTGTCACAAACGGGGAGCTAATAAAGATTTACCACCTCAATGGATTGTCTATGTCAACGTCAAAGACATTGCAAAGAGTGTTGAAAAGTGTCTTGAGCTAGGTGGAAAGGTACTGAAGGAATCCAAGAACGATGACGGTTCCTATCAATACGCACTTATTGAAGATCCTGCTGGCGCAATTTTAGCCATTACCAAAGTTTGAACCGCTGTGCTATCTTGAGTGCTCTGAAAAAAACACATTCACTAATAGAGCGAGGTTCTGTCTGGCTGACCGAAAAGATCGGAACGCCGACGTCTCTTGTTGTTCACACTATTTTTTTCTTCTTGATGTTCATGCTGCCGTTGTTTGGTCTCGATTTTGAACACATGCTGATCATCTTAACCACAATTGTTTCATTAGAAGCTATTTACTTGGCACTGTTCATTCAAATGACAGTCAATAAAACGTCAGAAGAAATTGAAGACGTTGGGGAAGACATTAAAGAAATTCAGGAAGATGACGAAGCAGACGATGTTCATGATCAAAGCGTGGTCGCTGCACTTCGTGCCATCGAACGGAAGCTCAACCAGCTTCAAAAAGACGTCGATGCCCTTAAGGGGTAAACGTGTCACAGACAGATACATCCCCGGATTCATACCCTTTAGTGAACCATGCCACCCGTTCGGCGGAGGAACCGTGTGTCCAGGATTCTGGGTTGATGTAGCCAGTAACTTTTTCCTGGATTCGATCATCACCAACCGCTGCTGCAGCATCCATCGCCTCGGCAATCTCTCCAGGTTCGAACACTCCTTGATCACGTATGGAGTTCGCCCAGAGTCCCGCAAAGCAATCTGCTTGCAGCTCGACTTGGACCGATACATCGTTCCCCCCACGCTGAGTTTCTTCAAGAATTCCTAGCTGGTTTTGAACATGATGTCCCACCTCGTGGGCGATAACGTAAGCTTCAGCGACATCTCCACCCTGTGCTCCAAACCGTGTTCGTAGTTCATCGAAAAATGTTTCGTCTAGATAAATAGTTTGATCGATAGGGCAGTAATGTGGACCTACCTGCGAGGTAGCTGAGCCGCATGAGGAAGTGGTGGCAGTTCGGAATAGAACAAGTGATGGAGGTGAGTAGCTTGTGTTGTTTTGGGCAAAGACTCGTAGCCAGAGCTCGTTATTAGAGCCCAGAACCTGAGCAAGGTCAACTTCACCACCAAGGAGAACCGTTGCAACCAGGTACAGCGCAAGTCCACCAACCCCTATACCACCGGCCACTGGCACCATTGAGCGACGATCTTCAACGTGACCTCTGCTAGAAAGTTTATCCCAGAATGCCATACTCCATATTCTACTCGATATGCATCTGAGTTAAATTGTTAAACGGGTAATAAACACATAAGAAGCTTACTTGACTTCAACTACGATATTACCTAGACTTCATCAGCGTTATGCCCCAAGGTGAAGAAGACCGAATCATCAAAGAAAGTAAACTGAGTAATATTCGCGGGATACTTCCTCTGTCCAGCATTATTACGATACTAATTTTGCTTCTCCTGTTGTACTTTTTTTTCAGTGATGGGATGTATCGATTCTATGGAAGTGTCTTGTTTCTTTTCTATGCTGTGACACAAAAGATGTGGGTGTCAGTGGTTTTACTTGGCGTATTTCAAACGCTCCTGCTGGTGCCTCTGCGGATTATCCGAGTGATGAGAGCAGATCACCTTGATGAGTTTCATGCGAATATCCAAGAGCTTAAGGACGAAGACCTACAACGAAAACAAGTGAAGCAACAGTTCAGCTTGGGAAATAGATCTTTTCTTTTTTACATCACAGACTTTGTGATCCAGCTTACAACGTTTTTAACCATCGGAAAGCTTTTTTTAACAGATTTTTACAGTATTCATCTTCCAGACAGGTATCTCTATAGCTTTGTTCCTCGCCCAGAGTTTCCAATTCAGGATACTATTTTTAAAATTCCTTACCCTTCGGTCACCAGCACAGTTGATTTGGGCTGGAAAGCATTTCTGGGTATCTGGCTGGTGCTGATCCTCCTTCAAGCTGTGGCAGTAGTCATTAGATACCTCAATCAGCGTCGCAAGCAACAAGCTCCATCAAAACAGGTTCAACAACTCAGTAAGTACACGTTCGGGTACTTAGTACTCTCACTTATTTTCTCTTGGGTACTGATGAGATACTTTCCAACCAGTTTCAGTATCTCAATTTTTTCGGGAAGTGTTGCATTGCCTAATCGGACCTTAAACTCCGTGACTGCCTTTGCCACCTTTGGGACACTGCTTTGGTTTGGAATGCAAAATATTTTGATGAAAAGTAAGCTCGCTCGTGAGAGTGGCATTGACGAGAAGACTATAGATGAAACGCAGAAAAAGATGTTTGCACAGTCAGTGTTTGACTCGAGTGTCATTGGTATAGGAGCGTACTTCATCACCAATAACATTCCCTCCGCCTTTGAGCTTTCTATTTTTACGTTTGAAGTAATCTCACTTATTTCCCCTTTTACGCTTGATAAAGTTATCTTGAATTTGAAGAAGCATCAAAGAAAGAATCTTGCAGGATCTAAGTTAGATTGAAACACGATTGAAGCGGATAACTCTCAGAATTACTTTGCTAAGTACTGCACAGATAGGCGTCGGTAGAATTTTGAGTTTCTAGCAATAATTGTTGCAGTCAAACCGATGATTCCAGCAATGGTAAAGACTAGTGCTATTCCACGATCTGGTCCCGATCCGAACCAACTTCCTATCAGTTCAACACCAGCTCCGGTGGTCATAAATGGGATGAAGAAAAATTCTGTAATTGGGCCAATTGCAAACGCGGTCAACGGAGACGCAGCTTGCTCGACACTTTGCGCGAACCCAAACACACGACCCTGTCGTTCAACCGGAACTAACTTCTGTAAAATGGTGTGCTCAGATGCCTCAATATATAGAGTGACGCATAGATATATAAACATTCCTATCACGAGTAAAATGATTGATGGATAAATGGTAAAGAGTGCACAAATAAGCCAAATGAACATATTTGCAGAGAATAAGGTCTTTAATGGGTTTTTCCCCAAACCAAACTTCACGATCAGTAATCCACCCAAAATAAATGCGATGCTCAAGAATCCCCACATTAATCCCCACTGTTGAACTGACACTAATGAGAGGCCATATGCATCCATTAATGACATAAAGACGCCACCTAAAAAGTTGTTAAATGTAGTAAATAAAATGAGCGCCAGCAGTCCCGGGATTGCGACAATAACTTTCAACGTTCCTTTAATATCAATATTTTGTTTTTGATCTTCGATATGGATGACTTCCTTTTCAGGAATCTGAATAGTCCACAGATGAATCATAGAGATGACTGTAGTTATAGAACCTAAAAGCACCACCAGGTACATACCAGAGTGGACAACTAACAGTCCACTAATGACTGAAGTGATCATGAAACCTATCCCGCTGGCAGTGCCAGCCAGACCATTCGCTTTATCACGCTTATCTTCGGGAACAAGCACGGTAATAAGAGTAGGCAAAGCGATGTTTTGAATATTTCCGGCAATTACTCCAAAGAGCAGTAGGGGGATGAATATCCACAGAGTAACGCTAGAAACACTCTCAAATGCTGCAGAGGGTGACACGACATATAAAAGGAAACCGAGGATATAGGTCACCAAAGAAAATGCACTCGACCACAACATCACATCCTTCTTACGGTGATGATCGACGAGGCTGCCAAACCAAAATCCGGAGACGGCAACCGTAATAAGGTAAATTCCTGAGATCATCGAAGTGGCAAAGACAGAGTGTGTTTGTTAAAACACAAAAAAAATAATCGCAAACCAGACTGTAAAGTTCGTGATCGAGGAAATGACAGTGTTGCCCAAAAGCTGATAAAAGGCTTTCATAGGCGAAATTATACTGTAATACGGGATGTTTACGAGGTTTAGTTCTACTTATTTGATGTGTATCAATAAGTTAGCTCAAGTAGCGTAGCCAGAGAATCCCAAATGCTACCAAAGCATTAATGACTACGAGTGGCAGTGCCAGTACGAGGTACTTCAAAAAATTTACATGAATTTTTTCTTTTTCTGCTTGGCCAAACACAATCACATTACACGCAGCGGCTATAGGGGACCCTGCTCCACCTATAGAGGTCCCTAAGTTGAGTGCCCACCAGAGTGGATAGACTGCGATACCTGAGCGCTCCATGGCTTGAATGGCACCAACCATCGTGATGTTGTAAGGTACGTTGTCAATAAAAGTTGATAGTACACCAGAGCCTACTGAGATGAGCAGCAAGAGGCCAGTCATGTTTCCTTGAGTCAAGGAAACTAATGCATTTGCAAACATTGAAATAACGTTTGTGAACTCAAGAGCACCCACCACCACAAACAGGCCGATGAAGAAGAAGATAATCTCCCAGTCAACTAAATCTCGAAACACTTTTCGCGGTTCTTTGTGAAAAATTAAGATACATAAAAATGAAGCAGCGATAGTCAGTGTGGCGTTATCAAGAGTGATGCCAGTTACTTCACCAATTTTCTCTTTAAGAATCATCACAAGAATCGTCGCAAGCGCTATTGGTACTCCAACTTTGAGGATGTAACGATTGTGAAGAGCTTTAAGTGGTTGAAACTCAGCGACGTCGCTGGCTGGAACTTTTGCTTCTTTTAAGTCATCTCGGAAAATGAACAGGATATACAGCAAACTGACTACGCTTAGAACTAAAACAATCAGTCCCGAATTCTGCACCACCTCCATAAAAGATAGCCCGACCGTTTTCGCTTGATAGTAAGTGGTTGGATCTGAGATTGGGGTCATGGCACCACCAAGATTTGCCATTGTGACCAACGTAAAGATAAATGGTAACGCCGGTAGCTTCAATTCTTTAACTAAAACTAAAATGACAGGAGCTAAAATCAGCACTGTAGGAATGTTAGAAAATAGTGCCGTCATGAACAGCGTCAAATATCCAAAAGCAATCAAGAGCGCAACTGGTTTTCCTTTTACTGCTTTGACTAAGCCAATGGCAGTCGCTTCAAAAACACCAGACTCTCGAATAATTCCTACCAAGATCATCATGCCGATAACAAACCCCAAAATATCAAGGTTGTGGCTGATGAACTCAAACGCATTATCTTGAGAAGAAGCTTCGCCTGACCTGAATACTTGAAGAATGATCAGCGTAACACCGCCCAGAATAGCGACAACTGGTTTAGGTAGTTTTTCGGTAATTAAAAAAAAGTAGACGATAAACAGGACGACAACGGAAATAATGGGAAAGAAGCTTGAGGACAGAAGATCTAACATATGCGACTTACTTTTTATCTACATTCCGCATTCCGTACTGCAACGCTTTTTTAATTTCAGTACGTGTAACTACCCCAAGTAACTTTCCTTTTTCCACGACAGGGACGATATATAGATCATTTTTAAGGAAGTCAGCAGTGACTGCCATAATGTTGTCATGGAGGTTTACAACAACATACTCTTTTCTCATCAACTCTGTAATTGAGGTGTTTTTGAGTTCTTGACACATATCAGTGAAGAAGCCACGTTTATACATCGCATCGGCCATACGAACATTTCTCCGAAACTGTCTTGGAATGGTTGCTGCAGCGATATCTTGAAGAGAAATGATACCCACTATTTGTTCTTTATTATTCATTACCATCAATGCATTGACCTCATCTTTCATGAGCTCATCAACCGCTTCTTCAATGGTTGCTAAGTTTGAAATTGTGCGGGGCTGAGTGTGATAGATTTCCGAGATTAACATTATGTTAATAGTACTGTTTATTGATTCCTAGGGCAACTGAGAATATCTTGAAAATGATATAGTGTAGGTATCAAAATGGAGGATGTATGGAACTCAAAAGCATATCTGGCATCACCATCTATGTGAAGGATTTGGATAAAACTTTGTGTCGTTGATAAAGAAAGCCACCCTGACTTTCAAAAAGAAGCGCACTTAGACCACAAGGGTTCTGGTGTTTTTCTAAGTATCAAAGTGGATGATGCTGACGCTTCATATCAGGAAGTTGTTGCAAAAGGGATCAAGCCCTCAAGTGAACCAAGAGATTGGCCTTGGGGCAATCGTGAGTTTGTTGTTCGAGATCCTGATGGATATAAACTCGTTTTCTTCCAAAAAAAGTAAATCGAAATGATCTATGAAAACCTACACCAACATTGACCAGTACATTAGTACTTTCCCAAAAGAAGTACAGACTCTTTTGCAAAAAGTTAGAGAAACTATTCACAAGGCAGCGCCTGATGCGGTGGAAGCCATTGCCTACGGAATTCCAACCTTTAAACTGAATGGTAACCTCGTCCACTTTGGTGGTTATAAGGAACACATTGGATTTTACCCAGCACCCCGCGGAATTGAAGCGTTTAAGAAAGAGCTGGCTCCCTATGAAGGCGGTAAGGGCACCATACAATTTCCACTGAGTGAACCCATACCATATGACCTTATAACAAAAGTTGTAAAGTTTCGTGTTCAAGACAGCCAGTCAAAGAAACAAAGTTAAATCAACAGCAGTACGCCTAGAAACGCCAGGATAGTCCCGACGGCTTTATTAAGCAGATTATCTTTTTCTTTAAGTAAAAAGTAACTAAATATTACTGTGAAAATTATGCTGGTCTGTTGAATCGGTGAAATGATCGAGTCTTTCCCTCCAAGCTTGAACGCTGTGAAGATGGTGATGGCTGAGAGTGCGTAGAACGCGCTACAGATAAACAGATTTCGAAGAACATTGGCTTGAAGAAAATAGCCCAACTTTTTTACTGACTTAGGGTTGTAGGCTAGGGTAAAAAAACCAGGAAGTGTGAAGGCCAGGATCATGTATGAAGGAATACTTTGATACCTGTTAATAATGTACGCGTCGTTAATAAATGCCACTCCAAAGAGTACGGCTCCTGCCAGAGCAAACAGATGTCCTTTGTTTACCTTCCATCTTAGGTTTACAAAAATCTGTTTAATCATTTATTTCCTCGATTATTGATATACATAAATTTTATTTTCTTGTGTTCATACAGTCAACCTTTGATATATTTTATCTGTTATCCAAGATAAGAGAGACTAATCACCAGCTCGTGATATATTTCGCAGATGGTGGCGAACTCTCGTGACACTCTTTTCATCCATGTTGCAAGAATACTTGCTTGTATTGCTGTAGTCGCGATTCATTCAGTTGGACTCAGCGACACTCTTCTTTCAGTAGGGCCAGAAGCAAGTTGGTGGACCAAAACAGTAGTGACTTCTTTTTCTGTTTGGGCGGTGCCGGTGTTTGTCATGGTCAGCGGGGCACTGCTGCTGGACTCAGCGAAAAAAGAAACGGCTCAACAGTTTTACACCAAACGGTTTAGAAGAATTATTATCCCAATGATGGTCTGGATTCCTTTCTACTTCGTTGTTGATCATTTCTACCGTGGGGACTCACTATCGCTTAGATTCATATTCGATCGAATTATTTTTAGTTCGTATGATCACTTGTACTTTCTTGTTCTGATTGTGCAGCTGTATCTCTTAACTCCCATGCTAAGAGGTGTGGTGAAAAATACCTCCATTTCTTCACAGGCAGTGTTGATTGCGATCTTTTTCTTGATTGCGATTTTTTGGAAGAAAACGAGCTTTGTCGGCACGATGTTCGTGCCATTCATTGGATACTATCTACTCGGTGACTTTTTGCTCAAGTACCGGACGGAAGTGTCTAAAAAAATATTGCCCTTGTGTATGGCTGCATTTGTTAGTGCGGCTTTACTCATAGTTGCGCTCACGTATTTTGCTACGAAGAGTAATGAGACTGCGTACATTCAGGATTCGTACTACTACTCGCACAACAAACCGCTAGTGATAATTTTAGCTATCAGCGCCTTTATGGTGTTTCAATTATCAAACCTAGTAAAAAACACATCTCGTTACGTTTCTTTGAGTTTCATTAACAAACTCTCAACTGCCAGTTTTGGTATCTATATACTTCATCCACTGGTTCTGTATATGACGTTGTCATTACTAAAAAGAATTACTTCGGTTGAACCACTTCCATGGTGGTTGCTGTTAGCCTTTATTCCCTGGAGCTTCCTGGTGTCTTTGATTGCCACAGGAGTTCTTCAACGCTTTCGTTACTTCAAGCTCTTAGTCTAGACGCCAGGATCTGGTATAAAGAACAGATATGAAAATTAAATTTCTTGGGGCCGCTGGAACTGTCACTGGGTCAAGCTATGTTCTGACCTCAGGATCTGGCCAATCCATTGTTATCGATCTAGGGATGTTCCAAGGTACACCAGACATTGAAAAGTTAAACTTCGAGTACTATGACACCAACCCAGAGAAGTTCTTAGGTATGGTTCTCACTCATGCACACCTAGATCACTGCGGGAGATTGCCGATTTTACTGCCAAAAGGATTTCGAGGCGATATTTTTATGACTTCGCCTACCAGAGATCTCGCCGAAATTACACTGCTCGATGCTGCCAAAATTGCGAATCAAGATGACAAGCAAGCACTCTATGACAAAGATCTTGCGCTAGAGGCGATTTCCCGTTTTAAAATCGTGAACTACCATGATTCATTTACGATTGGGGACTTCACCATTAGGATGGTGGACGCTGGTCACATCCTTGGATCTGCTAGTTTAATCATTGAAGATCATCAACCGAATTCACAAGTGCGACGGATCGTGTTTAGTGGAGACATTGGTAATTATCCAGAACCCTTACAGCGAGCTACAGAGTTCATTGAAAGTGCGGATGCGGTGGTGATGGAGTCAACCTACGGAGATCGTTTGCATCCTGAGCTGAGTGCCATCGATTCTTTACAGTCAGAAATTAACACGGTGGAGAAAACAGGCGCGGCACTGTTGATTCCGGCATTTTCGATTGAACGAACTCAAGAACTCTTACACATGATTAAACACTTAAAGATTGATGGCAAAGTGGCACCTCAAACACAAGTCTACATGGATGGACCAATGGCACAAAAAGCAACTCAGGTATATCTCGCACACCCAGAAGTATTAAATAGTCACGTTCAGTCTGAAATGAGCACTGACAATCCATTTGAGTTCCCGGGATTGGTCATTGTTCGAAAGAACGAGGAGAGCCAAGCTATTAAAGATATTCCAGGACCGAAAGTCATTATTGCTGGAAGCGGCATGATGGCGGGAGGCAGGATTGTTGGTCACGCCGCGCATTACTTACCGATCGCGTCCACTAGACTGTTAATGGTTGGTTATCAAGGCGAGGGTACTCTGGGTAGAGCGCTTCAAGAAGGTGCGAAAAAAGTCACCATCAATGACGTTGGTGTAGCTGTGAAAGCAACGATCACCCAGACTCGAGGGATGAGTTCGCATGCTGACCAGTCTCAACTGTTGAAGTGGCTCGGACATATCCAAGGCACTAAAAAAGTGTTCTTAACTCATGGTGAAAACACTCCACGAGAAGTGCTGGCTCAAATGATTTCTGATCAGCTCAACATTCAAGACGTGGTTAGACCGATGTTGAATCAAGAAATCCAGTTTTAACCCTCCCAGAACTATGGCACAGCTCATAGAGTAGTTCTTGTTGTCATTTTTGCAACTCTGTTGCATAATACACTCATGAACAAAGCAGCAATATTGGCATTTTTAGGTGTAGTAGCGATCCTTCTTGGTGGACTCTACATTCTGACAGGTCTTCCGAATTACTCACTGAGTGAAGCAGGTAGTGAAGACTCGTCAGGGCTTCGTGTAGCGACTTCTTTTTATCCACTGTACTTTTTTAGCAGTAGGGTAGGCGGTGAAAAGGTTACTACTCAAAACATTACGCCCGCAGGGGCCGAGCCTCATGACTACGAGCTTACCGCTCAAGATATGGTGAATATCCAAAACAGTGATGTGCTGATTTTGAACGGGTCAGTAGAGCCATGGGCCAGCAAAGTCTTAGCTAATTTAGAAGGGAAAAATATCACCACCCTAATTGCTGGAGAAGGGCTTTTTACGCAAACGATCTCAGGACATGAAGAGTCGGAGCTTGAGGACTCAGACCATGATGAGAATGAAGCAGATCCGCATATTTGGCTCAGCCCAGTACTTGCTAAGCAAGAAATTACTCGAATTCAAGAAACCTTTCAACAAAAAGATCCAGAGAATGCCGCGACTTACGCCGCAAATGCCAATCAACTACGTCAAAACATGGATGAGTTAGACCAAGAGTTTCGATCAGGATTAGCCAACTGCGTCCATCGTGAAGTAGTCACAGGCCACGATGCTTTTGGCTACTTGGCTTCAGCGTATGGGCTCACCCAAATTCCAATTGCGGGCATCTCACCGGACGAAGAACCTTCACCTAAACAGTTGGCTGACGTTGTGAAGTTGGTTCGTGATAGAAACATTCAGTATATTTTCTTTGAAAGTTTAGTTAGCCCGAAGCTTTCTGAAACATTGGCCCAGGAAGTCGGAGTGAAGACATTGGTTCTTGATCCGCTCGAAGGAATCAGCGATGCTGATATAGAGCAAGGAAAAGACTACTTTAGTGTCATGCGTCAAAACCTTGCAAACTTACAGATAGCGTTACAGTGCACACCGTAGACCACTCCAAAAACATCATCGAAGTTGATCACGTCTCATTTGCGTATGAAGGCCGACTGGTTCTCAACGATTTATCTCTCAACGTACACCTAGGTGATTATTTAGGTGTGGTAGGTCCTAATGGTGGTGGCAAAACTACCTTGATCAAAATTATGTTGGGACTACTCAAACCTGCTTCTGGGACAGTCAGACTTTTTGGTAAAGATTTACGACACTTTAAAGAGCACTCGAAGATCGGTTATGTACCTCAGAAAGTGACCAACTTCGACGTCAACTTTCCAGCCACTGTAGAAGAAATCGTGGCTATGGGCAGGTATGGAAAGATAGGTTTATTTCATTTTCCAGATGCGAATGACAAACGAATTGTTAACGAAGCCATAGCTACCGTTGGGATGAGTGATTTCAAAAAAGCGCTGATTGGCAACCTTTCGGGTGGCCAGCAACAACGAGTCTTTATTGCTCGTGCGCTTGCCTCAGAGCCCGAAGTCATCATTCTTGATGAACCGACCGTAGGTGTTGATCCCGAAACACAAAAAATGTTCTACGGGCTACTCAAAGAACTAAATGTACAAATGAACCTAACGCTTATTTTAGTGTCTCACGACCTAGATGTGGTGGCTTCTGAATCAACTGAGGTGGCATGTATTAACAGTACTCTGGTCTACCACGGGTCATCACAAGACTTTGTGAAGGGAGACAACTTAGCGAAACTTTATGGTGGAGACGTGAAGTTCGTCGTACACAGTCACTAAATATGCTTGAAATTTTACAGTACGACTTTATTTTACGAGGCATCGCCGCAGGGGTGATCGTTTCGTTGATAGCCCCATTAATTGGAATCTTCTTGGTGCTCAGACGGTACTCATTGATTGCGGATACTTTAGCTCACGTCTCATTGGCTGGTGTGGCTATTGGTTTCATCTTGAACATTAATCCAATATTCACGGCCATTATTTCCGCTACGTTGTCGTCAGTACTCATAGAGCGTCTTCGAATGACCAAAAAAGTGTACGGAGAGTCTGCACTAGCGATCTTTCTTTCTGGAAGTTTAGCACTGGCGGTGATTCTGATTAGTCTGTCCAAAGGCTTCAGTAGTGATTTGTTTAACTATCTCTTTGGCAGTATTGTGACGGTTCGACAAAGTGACGTCTGGACCATCTTCGTCATGGGTCTAGTTGTTCTAGTAACAGTTATGCTCTTCTTCAAAGAGCTGGTGTTTCTCTCTTTTGATGAAGAAGCCGCTCAAGTGGTCGGCATTCAAACCAGGTTCATTAATACTATCTTGATCATTTTAACCGCACTGACTGTGGCGTTGGCTATTCCAATCGTTGGAATTTTACTTATTTCAGCCTTAATTGTCATTCCAGTGGTGGCCGCTCTGCAACTCAAGAAAAGCTTCATTCAGACCCTTTTGATTGCAGAAGGAATCTCGTTGGTTTCTGTAGTAGTGGGGATTTTCGCTTCATTTTATCTGGGCTTATCTACAGGGGGGACGATTGTGATGATCGCCTTAGGCATTTTTGGGATGATCCTGATCAAGCAACAGTGGTTCCATGGTACAATCACAACTCAAGATTTACCGTAATTTTCCGAGTATTTCAAGCTAATATGGCAGACAACGAAACAATCATTCGCTTTAATAACGTCACGTTCCAATTTGAGTTTAATAGACCAATATTGGAAGAAGTCAGTTTTTCGATGCGAAAAGGGGCAAAAGTTGCCTTGATGGGTCAGAACGGTGCCGGGAAGAGCACCATCTTTAAGCTCATTACCAAAGAGATCGTTCCTGACTCAGGCGAAGTTTCAGTTGATCAGTCCTTTACCGTGGCAACTGCACGTCAAGTCATGGCTCCTGAAGACCGAGAGTTAAGCGTTGAAGCATATTTTCAGAAACACTCAGGATTTGAAACGCATGAACTTAAACGACGAGTCAGTGAGGTTCTTGGGGCAGTGAACCTTCATGCTCCGCTGGAAAAACTGGTAAAGTCTTTTTCTGGTGGCCAACAAGCTCGGTTGCTCTTGGCTGCTGCGCTTATCCAAAAACCAGATCTTTTGCTTCTTGATGAGCCGACAAACAATCTTGATCCGGCTGGTATTGAGCACTTGACCTACTTTTTGATGAGCTACTCAAAGTCTTGTTTAGTTATTTCACACGACTCAAACTTCTTAAACTCGTTCACACAGGGCGTCTTGTACCTAGATGTTCATACTCACAAAGTGGAGCAGTACGTTGGTGACTACTTGGACGTGGTAGAAGAAATTAAAGTTCGAATTGAAAAAGAGAATCGACAAAATGCTCGGATGGCCAAAGGAATTCAAGAGAATAAAGATAAGGCCAACTTCTTTGCACACAAGGGTGGAAAGATGCGTCTCGTCGCAAAGAAAATGCGAGAAAAAGCCGCAGAGATGGAAGAAAATAAAGTAGAAGTGCGTCGGGACGACAAAACGATCCGCAACTTCACGATCCCAGCCCAACAAAAGCTTGGGGGAGTGCTGCTTAAAATTACGTCATTTTCCATTATTCAAAATCATCAGCCAGTGGTTAAACCTGCCGACATTGTTCTTGGCAAAAATGACCATTTGCTGATTGCTGGTCCAAATGGCATTGGCAAAAGCACGTTAATTGAGTCGATCGTGAACGGAACTGCGGAAGGTGCACACGTTACTTCTGGAGTGAGAGTGGGCTACTACCGACAAGATTTTTCTACCTTAAACTACAATGATTCTGTGCACCGCTCACTAGAAAAAGCCTACGAAGAGTCTGGCGATTTGATTCAGGAAGAACACTTGCGCTCAGTTGCTTCTGGTTTCTTGTTGACATCACCACTCATGAATACCGAAGTAGGATATCTTTCAGAAGGCCAAAAAGGTTTGTTGTCCTTTGCACGCTTAGTCCTGCAACGGCCGGGATTACTTATTCTTGATGAGCCGACAAACCACATTAACTTCCGTCACATTCCTGTCATCGCTGAAGCACTTGATCAATATGAAGGTGCGATGATTCTGGTCTCTCACGTCCCAGAGTTCGTTTGGTCAATGCGAATTGATAACGTTCTTGATTTAGAGAAGTAACGTAACTACACATTCACAGAGCTTTCGTAAAGTCGTAAAGTATTCATATGATTAATTTCTTGGGTATGGCGCAAAACGTTGGTGAACTTCTTGACCTTGTAGGAGTTTTCGTCATTGTCACCGGTGCCATCCTTTCATTTTTACTCACCATTCATGAGCTGATCAAAGAGCAAAGTACTGAGCATCTGTATGGAAACTTTCGTCAGAATCTTGGACGAAGCATTTTACTTGGACTAGAGTTCCTTGTGGCTGGAGACATCATTCGTTCTGTAACCGGTACGCCAAACTTTACTACTGTAGGTGTACTTGTCGTAATTGTGTTAGTGCGTTCGTTCTTAAGTATGACTTTTGAGATGGAAGTTGAAGGTCATTGGCCTTGGCAAAGAAGTGCCCGTAGTAAATCATAGATTTAAAAGTATGACTCAAGGGATACATCACATCACCGCAATTGCATCGAATGCGAATGATACGTTTACTTTCTATACAAAAATCCTTGGACTAAGGCTCGTCAAAAAAACCGTAAATCAAGATGATACTGCTACGTATCATCTCTTTTTTGGCGACAAATTTGGGGAACCAGGCATGGACTTGACGTTCTTTATTTTTCTGCCGTCACAACAAGGGATCAGAGGAAATGGCTTGGTGACGACTATTTCTTTAGCCGTGCCCAAAGACGCTCTACCTTTCTGGAAAAAAAGATTTGAAGAACACGGTGTCAAGCATCTCCCGCTTGAGAAGAGATTTGGAGCTGAGCGGATTGTGTTCTATGACACAGATGACCAGCAACTAGAACTCGTGGTTTGTGATCTCGACCAAGATTCTCCAGCTGTTTGGACCACCAAAGAGGTTTCAAAAGCAAATGCCATCCAGCACTTTTACTCAGCAACACTTTCTGTCGTGAGTCATACCTGCATCGAGCCAATCCTCAAACATGTATTTGGATATGACTATGTTGCCACTGAGGGGCAAACCCATCTTTTCGAAACGAAGATCTCAGACAGGGCCAAGTACATCGAGGTAATCGAGCAGCCATCTGCAGAGCAAGGGTTCAACGCTGCTGGCACTGTGCACCATATTGCTTTTCGCGCTAGGGATGAAGAAGAAGAGCTATCCATGCAAAAATAGGTCTTGGAGCTTGGCCTTTATCCCACCGAAGTCATCAATCGTTTTTACTTCAAGTCAGTGTATTTTAGAACGCCGGCGGGAATCTTGTTTGAGATTGCGACTGATGGACCTGGATTTGCTGCAGACGAGGACGAAAAGCATCTGGGTGAAAAGCTAGCGTTACCACCATTCCTAGAGCCACAGCGCAAACAGATTGAGTCGCGACTACTACCTATCAGCACCAATATTTAATGTCTTTAGAACATCACACATTCGACCACATCTACATAGACCACGGCGCTGACAGGACGTTGGTGCTTTTGCCAGGTACAGGTGGGGACAAGACGGATTTACTTTTTTTCGATGAGTTAGTGAAGCATTCCTTTAACATTCTCAGCTTGCAAGGCAACGTAAACGAGGGGGGCTTGCTACGTTTCTTTCGAAGGGACGAGTTCGGAATTTTTGATCAAGCATCCATTGATCAAGAAACAACAAAGCTGAATGCCTTTATCCTCAAACTGAGTGGAGAGCATAGTTGGAAACCGCAACATATTACTTTGTTAGGTTACTCAAATGGTGCCAACATGACCTTGGCGATGTTGCTTCGCTATCCAAAAATATTTAACACTGCACTGTTACTCCATCCAATGATGCCGTTTCCGTCTCCCGAGGATCTCAATTTACATGATCACAAGGTATTTGTGAGTATTGGATCACGAGATGTGGTGATTCCTCCCGACAAGGGAAGAGAAGTTGCTGAAGTACTTAGCAACAAAGGTGCAGAACTCAGTCTGAAAGACTACCCGGGTGGGCACGAAGTCACTCAACAAGAGCTCACCGATGTGGCAGCTTATCTTCTCAAGTGAGTTATTTTTCTTTGCCAAAGACCGCAGTGAGAATACGTTGAACGTAGTAATCCGGGTCATATTTTTGGGGATCAGTCCCGAGATCTTGGACAACTTTTGCGTCTATTGAATCGACAAATAAACTTTCACCGTTGAGCTTATATATCTCTGTCATTTCCGGACGATATAACGGCAGTGCTTGAAGCATCTTTTGTAGCGAAAGTTTTTGCGTTACGATTCTGCGAAATGCAATTTCTGACTCCGTACGAAGGATGCGAATATCATCGGCGGAATCAGGTCTCTTTTGCAGCTGTGAAAGCAGTCTGCGGGTAAGGTCCACCTGGAAACGAAGGGAGATTGACCCCGCTTGTTGTTCAATCATTTGTAAAAAAATCGTTTGAATATCAGGATGATTCAAGGCTTCTCGTTGTAAGATTTTTGACAAGTCAATCTTGCCAAAGACGAGGTCTCGAGTTTTTGAAGCTCCATCGTCTTTTGCCTGCCATCCAGGGCAAGCTCGTCACGAAAGGTGACTGTAGAGTTCATTCCAGATTGAACACCTTCAAGCAGCGGTGTCTGTGACACTTTGAACAGTTCTTCTTTTTGAATGACACCAAGCTTAAAAAGGACGTCTAGATGGCCTGGAGCCAGAATAAGCTCATTTTTGAAGAGCGGAATAACCCGCTCACTTCCCACCACGTGATCTTTGGCAAAGGTAACACCTTCATAGATCTCGGTTTGAGGCTCTCGCACGCTTAATGCATCAAAGGATCGCTTAGCACGTTCTGCGCGGGCTTCTTGTTCTGGGGTTCGTTCAACGCTCATATTCTGTCATTCTAGCAAAGAATATAGTCAGGTCATACTGTAGGAGCAGATTGACGAATATACATATTTATTGAATACTCAAGTGATGAGCGAAATAGAATTCAACCCGGGACATCTTGAAGCAATACGCGATTTTCTTGAGCCTGGAAAAGACACCATCACACCAGAAGACCTAGCCAATAAAGGAAATGATGCTGTCAAGGTGGAGATGATTCTGTTCGTTCTTCAACAAGAGCTTTCTAATACAGCCTTTCCTATTCCATTTTTGGGCATGCTTGTAGAGGATATTGAGGCTTCTTCCCAGGAAGTGAGTGAAGAGAACATGGAAAAATTGGCTAGTGATTTAGATGGTTATGCAGAGATCATGAGAAAAGCAACTCAAAATGCTGTGTTGATCATGGAGTGTATGCGCAGAATTCAAGAGACAGAGCAAGCGCTCCTAGATACGGGTTTACCGAGCTTGTTGAGCGAGAAGTCCCAAAGTTACGTTGACAAGATTGTCAGTGACGACGAGCTCATTCAAAGATCACTTGATGGAAAAATCGAAGCATACAATCAAGCCTACAATAAAGGCTTGCAAAAACTCAACCAATTCTTGGGTGAGTGATCATTTATTCCGGAGTTTTTTAGCGAGTTGGACAATCTCAGCGTGAGTTGTCTTGAGTTGGTTAGTTTAGGCGGCCATTTGTTCGCCAGTTGGTAGATTACCAACTCTGCGGCGAAGAGCTTCTCTGCTATCAGCCTTAGTGGCTTCTGCAGGTGCAACTTGGTAGCGATGATCAATTTCTAAAATCATACGGTAATTATACATTGCCCTTGACTATTGTCACTAGGAGGTTGCGAAATTACCTGGTCAGGCCAAGCTTTTTAGCTAGTTGAGCCAGGCGATACTGGCATTAAGGAGAGTCGCGAAACTCACCCAGATCAGGTACGGGAGGAGTAAGTAGGCTGCATTACGGGAAATAGGACGAAATGCACGTATTGTGAGGACGATTGTGAGCCAAAGACTGATGATGATTGCCAGGCCAAGCATGGGTGATCGTAATCCAAAGAAGCCGATTGACCACAGAAAATTGAGCAAAAGCTGGGCAAAAAAGAAAAAATAGGCACGTTGTTTCTGCTTAGCAGGGGCTTTTTGTACTGTCACCAGATACAAAGACACACCCATCATCGCATAGAGTGCAGTCCAAACCGGTCCAAATACCCAGTTTGGAGGAGAGAAGAATGGTCGATTCAAGCCTGAGTACCACTCGGGAATGGCCTTACTGGTAAACAGTGTCCCCACTATGCCTACTGCCTCACAAAAAATTACTGATAATCCAAGTTTACCGGGCTCTTTCATAGCTTCATTTAAGTCCTATTCAGGGCATCTGTCAAACCTGTCAGGGAGCTTGTGAGGTAGTCCGACTTTTGACTTATAGGCCACTGCATGCTATACTAGGCTTCTTCGGTTGATAATTCCCCCCCAATGGCGGAAGATGCGATTCTCTTCCGCAGTGTTACAAAAATAAAGGAAATAATGTCCTTCTCTAATAATAGAGGACGTTTTGGTGGGCAACGCTCATCACGTCCGTCCTATCAATTTTCTCGTCGAGCACCCCAACGTGGCGGTGGTTTTAGTCATACTCGTTACATTAACGTGGCGACTGAACCAGAGCAAGAAGTTGCAGTGATCTCCGAGAACTCATTCGCTGATTTCGGCTTACATGAGCAGCTTTTAGCGAACATTACTCAACACGGGTACACTCAACCAACCCCCATTCAAGATCAGGCGATCCCTTCTTTAATGGAAGGTCGAGACGTTGTTGGTGTAGCGAACACCGGTACTGGTAAAACAGCCGCGTTCTTACTTCCAATGATTCACAAGATTTTGAAGGACCCCAAACAAGGTTGTTTAATTCTTGCTCCAACCCGCGAACTTGCACTGCAAATTCACGAGGAGTTCAGAATCTTTGCAGCCAAGTTGCCAGTCAGTTGTGCGTTATGTATCGGTGGCGCTAGCTTGTACAACCAAGTTCAGCAGCTCCGAGACAATCCACACTTTGTCATCGGTACACCTGGACGTATTAAAGACTTGATTAACCGTCGGGCTTTTATAACTGATATGTTCACCAACATCGTCCTTGACGAAGTTGATCGCATGTTAGACATCGGCTTCCGAAAAGACATCCAGTTCTTGATTGCTCAGTTGCCACCAGAACATCACGCCGCTTTCTTTAGCGCGACGATGAACTTTGACACTGAAAACATCATGAAGTCTTTGATGACTGACCCAGTCCGGATCACCATTAAGAAGACTGAATCAAGTCAACACATCAACCAAGATATCATTAGATTAAAGGCAGGCGAGAACAAGACAGTCGTTCTTCACCAGCTTTTACTTCAAGAAGATTTCAGTAAAGTGATTGTGTTCGGTCGAACCAAACATGGTATCAATAAGCTCGAAGAACAGCTTAGCGAACGTGGTATCCGTGTCAGTTCAATCCATGGAAACAAAAACCAAAATGCTCGTCAACGTTCTCTCCTAGACTTCAAACGCGGTCGCGTTCAAGCTTTGCTTGCAACTGACATCGCTGCTCGAGGAATCGACGTCGAAGGTGTGACTCATGTCATCAACTTCGATGAGCCCCAAAGCTACGAAGACTACATTCACCGCATTGGTCGTACCGGTCGTGCTGGTAAATACGGTAAAGCCTTAACTTTTGTGAACTAACAACTCTGGTTTGGCGACGTTGACTCTTAACAGAACATCAACGGTCTCCCGACGTAGTTGTCTCTTACAACTTTTTCCGAATGTCACCTGGTTCCCCTCCAACCCAAACTTGGAGGGGATTTCCTTGCCCGTCCACTTGAACGAAGGTATGTTGAGTGACGATGTTGTACTGTGCCTTAAGCGCAGATGCCGTATCGTAGGGAATTCGTAGAATGATGACGTCTTGGGGAATTATCTCTGGATCTTTGGCGATATCGTTGTCTAAAGCTGCACATGTAGAACACCATGGCGCCCAAAAGTAGAGAAGCACATTATTACCTGTTTTTTGTGCTTCAGTGTAAGCCTCCTGGGAGTACTCAAAGTACCGAGGAGCAAGCTGTGTAATGCCAGATTCAGTTGGTGTAGCTTGATGATCACACATAGCCTGGACGGGACTACACAGAGATACAAAAGTGATCATCCCAGCAACAAGCAGAAGTGATACAGCGGCAATCGAAAAGTGTTTTTGTCTCATAAGTCCTAACTCCGAACCCATGGTATCACAAAACGATCAATTTTTAGCGGATCTCATGAAACTTCTTAAAACCATCCTCAGAGGGAAAGTACTCATGCTCTGGAGTGATAAAAAAGAGAAACTGTTCATCAACGCTTTTTTGAACGCTCCCTGTTACCTCATCGGTGATGTCATTCTTGTCCCACCATCTTTTCAGGAACGTGTTGATAGAAATAATTCGATCTTGATTGGCGAAATCCTTGTAGGGATCTACCATAATTAACTTCCCAAGCTCTTCATCCACATACGAAATAATACTGTAGTGACCAGCTTCACCATCATCATTCTCTTCTTGCTCCTCGAGTGTTTGGTAAAAAAGCCCTTGCCACTCAACCCCAACGCCGTAGCCTCGTTGCAGGATCATTAAGACATCATCAAGGGTGGCATGTGATTTGTACCAAAAGACGTGATTAGGGGCGAGAGTTGTGGCCGCATCAGCGAGTTGATCGACACGTGTTCCAACGCCCTCGATACTTCCTTCTACACCAGCAGCTTGAGTAATTTGTTCTTGAGTGACCATGACGTTCACAGCGTCAAGCAATGTTTGAAGAACTGCAGGACCACAGTGAGACTCTGAGATTTGTTGAAACCGTTGCAGTTTCATAAGCAGTCAGTCTGCGTGATCTTAGATGCTGTTGTTTTTGACTAAGTACTTCGCGTGTTTACTCAACATGCTTTTCAAGATCTGCGAAAACCCTAAGCCATGAAGCGCCAAGACTTCCGTCATTGGAAGACCCTTGTCGGGACCAAATGCGGTATTTGGATTGCAGTCGATGAAGTAGGGAGTGCTAGTCGGCTCGTCCCAACGAATGTCGAACTTGGCGTAGTCTCTATGTCCTAAGATATTAAACGCTCTGGCAACGAATGGGGTGATGACATCTGCAATGGCGTCTTCTGGTACTTTGTACCGATACGCCTTCATGCTTTCATAGCTTTCTAAACTGGTAAACTCGTACTTGCCGTCTGGCTTGATTCCAAAGATTTTTTGACCAAGTAGAACGTGTTTGCGTTGCCCATCGTCGTAGATCACTGCAGTGATTTCTGGACCTGGAATGAACTGTTCAACGATGACGGGAATTTTGTAAGTTTCAATCATTTTTTGTACTTTTGCAGTGGCTGCTTCAAGTGTGTCTTTCACAGCTTTGTTGTCGATACCAACACTGCCACCACTTTCATTCAACTTCACAATTAATGGCGTGCCTAAGCTTTCTGGAATCTTTGAACGAAGATCACGAATAAACTTGTAGCGTGGTGTGGGAATATCATTAGCCAGCAACAACTGTTTGAATAAGTGACGGTCGTTTCCAATAACTAAACCACGCATGCCAGCACCTGTGTACTGAACACCAGAAAGCTCCAAAGCTCCTGGGATAGCTGGCTGGAGACTGTCTCTGCCGCGAACGGTATCGACTAAGTTCAAGACCAAGTCTGGTTTATCAACTAAAATATTGGTGAAGAAGTACTGATCCGCCGGATAACCTTTGACAGGGATACCCATTTTTTCAATAAGCTTGATGACATCTTCTGCACGTTCTTCAACTTCTACCTCGGCGTGATAAGCACCTTCAGTAGCAAAGTCTGCACGGTCTACTTTTGAGTAGGCGACCGCAACCAGTCGAAGTTGCTTGAGTGCTTCATCATTGTTATAGAGGTCTGTTGGTAAGATCTGTTTCATATCCCTTCATACTGCCACATCTGCAAATGCCTTGTCTACCCCCTGTGAAAAGTCAGTGCAGGAATCTTTTCTATCTTAAAACTGTTGATGCTGTAAAATAACACCAAACGAAGTAAGGAAATTACTATGAAGGTCATTGTTTTATCAAGCAAAAGCAGCCATAAAGATTTATTTACATACGGTGCAGAGCTGATGGATGAACTTCACAAAACTGCTCCTACAGTTACCTACGATCACATTGAACCAGACTTCTCAAACATCCCAGAACTTTTTGATGCAGATGAAAAGATCGTGTTATTCAATCACTTCGCGCTCCCTGATGGATTCACCAAGTTTAGTGAGAACTTACCCAAATTCAAGAATGTTCAGTACCTCCTTTCACCATACTCAGCCTACGAAGGGTTAAATTTAGAACTTCTTAAAAAACTGAACGTGAGATATCGAAACAATGGTGGCGCTAACGCCAACTCGGTGGCGCAGTACGCACTAACAGTCATGCTGATGCTTCTTAGCAAGTTTCCCGTTTTTACTCAAAGTTCCACTATGCCCAATGGTGCCGAATTAGGGGAAGAGTTTCACAACAAGTCAGTGGGCATTATCGGTATGGGAAATGTGGGACGCTGCTTACTCAAATCAGTGAATGGTTTGGGGATGAAAGCTGCCTTTTACAATCGAAAACGTCTGAGCGAAGCAGCACCACAAGTCTCATTTGATGAGGCAGTCAAAAGCGATATTATTTTCATTACCATAGCCACCAACGAAGAAACAAAGGCACTGTTGAAAGACTTTGCAGCGAAACTCGAACCTCACCAATACGTGATCGACATTTCCGCGGCTGATGACTTGTACGATAAGTCAGCGGTGGTTGAACTCTTGAATAAGGACTTATTAAGAGGCTATGGCTTAGAAATCTTTGATCCACAACAGCTCAAGCTTTCGAGTCATAAAAATTTTGTAGCCACACCACACATCGCTTGGTGCACAGCAGATGCAGAACAACGTACAGTACAAAATTATCTAAGACGTACTCTAGCCATTTTGAAAGGCGAAGCCGACTCCATCGACTTTATTGTTTAGTATGTTGCATCGAATTATTGTTGCTGCGTTAATTTTTTCTGCAGATCACAAAATTTTGTTTGGGAAAAAGACTCCAAAGCGAGGTGGGGTTTACCTTGATAAATGGCACATCCCTGGCGGTGGAGTTGAGCCTGGAGAGACTCATGAAGAGGCATTAATTAGAGAAGTTGTTGAAGAAACAGGACTTCAAGTAGCTGGTAGTGATGTACAGGTGTTTGATGAAATAGGTGAGACGCTCACGCTCAAAACGCTACCTTCTGGAGAAAAAGTACCCTGCGAAATGAAGTTTTTCATCTTCAAAATTCAGTTGGACGCCAATGCCAGTGACGTCGTTACTCAGGCTGGCGACGATTTTTCGGAACTGTTGTGGATCTCTGTAGATGAATTAGCAAAGTATCCACATACTCCACCATCGACTTCGCTCTTTTTGCGGCATGGTTTACTTACGCAGGACCAAGCAGTGGCTCAGCGAACTTTTCGAAATGCAGATGAAGTCCTAGTTCAGTACGACAACTCACCGCTTTCGTGGCGTGTGTCTGCGTATGCCTTGATTACTCGCGGTGAAGAGATACTCCTCATCAAGAATAAAAAAGAAAAAATGTACGACGTGGTTGGTGGGGGTGTTGAGTTTGGAGAGACCATTGCAGATGCGATATACCGAGAAGGGCTTGAAGAGGCGGGTGCAACGCTAAGGCTCGCACAGCTTGTGCACACCAAAGTTGACTGGTTCTTTCATAAGAAAGAAAACAAATTTTTTCAAACTTTTCAACTTTTTTATGCTTCTCAACTTGAGGGAGATCTGCAATCGGCTACTGAAGAAGACACGGTGTGGGTGGGTTTTGTTCCGTTGTCAGAAGTGGGCAAAAAGTACCCAGTTCCGTCGACCGTCCAACTAGCCATAAGTCAGCTATAATCACACTACGTACTCAAAGTAGAGCAACTGATGGACTACCCTAATGAAATTTCTCTTAAAAGTCTGGAAGAATTTGCCGCTCGCAAAAAAAGCGCGCATCTTTTTACTTCGACAGATAAATGATCAATTTTTAATAGGTGTTACAGGCGTTATTTTCAACGAACACAACCATGTGCTGATCCTCAAACATACGTATCGGCAAATTTCTTGGAGTCTTCCCGGAGGTTACTTAAAGCAGAGCGAGCATCCTAAAGAAGGTTTAGCGCGAGAAATAGAAGAAGAAACCGGTTTCAAAGTGCGAATCATTCGAATTATTACCACCACTACAAAACATGATGGTCGGTTGGATTTAAGTTACTTTGGTGTCTACGAGTCAGGAAAGTTTCGTGTGTCAGATGAAGTGGTGAAGTATAAATTTGTGTCTGTAGAAAAACTCCCCAAAAAACTTCATGGTGATCAGTACGAGCAAATCAGAGTAGGGTTCGAGCGGAAAAAAGCCTATGACACCGCCAATCAATGGAAAAAAATCAAAGATGTAGTTCCTAGTTTCCTGAAACGGTTTACTCTGTCAAAGTAAAGAACATCTATGACTGAGAGTAATCCACAGCTCAGATATGTTGATGATGCTTCGTTAAAATACCAACGCCAACGTTGTGGTAAAGGTTTTCGGTTTTTGACTTCTGCTGGCAGAGTTATTGCGGCACAAGATCTGAAGCGAATTAAAAAACTCTACATTCCACCAGCATGGGTTGATGTTCGAATTTGCCCTGATCCTAACGGCCATATCCAGGCCATCGGTTTTGATGCCAAAGGACGAAAACAGTATGTTTACCATCCGGACTGGGTCGCTGAAAGCCAAGGTCAAAAGTTTGAGCGGGTTATTACTTTTGGAGAAGTACTTCCTACCATTCGTGAGACAGTGACAGGACATATGCGTCAACATGCACTGACAAGAGAGCGGGTCCTTGCGACAGTAGTATGGTTGCTCGATCATACATTTATCCGGGTCGGGAATACACAATACGCTCGAGACAATCAATCGTATGGGTTGACCACACTTCGCGAAAAACATGTTGACATCGACGGGAGTAAGATCAACTTTAGTTTCAAAGGCAAGAGTGGAGTGTTTCACGAACTGAACGTGACGCACCCTCGTGTAGCGAAAACACTGAAGCAGTGTATTGAACTGCCTGGCTACGAAGTCTTTAAGTATTTAGATGAACAAAACGAGCGCCAAATAATCGACTCTCGCGACGTAAATGAGTATCTTCAACAACTGTCGGGACAGTCGTTGTCCGCCAAGGACTTTCGAACATGGGGAGGAACGACCTTAGCTGGTAACGTACTCTACACAATGGGTGAGCCAGAAACTCAGATACAACTTCAAACGAACATTCGTTCCGCGGTTAAAAACGTCTCTTCACACTTGGGAAATACCGTTGCTGTGTGCCGAAAGTACTACATTCATCCATTGATCATTGATAAGTACTCGAAAAACACACTCGTTTCACACTTTGAGAAGCTACTTCGAGAAGGTGAAAAGGCAGATACGTTACTCTCTCCAGAAGAGTACGCCACCTGGACTTTGCTTCACTAATGACTACTGTCCCACCTGCCAAGTATGAAAAGCCGTAAGGAAAGCACTGGCTAGCTGTTTTTCTCTTTGAGCAGATTTCCGTATTTTTGTAGTAGCTTTTGAACTTTTGGGGTGATAACTACCTGACAGTAGGGTTGATCTTCGTTGCGCTCGTAGTAACGTTGGTGGTACTCCTCAGCAGTGTAAAAGGCATCGAGAGGCTGAATTTCTGTGACAATTGGACTACGGAACTCGTTGGATGCTTTGAGTGCAGCCAACGCTGACACTGCAAGAAGTTTTTGTTCTTCTGTCGTAAACAAAATTATCGATCGATACTGTGTTCCAACATCCGCACCTTGCTGATTGAGAGTGGTGGGATCGTGAACATGCCAAAAGATATCAAGTAGTTGAGCGTAGGAGATAGTACTGGGATCAAACTCAAGTTTCACTACTTCTGCATGGCCTGTAAGCTCTTCACTCACTTGAAAATAACTTGGATTCGCAACTTTTCCACCAGCGTAGCCAGAGGTGACCGTCTCAATTCCTTTCAGCTTGGTAAAGACTGCTTCAGTACACCAGAAACATCCTCCACCAAATACAGCGACTTCAAGTTTCTTTGCCATATGATTTCTCCTACTCTTTAGAGATGAACTTCAGTGAAAGTGAGTTGACGCAGTGTCGGGTGTTTTTTTCGGTGTAGCCTTCACCTTCAAAGACGTGTCCTAAGTGAGCACCACACGTATTACACTCAATCTCGATACGACGTCCATCCGAATCTGGCAAACGTTTTACTGCTCCAGCAATTTCTTGATCGAAACTTGGCCAGCCACATCCAGAGTGAAACTTGGCGTTCGAAACGTACAGGGGAGTGTTACACCTTCGACAGACATACGTGCCCTCAACAAAAAAGTCATCGTACTCACCAGTAAATGGTGCTTCAGTACCTTTTTGTACGATTACTCGCTCTTCTTCAGGTGTGAGAGGGTTCAACTTCATGAGGTAATACTACCATGTTGAAAAGTTACTCGATACTCTTCAACGTGTATGTAACCGTACCAGAGGGAATAGTCACTTCTACGACGTCTCCAATTCGTTTGTTCATCAATGCTGCCCCAATCGGGCTCTCCATCGATAACTTTCCTTCTTTTGGATTCGACTCGTATTGAGAGACAAGTTGATAGGTAACTGCTTTTTCCAGTGTCTCAAGATGAACTACGCAGCCAAAGCTGACTGAGGTGGGTTTTGCAGGCCGTTCAACGACGATACCATGATCAAGGAGGAACTTGAGTTGTTGGAGCTGCCTACCAATGGAGGCTAACTCGAACTTGGCATACTTATATGCACCGTTCTCGGAAAGATCGCCCATCTCGCGTGCTACTTGTAAGCGTTTCATAACCTCGGCACGTTCAGCGGTGAGCTGATCATACTTGGTTTGAGTTTTTGCCAGAAAATCTGCTGTTAAGGGGATGTTGGGTATTGTTAAGTCCATAAAAATCTTTGAACTGCATTGTAACTCATCAAGGACAGAAGCAGTCTAGCGAAGAGAGTGTAGAGTGTTCTATGATTTACGTATGCCTACCGAACGTGACGAGCGATCACATCTACCTGAGCAGCATCATGATCAAGATCACGGCAATGAACCAGAAGAGCAGCCTGTTTCTCTCGAGGACGAACTTCTGGATATTGCTTCAGATCTAGGATTCGTTGAGCCAGACAGCTTAAAGACCTTACGTGAAAGCATTTCCCTTGGTATGCCGGAAGCCAGCTCATTTCAAATCATTGCAGAGTATCAAGCGCAAGCTCGGGACTTAACGCCCGGATATAGTGACCCACTCCAAGGGAACGTGGTTCTAGGAGTAAATATCGCTGGCGCGGCAGTGATTCTTAGGAGTGGACGATATGAGGATGCCAGAGAAGAACTTCAAACGATAATTATGGCTGCTGAAAACATGAATCAGCCGGACGTCGCCGACTATCTTGCGGACATTCTGCAGGAAATTTAACGATTGTCATTCCACCCCTACAATTTCTTGGTCAAGTGAGTAAAATGTGACTGGCTTTTGAACACAATATTAACTACTTAGGAGAAGGTATCTATGAAGATTTCTTCCATTCATGCAAGCGAAATTTTGGACAGTCGTGGTAATCCAACTACTCAGTGTGTTGTTTCACTAGAAGACGGTTCTGTTGGGTGGGCAGCAGTTCCTTCCGGTGCTTCAACTGGTAAGTACGAGGCAGTAGAACTTCGTGACGGTGACAAAGCACGATACAACGGACTGGGTGTGTTGAAGGCTGTAGAGAACGTAAATACTACCATTCAAACATTACTCAAAGGAAACGACGCAGAAGACCAACGAGCTATCGACCAAGCGATGATTCAAGCTGATGGCACTGAGAACAAAGAGAACCTTGGCGCGAATGCAATTCTGGCAGTGTCACTTGCAACTGCTCGTGCTGAAGCAGTTAGCCAAAAGAAGCCGCTGTATCAATATCTCTCAAAGTTCAACCCAGATCATAACGGCACATTTATTATGCCTATTCCTGAGATGAATGTAATGAATGGCGGTAAACACGCCAACTGGGCAACAGACATCCAAGAGTACATGTTGTTTCCACTTGGTGCTTCCAGCGTTCGTGATGGAGTTCGTATGGGTGCCGAAGTGTATGCAACACTCAAGACCTTACTGAAGAAAAAAGGATATGGTATCGCAGTGGGTGATGAAGGTGGCTTTGCTCCAGCAGTAGCTTCCAATAAAGAGCCATTTGAGCTGATGACAGAAGCAATTCAGTTAGCAGGTTACGAAGTCGGAAAAGATATCTATTTTGGTATCGATGCAGCTGCTTCTGAGTTCTTCACAGAGGGTTCTTATAGTCTGAAAAAAGAAAACAAAACGATGAACAGTGTTGAGTTCAGTGAGTTCTTAGGTTCATTAGCTGCTACCTACCCAATCATTTCCATGGAAGACATCTTTGCGGAAGATGATTGGTCTGCTTTCCAAGACTTCACAGCGAAGCACGGTGCAAGTGTACAAGTCGTGGGTGACGATCTGTATGTTACCAACGTCAAACGCTTGGAGCGAGGTATTGCTGAGAAAACTAGTAACTCTATCTTAATCAAGTTGAACCAAATTGGTTCGTTGACCGAAACGATCGACTCCATCTTGTTAGCTCGTAAAAACGGAATGAGCTCGATTGTCTCTCATCGAAGTGGTGAAACAGAAGATTCCTTCATTGCGGACTTCGTGGTTGCTATGGGAGCCGGTCAAATCAAAACTGGCGCGCCATGCCGATCAGAGCGTACAGCGAAGTACAACCGCTTGATGGTGATCGAAGAAGAACTTCATGGTCAGAGCACTTACGCCAAGTTTCCATTTGCCGTAAAGTAATCGATTGAAACGTAACGTTAGAAAGGACATCCGTAAGGGTGTCCTTTTTGTTAGCGAGATGTTGAACTTGGAAAGAAACTGCGAATCGGTGAGTATCGATGCATCGCTGCAAATAAAAACACACCTATGGAGAAGCTGAGCTCAGCTGTTTCTTCCCAGGTTTTATAGTGCATCGGTCCTAGCAGAAAACGAGCAACCCCGTACCATAAGAATGCAAAGAAGAATGAGGAGATAAACCAGGCCGGGACGAACTGATCCGCAGGCCATACTGGGCGATTCCAAGTAAAAATACTTGAAGGTAATCTGTTCCAGAGCACCCACCCTAGACTGCCCCAGCTACCGCCAACAACGTACGCAATGAACATCTTTTTTTGGATGGGGTCGATGTTGTGAAAGTTGATTTCTTGTTGAACGTTATACATCGAGAAGTATTCAGGTACTGCTAGCTGAGCCACACGCTGTCCCCACGAAATTTCTTCACCTGCGAGAAAAATGAGAACCACAGCCAACACACCGCAGACCGTAGCAGCCAGAAATTCTTTACGACGTGCGCTCTTCAAGCTAGCAACAACAGCAATTGGAACGGTTCCTAAAAAGAAGAGGCAAGTGAGCCACTCAATGAGTCCATCTTCTGTACCGATCAGCGGGAATACTGATTCGTAACTAAATCGTGCGAATGTAAGTGCTGAGATAATTAAGAAGGGGACGAAGAAGAATGCAGGTTTATTTTTCTGGATGAGAAGTGGGATGAGGGAGACTGCAGTCCAGGTAACGGCGAAGAGCGCGACGAATCTGAAACTGTCTGGGTGAATGTGAAAATTGCTGAAAATGATGTTGGTATAGGTGGTCTTTTCTACCCAGATCATCAAACAGCTAAGTACTCCTAAGATTGCAGCAATCCCACTGCTTATCATCACATCTCTTTCTTGAAATGAGCTTCTGTAGTACACAGCGGTAATCACACCGAACACGATTGAACTACAGAACAGAAGCGATGAAGGAATGAGTAGGTTTTTTGCAGGAAGCCTTGGTAAAAAAACGCTTCCACAAACAGGGCAGTTAATGCCAACACATAGATTAACCAGTAAGACTTTTTTAGAAGCTTCATGAAGTTGTCCATTATAAACAACATTCTTGAGGATAGACTGAGGAATGTGCAAGAAAATGTAAGTAGCTACACAATCTAAAGCATAGTAAAATACACTCAACATCTAGAGTGGTAGAGAGAGATTCGGCTCATTGACCTACCCAGCAGCCTGGTGATTAGACATTAAGGTGCTCCATCCGACCGAGGGGAAAGATGTTTTTAGTGGTATCGCCTCTCAATACCTTGGGAGGCATTCATGTCTTCACACCATTTTACTTCAGAGTCCGTTTGTGCTGGGCACCCAGACAAGATAGCGGATCAAATTTCCGATGCGATTCTTGACGCAGCTTTGCGCCAGGATCCGTTCAGTCGTGTGGCGGTAGAAACCTTGGTTACGACCAACAGAGTCATTCTGGCAGGTGAAATTACTACTCAGGCGAAGTTGCCATATCGAAAGATTGTCCATCAACAGCTCCAGCGATTAGGCTACACACAGCCCAACTTTCAGTTTGGTGATTACTCACCAATTACGGTATTGATCCATCAACAGTCTCCAGAAATTGCAGTTGGCGTTGATCAAGAAGGAGCGGGTGACCAAGGCATGATGTTTGGTTTCGCCTGCAAAGAAACTCCTCAACTCATGCCAGCGCCGATTGTCATTGCGCATCAGTTGGCTCGTCAAATCGATGAAGTGAGGGAAAAGAAGATTCTTACCTATCTTCGACCAGATGGGAAAACACAGGTGACACTCCGTTATGAGAACGGAAACCCTGTGGCAGTTGAAACGGTGGTAATCGCCGTGCCGCATGATGAAAAAGTTTCTTTGGAACAGGTGAAGTCAGATATTTTTGCCAAAGTGATTGCGCCTGTCTTGAAAGCCTTCTTCTATGAGGTCAAGCTTGAGCAAGTTATCGTCAACGGCACTGGTGTTTGGCACATTGGTGGTCCTGCCGCTGATACAGGTCTGACTGGACGAAAGATTATCGTCGATGGCTACGGTGGCTATGCAAGGGTAGGAGGAGGATGTTTCAGTGGGAAAGATCCTACAAAAGTAGACCGTTCTGGTGCGTATGCTGCTCGATATTTGGCAAAGAAAATTGTCAGTGAAGGATGGGCTGAGCGCGCCGAAGTTGGCCTTGCGTACTGTATTGGTCAGACCCAACCAGTCATGAAGAGTATCGAGACATTTGGGACTGAAACGGTGTCGGAAGGTGCGCTTCGTGATTTTGTCGATGCTTGCTTAGATACATCAGTACGAGGAATTATTGAAAAACTCGATCTTCGTCGCCCGATCTATTTACCAACGGCAGCATATGGTCACTTCGGAAAGCCAGAGCTTCCATGGGAGATGACGTAGGAGTTTATCGAATTGATACAAATAACCCCCGTTCATCACGGGGGTTATCATCAACGAAAGTTTGGCGGACGGTAAACTTTAGGGAAGCTGACCTGCGGTGCAGTTTCGCCACGGGTTATCCCGGGCCAAAATGCTTTGCGGTAGTGAAAGGACTACGTTTCCTAGGTAGTCGATGTCTATCGCACGAGCTTCATTGCGAAATACTGAAGTGGCGACTTCACTGTTGCAGCCGAGATAGGTCTGACTCGGAGCGCCGATTTCACGATCAGAGGTGTAAGTGAAGTCGGGTGCTTCGTATATGCGCCGTTGTACGCGCCCGTTCTCGATGAACGGGCCGACAAGTGCGTATCGATTGTCATCGAGCCAGCGGTTGCCCGCTGCGCTCATATCAAAGTTACCGCTTTGAACAACCTCCATGCTTTTATCTTCTACGTTGTACATGTAGAAAATTGGATACCCATCGCTGAAGCGATAGGCAAACACAGCGATCCAGTCCCCATTCGGGCTGATCTGGGTAGCCGCGCAGACGACATCGCCTAGCTCACAGCGACTGATCGAAGCAGTCTCCATCGTTGCTAGTTCGACGATGTAGGGAACCGGGAACTGTTCGTTGCTGGTCCCAAGCTCGACTTCATAGACGATAAACTCCCCGTTGCCACTCCACATGGGTTGGCTGGCGAAGTCGTCGATGTCCTCGGTGAAGTTGATGGTATCCCCGCTCCAGGTGTCGCGGGCGATGATGTCGCCCCGTTGCGAGTAAAGGACGACGGAGGGGTCGGCCTGTTCCGGTGAGAGTGTTGGTGCAGGGTCTTGTGCTTGGGAGGCGCTCGACACGGTGAGGGTTAAGGCGAGGATGATGATCAGAAAACTGAATCTACGTACCACAGTAAAACTCCTTTGTGTGTATACAATCTCGTACATTTACCGAGTCCTTTGCCCGGACTGTTCAAACCACCACAGTGGTCTCAAAAGTCCGGGCAATCCATTCCAAACTTAAGTTGTGAAAGAGCGTCTGCAAGCCAAAAAGCCAACCGTAATGGTTGGTTTTGATCTTGAAAACGTTGGGATTATACCAAAGTAGGGATAAAGAGTCAAAAACTATAGGCCGTCCTAATTAAAGTACATGTTCAATAATTTTCTTTTTGTACTTCATCTGTATACTTGCAGAATGAATACTTCCTTGATAAAAGGTATCGATTTTATTGGTATCACTGTCTCTTTTCTTTGTCACGATGGTAAGGGGAATATCTTGTTGAATCTCCGCAGTAACAACTGTCGTGATGAACACGGGCGTTGGGATGGCGGCGGAGGCGGTTTAGAGTTTGGTGATACTGTTGATGGCACCCTCAAAAAAGAAATCAAAGAAGAGTACTGCGCGGACGTACTTGAAGCAGAATTTCTTGGGTATCGCGACATCTTCAGACAACAAGACGACATCGATACGCACTGGGTTTCGCTCGACTTCAAAGTCTTAGTTGATCCATCTCAAGTCAAAATAGGTGAGCCGAACAAGTTTGATGACATCGGTTGGTTTTCATTGAGCAAACTGCCATCACCGATGCACTCACAGTTTCCAAAGTTCATGGAAAACTATCGAAGAAAATTCGAAATTTAAGACTTCCGATTTTAAGATTTCCGACGTGCATGTGTAACCATGTTCACCGCTGCTTCAAAAGAAAGAGCTGGCTGAACTTCACCTTGATTGATGAATAAGATTTCGTCTGCTTCTCGAATGGTTTGTAATCTATGGGCGATCACAATTTTAGTGGTCGACTTCGGCAACTTATCCAAGAGTTTTTGAAGCAGCTGTTCGGTCACGGTGTCGACGTTTGCGGTGGCCTCATCAAGAATAAGCAGCATTGGTTTGCGAAGCACTGCGCGTAAAAACGCAGCCAACTGACGTTGTCCTAAACTCAAAGGTTGTTGAGCGCTGAGCGACGTGTTTAAACCTTCAGGGAACTTTTCGATGACGGCTGCGAAGCCGTGCTTTTGGAGATGGTCTGAAAGCTCTGCATCGGTGTATGTGGCTAGTTCGCTATTTCCATAGCGAAGGTTGTCTGCCAATGTTCCTGAGAAAAAGACAGGTTCTTGCAGAATAAAACCAATCGACGAAGATAAGGAAACTCGATGATACTCGTTAAGTGATTTACCTAACAATAAGATCTCTCCATGTGACGGACGATATAATCGAGAAACTAAACTGGCAAAGGTGCTCTTCCCACCACCTGTTGGACCGACTAGTGCATAGGTCTTTCCGACAGTAAATGACACAGTAGTTTCTTGGACAACGGTCTTCTCTGGAGTATAGCCAAACGACACTTTTTTAAACTCAATTAATGGTTTTTTTGTATCAGCGACGATTGGAACATCTAGAGTGCCATCTGCTTCTGAAGGTTCGCTGATAACTTGATTGACGCGTCCCCAAGCCGCCAAGGCTGACTGTATATTTGCCCAGATGTTCGCCAGAATACGAAGTGGCTGATAAAAACGATCGGTGTACGCAAGAAAACTGATCAGCAACCCAATAGTTATTGTGCGTTGATCTAATAACCAGAGTCCAACCCCTAGGACAGCAAGCACTGCCAAGTTACCGGCTAGATCAAAAAGTGGGATGACAAAAGTATTTGCCACACCAGACTTTACCGCTGCTTTGTAGGCACCCTCGTTGACCATGGTGAACTGATCTCTAAAGAACTGTCTCATGTTGTAGGCCACCACTATTTTGAAGTTTAAAAGAGTGTCTCGAAGCTCGTTTGCTAAGTCACCCACCCGGGTAAGTGAACGACTATTCAGGCTTTGAATCATCGGACTGACTAAAACAGTAATGATCAATAAAAGGAAAGCGATGCTGAGTGCCGTCATGGCGAGTGTCGGCTGGAGGAAGACCATAACCACACCAATTCCGACAACCACCATTCCACTTCCTGCAAAACGAATAAGAGACTCTGAGAAAAGTTGATTGAGTTTGTCTGTGTCGTTGGTGATTCGAGCAGTGAGATCACCGGCGGCGTGTTGTTGAAAGTAGGTCAACGAAAGCACCTGAAGATGTCCAAAGACTGCTGCGCGAAGTCGGACCAAAATACGTTGAGCTGCGATACCCATCATCCAGATTTGACCTAAGTTGGTCAGCAGGGCTCCAATAAAAAGGAAGAACATTCCTAAGAGTGACCACAACAAGAGTGTGGGGTTTTTCCCGACGATTGCCAAGTCAATAATACGGCCAACTAAGAAAGGAATCGCCACGTTGAACATAGAGTTGAGCAACACCAATACACCACCAGCAGCTAAGTATCGAAGCTCAGGTTTTACAAAGGGCCACAGACTTTTCAACGTGGCGGGAAGTGACTGGTGGGCAGGAAGTTCTTGTTCGTTCATGATTCAATTGATTGTTGGGACTTACTTAATTGTTGATAATCAAAACTGGTGCGAAGAAGCTGCTCATGAGTTCCCTTTGCTAACACTTCGCCTTCCATTAAGACCACGATTACGTCGAAATCTTTAATACTTTGAATTTTCTGCGCAATGACAATGAAGGTTAAGTCAGGGTAACTTTCCTCTAAGTTTTTCATAATCAGCAGCTCAGTGTTCATGTCCACGCGCGCGGTGAAGTCATCTAAGCACAGTACTTTTGGATTACTTACGAGCGCCCGAGCAAGCATTAATCGTTGTCGTTGACCTCCAGAGAGATTCCCGCCAGCTTCCGAAAGTACAGTATCTAATCCTTGAGGCATACTCTTGACTGCATCATCCATCTCAGCCACAGCTAATACTTGGTAGAGGAGCTCATCAGAAACGGTTTGGCCAAAGACTAAGTTGTCTCTCACAGTTGCATTGAGAACTAAACTCTCTTGAAATACAAAACGCATCGAGTGAGAGAAGTCTTGTTGGTCATACTCCTGAAGTGGTTTTTCATTGAGTAGGATCTCTCCAGATGTAGGAGGAATCATGTTAGCTAAGAGTGCAAATAGCTGACTTTTTCCGGCACCGGTTGAACCAAGAATCGCAATTCGCTGTCCGTGCGATACAGTCATGTTCACATCACACAAGATATTGCGCTCGCCGTATATGAGGTTCGTATGCTTAAACTCAAACTTTGGTTTATCAGGGAAAGGGAGTGTGCCAGTTGGTTTGGGAAGTGGTGTGGTAATGACTTCTTGTAGCCGAGTATATGTTGTTGCAGCTCGAATAAATTGGCTACTGACAAAGCCCACCATCAACAAAGGCATGATGAAGACAGACACGTAGTTGTAGAACGCCGTCAGCGTTCCAATGGAAATAGAACCACCAATGACCATGTTGCCACCGACCCCAACTATGGCAAGAACAATGATATTGGAGATGAACATGATTCCTGGAATTAAACTGGCGAACATTTTGACGATCTGTAAGTTAACGTTTTGAGCATTGCTGTTGGCCTCAGCGAACTTAATGATCTCAACGTTTTGAGCTGCCAGGACACGAATAATTGCAGAACCAAGCAAAGTTTCAGTAATAACGGTATTCAAACGATCCAGTGCACCTTGAGCCAAAAAGAACATTTTTCCGATGCGTCCAAAGCTGTAACTAAACCATAAGAAAATTAATGGAATCATTGCAAGAACGATCAGTGCTAACACCCATTGTGTGATCAGCAACATGACTGCCCCACCAACAATTAAGATGGCTGATGAGAGAACAATGGTAATTCCCTGATTAAAAAAACCGCGAATAGCATCGACATCCGAAGTGACATTCGTCAACAGTTTAGGTACCGTTTGGCCAGAGACAAACTGAAACGATTGCCCGGACAATTTGGAAATGAGTGAGTTACGAAGCTCTTTACCGATTCGTTCACTAATAATAGTGGAGACGATTCCTTGTATTCCCAACGAGAAAAAACCAATCACCGAGGCGATGGCATAAATAATTGCAAAGTTTTTGAGAGCTTCTGGCTGCGAAGCTGAGTCAATCATCTCACCCAGAAGCCTGGGCAACAGCAAACTCACTCCACTGGTGATAATGACCATCAGAATGAGGAAGATCACTAGTGGTTTATGACTGGAAAGCGGAGCAATAAAGACGCTCACTCCGGGACCTTTTCGAGGTGGTGTTTGCTTAGGGATATCGTTTGCCATAGCAGGTTGGAAACAGTTCCAACATGATCTCACTCAACATTCTTTTGTCAATCTCGGCTTCATCGGGTATGATACTGCTTCGCTAAAGCAAAAAACGCTAGAAAGCGAGCGAGATGAGAACGAATATCTATTACTGGAAATGTGATAACTCATTACCGGTGGATCAGAAACTCGTCTATAACGACAAATACCGACTCGCTGATATCTCAGATCTTGTCCGTAAAATTGCACTTCATCACTTTAGTGCTGAGCCTATTTCAGTGGAAGCCGTTGGCGTTTCTGGAAACCACTACACCTATCGCATTCATTATCCTGATCAAGTTGTCTTTTTCCGTTCAGATGATGGAAAAATAGATGATGACTACATGGTCGCAGAGGCTGCAGCGATGAGGCTTGCTCGCGGAGCTGGCGTCCCCGTTCCAGAAGTCATTGTTACCGACACATCTCTGAAACTCTTTCCAGTGCGCTATCAGCTTCTTGAAAACATTGCGGGTCAAAACTTAAGCGGCTTATATCAATCAGGTGAACTTGATCGCACGGTCACGTCACTGCAACTGGGCAGATATTTAGCACAGATGCACCAAGTACGGCTCGATGGATTTGGCTTCTTTAATACACAAGAGCTTATCGGCTCGAACAAAGTGACTGGACTATTGTCAACAAACGAAGAGTACTACCGTACTCGCTTTGATGATCATCTAAAGTTTTTACAAGATACCGATTTTCTTCAAGCTGAAGAAGTGCAGCTGATAGAACGATTGATTCACAAACATCAAGATCACTTGCAGTTGGAAAAAGGCTCGTTGGTTCATAAAGACATTGCCTACTGGAATTTGGTGGGGACCTCCAATCAAATTAATGGAATAGTGGACTGGGATGACGTTATTAGTGGTGATCCAATTGATGACTTAGCTGTAGTGAGATGCTTTTACCAAGATGACGTCTTCTTACCGATGCTCGAAGGGTATGGGGAAGTTCGAGAACTTCCTGACGATTTTGAAGTACGACTGGCGCTGTATCTCGTTCGCAACATGGTTTGGAAAGCGGTCTTCAGGACCACCATGAAGTACTTCGAGTTCAAAGAAAAACAAGATCTTTTAAACCGTGATGACGGTAAGTCACTCAAGCAGTTTACGTACGAACGTCTCTATCAAGGCTTAGAAGCTCTCAAGAAACTCTAAAAGTACATTTTTCACTTGCTCAAATTTACTTAGATCTAACAGTCTTTTTTGTATAGTTTTGTTCTGATTTGCTCTCTTGTTGTGGCAGTAAGAATCCGATAGCGTTAATCTGTGCCAAAACCAACACGCTCCCTCTCCAGTTCTCAATCTAGTCGGAAGTCTTCGCGTCTCGGAGGATCTTTGCCAGCTACTCTTGTGTATGCTGCCATGATTGTGGTGGGACTGGTGTTTGCTGCGATCATTTTGATGATCGGGAAGAATGCAGGTTGGTTCGGCCTTAAAAAAGCAGCCGTATCAGGGTCAATTGTCTACACTGCTTTAAAGCCAGATCCAGATGATCAAGGTTCGGTGAAGTTGTACTACAAAGAATCACAAAGTGCTGGGGATTTCCAAGATACAGGCGTAGAGATTCCACTGACTCCAAATCAAACCTGGGAGTGGCCAAATGCTGTTGCTGGAAAAATTTACCAACTTCAGGCTGGAGTGGTCGTTGAAGGAAATGTCGTTAAACGCTCTGATATTCAGACGATAACTGCCCCTGCGTCCAGTGTAGATCTTTCAGTAAAAGTAAACTGGAGAGATCTTCCTCAAGACATCGTCGATACAAGTAACTTATCAATTGGTGGTACTGTAAACATTAATGGCTACATCCCTTCAAGAAGCCAACTGCAAATTTTTCAAGCAGAAAACACCACCGCCGATGGTCAACCTGTGAACATTGGTGATCAACTCCAAGCAAACGAAAAATCAGTGGAGTCAATTCCTAACCCAACCAACGCCAACGTGTGGAGTTGGCCAGCGGCAGTGCCTCTCAAACAGTATGTGTTTAGAGCAGTGCTGACTGATGGCTCAGGAAATCAAATCGGCGAGTCTGAACAAGAAGTGAATGTGGAAGCAGCTGACCAACAAGTGAGTTTAATCATCAACTCGCTTGCTCAACCACCAGCAACCACGTCAAATGTGCAACCAACCCCATCAACTATCGCGTTTGCACAAATTACGCAGTCACCAGCTCCGGCTCCATCAGTGCAACCAGTTGCTACCCCAGTACCAACGGTAAATCCAACACCCTCACCCGCTCCTGCCCCTGCGCCAAATGCAAAGATTGCTGGAACGGTGTTCTTGAACGGGCCCAAAGCTGAAGGCACCAGTTTGTTAATGTTGTGGAGAAAAACAGGTGAAGCAAACTTCAACGTGGTGAATCGTTACATGTACCCACCACAATCTGGAACTAACTGGGTATTTGACAGTGCTACTCCAGGGCAACAGTATGACATTCAGGCTGCGCTTCAAGTGAACGGTCAGAACACCTCAACCGCGCAAGTTCCAGTTACAGTGACAGCACCCGCTGCAAATATCAACTTTACTCTGAACACCAACTTCCTGGTTCCAGCTCCTGGGACCCAGCCTGTTTTCCAGACCTGTATTAACAACAACCAAGCTGTGATCACCCTTCCTCAAGTTTCAAATGCTTCGAGATATTGGGTAGAAGTCGGAAATAACAACAATGGTGATAGTAGTTACGCAAATACGCAGATGAGTGTTGGCCCTAATGCTGGCGATCAAAAGATCACCGTCACCGTAAATCGCGGTCAACAAAGCTTTGTGAGATATGCCTATGCAGAGTGTGTAAACTGCACAGACGTAAACAACTTCTCACCTTGGTCAACAACTGTCGGATTTACTTGTAACTAAGTCTGCTAGAGACAGCTACAGTGAAAAGAACGCCACAAAGGAAACTTAGTGGCGTTTGCGCTACAATGGATACATGCCTCACGAATTACTAAAGCAACTGTACATAGAAGACATTGCTGACCGTGAGAGCGTGACCAACTGGAGTGATCCCGATCAGCTCAGTCAGTTGAAAGCACGTGATAAAACGCGCCGTACCCAAACCTTTCAATTTGTGACAGACAAACAGCTTTCCGAACCAGTGGACTTCTATCACGCGGCGTTGATTTTTCAGCATGGTGATACTGTGGATGACTTTCAGCAAGCGCATCACCTAGCACGCACGTCGATGAACTTAGGGTATGAAGGTGCAAAGTGGATGTATGCCTCAACGTACGACCGATGGCAGCTGGCATCGGGAAAATCGCAAGTCTACGGAACTCAGTTTGTTTTAAATACTGAAGGGACCTGGCAGTTTGCGGAGCCCCTGGACAGAAGCTTTCCTGACACTGAACGCATCAAGTACGGTCTTCCAACTTTAGACAAAGCCCTCGATGTGTTTCAAAAAAGAAATGTTGTAAAGTAGCGAAGCTCCATTCATGAAAAGTAACAGATTTCATATCATTCTGATTATCTTTGGGTTGATGGGTGTCGTCGCTGCAGGGGTATTAGTTGGCTGGATAGGGTATCGATTTTTCTCGCCAAAGCTACCTCCACTTGCTGCTGGGGAAACGCCACTGAACGGATCCATAATTTCTGGCTCAATTCAGTACAACGGGGTTCGTCCTGGTACAGGTTCAACCACTGACGGTAAAGTCGTATTATACAAACGTGGTCTTGATGAAGTTGCGTTCACACAGTTATCAGTAGATGTTCCACTGGTTCCAGAAGCAAGTTGGTCATGGCTGGAAGCGGTAAGTGGTCAGACCTATGAGCTTCAAGCAAGTGTAGAGTTCGCGGGGAGAGAGATTGCCCGTTCAAATACCATTGTCGTCACCGCACCTGCAAGTGGAGAGCAGCTTACTTTTAATGTTACTGAAGACCAAATTCCTGATGATATCCAAATTCTTGAGAAAGAACTTCTGGATGGGAACCTCACCAACGAAGCAGTTCCGACACCTACTTTGATCGTTCTTACCAATCCTTCGCCAACTCCGAAGTTGCCAGTTTCTATTTCTGGGCGAGTAAACTTGAGTGGATACATTCCACCTACTGCCAGGCTGGTACTCAAAGCAGGACTCGATTCAGAAACACTGCAGGACGTGACATCAGATATCGAAGTCAAAGATAATGCTGTCTGGGTGTGGAGCGGAGCAGAAGCTGGAAAGCGGTATCGAGTGCGCCTTGATGTGATGGATAAGGACGTCATTTATGGTAAGTCTGATGAGGTCACAGTTGCTGCTCCAGCTTCCAATCAATACCTTCAGCTTGTTTCCAGTGCGCAGCCCCCAGTTCAGCCCGCCGGACAACGAGAGTCCATCACTGGGAAGATCGATCTTAACGGCCCAGTTGCTAACAACAGCTCAATTTTAATTTTGCAGAGACTACCAGGGGAAAAAACATACAATGTAGTAGCGCGTGTACCAGCCGGTGACGGACAGACCTGGAGCTTTGATAAGGCTTCATCAAGTGCTCAGTACGAAATGACTGCTGCTCTTCAAGTGAATAATGAAAATACTTCAACGGCAAATGCGTTAACCGTTACCGCTCCTGCCTCAAACGTCATTTTTAGAATAAACACGAATGTATCGCTCGATGCTCCAGGGCAACCTTCGCTGTTGACTTGTGGAACACGAAAGGCTGATGGAAAGTGGCCTGCTCAGGTAATATTTGGTCATGTACAGAATGCGAATTCATACTGGTTCCAAGTGGGGACGAGCGCCGGAAAAAATGACGTCTACAACGAACGACGAAACAGAACTAAAAATAATGAAGAAAGTATCTTGCTAGATTTCGAAGGAAATAAAACCTACTATGTTCGTTATGCACAAGCTCAGTGTACAGACTGCAGAAGCGACCAAGATTACTCAGGCTTCTCTGAGAGTGTGCCAATGACTTGTGCAAACTAGAAAGAAGCTGTTTCGGTCTATCTTCGACTTACTTTGGAGTCGAGTAATCTGGTACATTTCTCTTTATGCTTCCGTCCTCAACATTGATTGAATCTGCGCAGTTACTTGTCTCTTTTGTCACCATTTGGATTGGATCTGGTGTACTGATTCGTGCGGTAGAAAGACTTTCCAAGCTGCTGCGATTTTCGCAGTTTACGTTATCGCTTTTCCTGTTGGGAACAGCAACATCTTTTCCAGAGATTGCAGTGTTAATTAATGCCTATCTATTGAAGGCACCAGAAGTGGCGATGGGAAACTTGATTGGTGGTCAAGTTTTTCTCCTATTCTTAGTCATTCCGTTACTGGCGATCATTACTCGTGGCTTGCGTTTGCAAACAGAAATGCAAGGAAAGTTCTTGTTACTTATTTTGGCAGTATTAGCTGCGCCATTATTGACGTTAATAGATGGGAAAGTTCACTTAGGTGAAGGAATAGTCACGTTGTTTTTGTACGGCGCATTTGTGATTACATTTTCGCGAAAGATGACCGTCGCTGAAAAAATTAAGAAAACTTTTCGTCCAAGTAACATAAATCCTTGGGTTGAGCTTGGAAAAGTCGCGGCCAGTGTGACCGTACTGTTTTTGGCCACCCAGCTTTCCATTCGAGGAGTATCTGGTTTGTCGCAACACCTCAATCTTCACCCGTTCTTAGTTAGTATGGTTGTCATGGCGTTTGGCACAAACTTGCCTGAATTTAGCCTTGTAGTTCGCGCTGCCTTAGCTGGGAAGAGAGACATTGTCCTTGGAGATTTCGTCGGCTCAGCGACCATGAATACTTTCCTGTGGGCGCTCTTATCGATCTCGATGCGTGGAACGATTGTGCTGAGTAGCTCAGTGGTGCCAATGATCATTTTGATCACTCTTGGCTTTGTAGTGTTTTGGTGGTTCTGCCACACGAATAAAAAGTTGAGTGTCCGAGAGGGACTGATTTTGTTCTCAGTCTACGCTGGCTTTTTAGCTTTAACCGCACTTCTTGAATTAACGCTGGTTTGATGGGTTAGTTGGCAATCGCTTTGGCCAGTTTCTCGATCGTGTTTGACTGAGCCTGTGCTGACTGAGTGGTTGTACCCATTTGGATCCAGTACTGTGCGTCAGGAACTAACATGTACAGAACTGGCTGACCACTAGTCTGACTAATGAAGGCTTCTGTGCCTACGCCAGACAAAGACTGCATCGTTTGCTGTTGGGCTTGTTGTTGATTACTCCATAGTTGTTGGAATGCCTCAGAGGTAGTCTCACTTTTGAAACTGACAGTAACTTTGAGAATCATATCTTCAGGAGCACCAGCTCTGCTGTAGACACAGGTGTGACGTTTGGCGCCGGTGATAGACTCAGTTGTAGTGACAGCTGGTGGATCTACTTTTACTCCAGTAATGGTGGCAATCTCGGATGTAGGAAGCTTTCCGCAAATATCAGTTTGAATCTTTGTGGTTTCCGGAACCGAGGAGGGGATCATACTTACTGGGCTGGGAGATGGTGACGTTTGAGATGAAGATTGTGGCTGACAGCCGGCTAAGAGAAAGCTGGTGCCGACAAATGCTGCAGTAAGTAAAAAGTGCTTGTTCATAACCATTCCTCCGACGAGTGTTCTTCTGATAGTATAGACACAAAACATTCACTGCGCAAAGGATGATGATGATTCGCTTTGCTGACCAATATAAAAGGACACTATGACCAAAACGACCTCACAGGAAGTAGACACTGTACACTCTGCCAAAAGAAAAAAAATCGAACTCAAACAACCTCGAGCATTTGCACTGGCAATCCTGCTTTTGGTCGTATTCGGTGGTTTGGTTTGGTTTCAACGGAGACCAACCACTACACAGCAGTCAGCATCGCCGGCTCCCTCCGTTACCCCAGAAGCTACTATCACTGATCAGGATTTTCTCAATGAAATGATTCCTCATCATCAAGAAGCAGTGGATTCATCCAGGTATGTTCTGGAGAATAGTGACAACGACGAGATCAAAGGATTTGCGCAGGGCATTGTTGACCAACAGTCGAAAGAGGTTTGGGTGATGATTGGTTTTCACCAACTCTGGCTTAAAAAGAACTACCCTGGACCTACGGGCTATATGAAAATGATGCCCGATTTATCTCAAATTTCTGGAGTTGAGCTCGATAAAGCATATGTTCGGGGGATGATTACTCACCACTATGCTGCGGTACAAATTGCTCAGTCGGTGATGGAAACCACTCGCATTCCCGAGCTAAAAACTTTAGCAACAGAGATGATGATTCGACAAGTCGATGAGCTGAAAGTCTTGACCGATTGGTTAAATGCAAATGAGTAGAAAATGAAGTTTACTCACTTCGTTTTTGGGTAGGAGTTGCCATCCATTCAAAGTACAGGATTGGGATGAAGAGAAGCATGATGGTACTGGCCACGAGCAGTCCTGAGATGATGGCACCACCTAGTCCTTGCCAAAGAGGTTGAGACAGAGTAATTGGAAGTAGCCCAAGAACTGTTGAGAGTTTGGTCAGGATAATCGGCTCTAACCGACTAGCACCAGCATCTGCAATGGCTTCGTTAAACTCCATTTTTTCTTTTAGATTCAAGTTGATTTTATCCACGATGAACATTGAGTTTGTCACCACGATTCCAAACAGGGACAAGATACCAATCAGTGCCGGGAATGAGAGCGGCACACCTGTGAGTGCAAACGCTAAGAATACGGATGACACAGCCAATGGAATCACGATCAACACAATCAATGCTTGTCTGAAGGACTGGAACTGAACAACCATCGTCACTAAAATCAAAATTGCAGACAAACCCATTGCTTGCAGAATTGACTGTACTGATTTGGCATTTTCTTCATTTACTCCACCAGTCTTCCACTCGTAGCCTTTTGCCAAGTTCAAACTGTCGGCATACTCTTCCATACCTTTACTGAGGTCGGTGATTGAGTAACCTTGAGTTACAGCACCGGTTACTGAAACAGTTCGTTTAAAGTCGTCACGAACAATAGAAGTTGGATTGGTATCGAGCTTGAACTCTCCGAGGGCAGAAAGTGGAACGCTTTGACCTTGAGAGTTGGTTACCTGTGCCTGATTGATGCCGTTGAGTGTGCTACTGCCATCTTGCATGCGGAAGGTAATATTTGTTTTGTCTATAGTATTTTCATCGAAGTTCACCTGATCAAGAGTGAAGCCACTGGCGTAGAGTCGTAAGGCCATGCCAACTGAATCGACGGTTACGCCATTCTCAGCGAGTTTTGCGTAGTCAGGAACGAATCGTACTTTACTGGTACTCTCTGCAATAGACTTTTGGACGTTGTTCACGCCTGGTTGTGACTGAAGATGTTCGACAATTTTGTCCGCGTACCCGTTCAGGACTGTTAGATCACTCCCAGATAAGGCGATCTGTAAGTCTGCACCTGCTGGCGGTCCACCACCAGAACTTTCAACGACGGTCACTTTACCACCATCGTAGTTCTTCAAGTCTTGGCGGACCATTTCTGCAATTTCTTGTGAGGACTCTTTGCGATCTTCTTTTTCGTGAAGCCGAACACTAAAGTGAATGTTGTTAGAAGCATCACCAAGTGAGCTACTTGCACTGTTACTTCCAGAGGACCGACCAATTTCTGCGGTCACAAACTGGACGCCAGGGAACTTGATTAAACGTTCCATCATAGGGCGAGCGTACGGTTCTGTTTGCTCAAGCTTTGCCCCTGATGGTAGCTCAAAGTCCACAAAGAACTCGATGCTATCTTCTTTCGGGAAGAACTCGTTTTTGACAAATCCGAGGGGTAGAAGGGCAAACGAAAAGATAGAGTACAGCAACACCAGACCAATGACAGTACGGCGGCTGCTACGTTTTTTTAAGATATTCAGAATCAGACGTCGGTATTTTTCGCCCAATCCTTCGACATTAATAATACCGTGATTTTTGATGCGGTTGAAAAATGCATTTGTGGTAACCAGAGCTGGCACTGAGGTGAATGCTCGTTTGGTTTGAGCGCTGGCAATCTTGAGGAGTTGAGGCAAGAGATACAGCACTACTCCGCAGCCCAATACGTAGACTACCAAAATGACTGGGAAGAGTGGGTTGTTCATTGCCAATGCAACTACGATTCCCACAGAGATCAAGAACGCAAGTACTTTGAGAAGTACGGTGACCCGCTTTGGAATGCTTGGTTTTAGGAACACAATCATCAGTGGTAAGGTGATCAGCACAGCGACGGCAGTGGATGACAACATCGTAATTGTGACAACAATTGGAATTGGTTTAATGAACTCGCCGATAATTCCAGTGGAGATCAGCAACGGAACGAACGCCCAAATGGTGGTGATGGTTGTGGACCAAATTGGGACAATCGTATCTCGCCAAACGAGAATACCGGTTTGAAGTGGTGTGAAGCGACCGGTTTTGTAGTACGCAGTCATCGCTGAAACAACCACGATGGTGTCATCAACTAAAAGACCCAGAGCCAATAAGAAAGCGAACATCGACAAGAAGTTGATCGACATACCGACAAACTGCATCAGGAAAAATGATGACAGGAAAGTTAGTGGGACTGTCAGTAAAGAAATGAAGGCCTGGCGGAGACCCAAAAACAGTAAAAGTGTCACGAACACCAAAAGAATAGTGGTCCGAAACTCGCCAATCAACTCACTAAATTGATCAGCGATGTCCTGACTGGTATTAGAAAGAGTGGTTACTCTGAGATTGGGGTTCTGCTCAGTAAACTCTTTCACTGAACTGTTTACTTCCTTACCAGCAGCATCGATTTCGGAAGTGGTGGTTTTGTAGACGTAGAAAAGTACTGCTGACTGAGGTGATGCGTCTTTCTCTATCAGCAATGTTTGTGCTTGGTTAGGAGCTGATTTCTCTTGAATAGTAGCAACTTCACCCAGTGACACTGCGCGGCCATCAATGGTGAGCTGAAGATTTCGGATGTCGCTGACAGTTTCAACTGCTGGATCAACGGTCAAGGCAAAACTATTCTCTGAAGAAACGACTCTGCCAGCTGGGTAACTGGCACGAGCTTTACGCAATGCGTCGCTAATTTGGAATGGTGAAATTTTATATAAAGCCAGCTTTGAAGCATCTAGATTGACGGAGATTTCTTGTTGGTCAAACCCTGTTACGTTGACTCGATCTATTCGGCCCAGATCCTCAATCTGTTGACGAAGTGCATCAGCAGAGCGCATCAGATCCGGATAGCTTCCGCTGCCAGTCAACGCGAAGGTCCACACGGGAACGTCTTCAAAGTCAAGGGCTTTGACTTGAGGAGGTTGTGCGTTTGTAGGTAAGACGGCAGAGTCTACAGAGGACTGAACATCATCTTTTGCTTTGTCTGCATCGATAGAGGAGACGAACTGAATACTAATGACTGACACGTTTTCAGTTGACGAAGAGTTGACCACGTCAATTTCGCTCAGATTACGAATTTGTCCCTCGAGTGGCACAGTCACCAGTTGCTCGACGTCTTTGGAAGAAGCACCTGGAATAACGGTCACTACCGTCACTATCGGAATTTTTACCTCAGGATTGAGGCGTTTGGGAAGACTAAAGTAAGCAGATGTTCCAACAAGTACAATTGTGATGATCAGCAGTAGTACGATACGAATGTTATTGATGTACTTAGCCACGAAGGTATTTGCCATCGACGGCACAAAAGTAAGCCGCTGTAAGTACGACTGATCACTGTTCTTGGAAACTGTAGTAACTTTTGGAGTCTTTGCCATAGAAGTTCAATTACTTAATCAAGACGCGTTGGCCGTTGGTAATGCCGCGAGTGGTGATGACTTGATCTGTGGGCTGCAAGCCAGAATCTACTCTGACGTACTCTCCAGTGATGTTGCCAAGCACTACTTCACGAAGCTCAGCCGCTTGGCCACTCTGGCCAGCTTCGGCGCTTTGGGTGGCAGTCGTCACGACGTATACAAACGCTTTGTCCGATGTTTGATAGATAGAGTCGATTGGAGCAATGACATCTTTAGACACTGTCGTCTTACCACCCACAGGAATGCGAACGGCAATAGTAGTACCTTGGGTGACCAAGTCAGCGAGTTCGTCTGGCAAGGTGTAGTACACACCGTACAGTGAGCCTTCGGTTGCTTCACTAGAAACGTACCGTGGGTACACTTGAGTGTTCTTTCCGTTTAAGACAAAGGTACTTGGTTCTAGTTGGTTTACTTGTCTGGAGATCTCGACTGGGACGGCAACAACGGCATTGGCTTGAGTTTTGTTGGCACGAATAGTAGCGATCGGAGTTCCTGGGTTGACGCTGTCGCCAACTTTGACGAAGACGCGTTCTACAGTTCCAGCACATGGAGAAGCAGGGTACATGGCTTGTTCAGAGACACGGGCAAGTTTCAGACTAAGATCTGAAAGATCACGACTCAGGTCAAGAGACTTTTCTTGAAGATCTAACTGACGAAGGGTCAAGTCCTTAGATCGGTCTGTGCTTTCTGCAGGGGCTTCATCTTCGGAGCTTTGGTACTCAGCGGTGCGAAGACCTGTGCGTAAACTATTGAGCGCTGAAGAGACACCAGCTTTTCCTTGCTTGGCTTGTAAAATATTGGCGTCATTCATTGGGCTTGGTGGGTTAGACTCGAGAATTTTAATCTGTTGTTCCAAGATGTTGAATAGCTCTTCGTTTTGCTTGATTAGTCCACGAGTGTCATCTAGTGATTGTCGGGTCATTTCACGCATGTCTTCAGCTTGGACGTTTCCTGAATGAGCAAGATCACGTTGTTTGACGATGATGTCTTTTTGAATGTCGTACGTTTCTTTGTTGAACTGGGTATTACGTTCAGCAATCTGCCGAGAAAGTGTAGGAGCTGAGCTGCCTTGGTAGTTACTGGCTAAAGTAACTAAGGAGCTTCCTTGGCCAACTGCTTTGCCTTCCGTAACATTTATTGAACGCACAATACCTGGAGTCTGAGCAAGAATGGTAATGACTCCTGATTTTTCCACTTTGGCGGTGAACTCCATCATCGGCTGTTCATTTTGTGAATAGACATTCACTGGAGTCGCAGGTGGTTCTTGCTCAGTGACTGCCTCATCTGGCTTGCGCAGCATATTTCCCACTACTACCAGCACAAAGAGGAGGGCTAATAATAGGACGACTGAGAGAACTGGTCTGCGATTTATTTGAGTGGTGGTGTCTTTGAAGGCCTTTTGAAGGCGAAGTTTAACAGAAGTAATGACTTGAGCGAGCTTTTTCATAAGAGCATCGAATTATATCAAAACATAGCAGTAATTGCTAGTTACTGCCAGTGACGAGAGACGTTTGGGAGACATCACTAAGATGCACACTCCTGATTGGTAAAGAGGTTGGTGTGCTACTGTTCTTTATTGACAGCGTTTGCTATCCTCTCTTGGCTATTTCTCCAATGAAAAGGAGCCTTTTATGCCTCAAGCTTCCGTAAAAATCATCCCAAAAGTTGCCGGTCCAGTGGTTCTGGTTGTTCTTGATGGCTGGGGACTTGAAGATACCAAAGAGCATAACGGCGTTGCTTTGGCAGAAACGCCAACGTTTGATGGCTTGGTAAAGAAGTATCCGTTTACAACGCTTCAGGCTTCTGGTGAAGACGTCGGTTTACCACTGGGCCAGATGGGGAACAGTGAGGTTGGGCATACGACTATTGGCGCAGGTACTGTCATATACCAGGACTTAGTTCGTATTTCCAAGGATGCTCGGACTGGCGCGTTTGGACATAACACAGCTATCCAGCATGCCTTCCAACATGCGTTGGAGCATAACGGCACGGTTCATATTATTGGACTGCTTTCCTCTGGAGGCGTGCACTCCCACGAAGATCACTTTATTGAGACCCTACTTTCGGCAAAAAATTCAGGTGTAGATAACGTTGTTGTCCATCCATTTTTAGATGGTCGCGACACACCGAAGACTGCCGGAACTGATTCGTTACAAAAACTGGAGAAGGTTGTTGAGGCCATCGACGGCTGCGCGATTGGTTCAGTGATGGGCCGTTACTATGCCATGGATCGTGACACCAACTGGGATCGAACCGACAAAGCGTTCAAAGCAATTTTCACTGGTGTGGCGGATAAAGTGTACGACACCAGCGTTAAACCATCACAAATTATCCGTGAGATGTACCGTCAAGACATTTTCGATGAACACATGGAACCAATGGTATTCCAGACACCTCAAGGCGGGGTACTTGAGGTGAAAGATCACGACTCCATTATTTTTACGAACTTTAGGTCTGATCGTGCTAAGCAGTTATCGTTGAAAATTGCCGAGCTGGCCGAAGATCGCGACCTGTGTTTTGTGACCATGGCCAACTACGGCAAAGAAATCAAGGCGATCGTGGCATATACTCCCCAAGAAGTCCGTGCCACGATGGGAAGTGTTATTGCAGATGCTGGATTGGCTCAGGTGCGTGTGGCTGAAACGGAAAAGTACCCCCACGCGACGTACTTCTTAAATGGTGGACGGCAAGAGCCATACGAAGGCGAAGAGGATGTACTCATCCCCAGTCGTAAAGACATCAAGACCCATGACGAAGCGCCAGAAATGCGCGCCAAAGAGATTTGTGAAGCTGCCATGGAGCGTCTAGATAAAGCCAAGTTCATGTTTATTAACTTTGCCAATCCAGATATGGTGGGACATACAGCTAATGAAGACGCCATCGTTATTGCGATTCAAACCGTTGATCGTGAGCTGCGACGGTTGGTGGAAGCCGTCCTCAAGCACCATGGTGCGCTTCTTGTTATTGCTGATCATGGCAACGCTGAGAGGATGCGAGATCCAATTACGGGTGAACCGCATACCTCACATACCACCAACCCAGTTCCGTGCATTTTGATTCACGAAAGTTATCATCCTCAGCTGCGCAGCGGTGGTGGGCTTGCCGATATTGCTCCGACAGTCCTTCAACTCATGGGGCTACCGCAACCTGAAAGCATGACTGGCGTTTCACTCATTAAGTAACGATTTAAGGATGACTATGGTTGACCCGCGACACTCCCACGAACTACTTTGGGATGAAAAAAGTAGAAAAGAGCTGATCAAAACGCCTTTTATTTTAGTAGAGAATCGCAGCTACACGCTCCCTGATGGAAGTGAACTGAATGATTACACGATGGTTGTAGAGGCGAATGGAGTCTCAGTGGTGGCAGAGACCCCTGAGGGCAAGCTGATTCTGGTCCGTCAGTTTCGTCCGGCACCGTCTGCGTTGAGCCTTGATTTGCCAGGTGGTCGAGTGGAGCATAATGAAGATCCACTTCTGTGCGCGCAGCGTGAGCTCCTTGAGGAAACTGGCTACACAAGCACTGAATGGTCAGCCCTAGGAACCCTGCAGCCTTCACCACATCGACTGGAAAGTACGATTTTTGTGTTTGTAGCCAAAGGCTGTCAGAAAGTCAGTGACAAGCAAGAAGACGAGACTGAGTTCTTAGAAACTGTCTTAGTTGACAAACACGAACTCGAAAATTTGATCCGGGAAGACCACTTTAGCTGCACGATCTGCATTGCAGCCTTTTTCAAAGCTATTCCACAGTTACAGTGAGTTTCACTCGATCAGTAATCACATACATTGTCAATTGAAAATACCCATTGATTCTACTTATCTGATGTGTAGAATACTTACTGTTCCACCTTACCCGCCCAAGTTTTTTTGAGGATGAAAACGTCATGAGTGAGGAACAAAAAGAACAGCGTCGTCGTCAAGAGACGCAAGAAGCACTGTGGCGCTTTTTAGCTCAGCGCGACGCGATGCGCGCCGCACTCAGAAACCGCAGTTTCGGAAGTTCACTCTTCCGGCGGTTCTAACTGAGCCAACCAGCACCATCACCACCTTAGTCCGGTCTTTGCTCCTAGAGTAGAGACCGGTTTTTTATTCCCTCGATTACTGAGTCGCCGTCTTCAACGACGTACACCAGATCGAAATCACCGTTCTGCACTTCAGCTTCGACGCGCTCGTGAACCGTGTCCGGGGTCTCGCCTGCCTCAACGACAAGATGGGTGAAGCTCACATCTTCGGGCGCAACGCCATCGACTGTGATTCCCATTGCGTTGAAGTCTGCGTTGAAGTCTTCCAGCGAAACGGATTCCGGGCGAACTACCAATATCCTTACTGCGGTCATGACGAACTCCTTACAGTAACTTAGCGAAACTCTTCTCACTAGGTGAGTAGAGTTTGGGAATTATATCAGTCTTGAAGTAAAAACTATGGGCTATTTCTTGAGTGGAGTTTTGTTTGAGTAGGTAGCGGTCTTTGATTCTGGCTGGATTTCTGGTGTGGGTTGAACAATGACCACTTCTTGAGGTTTTTTGTCTTTTTTCTTATCCAGAGCATCTAACTTGAGCAAACGAACTGCGATAAATACCACTGCTGCCACTGTCACGAAATCAATCAGGTTAGCTAAAAAGCGGCCGTAGGTAATCTTTGCGCCACCGACTTGCCAGTAGAGATCAGTCAAGTTTCCAACTGCCCCAAGCAGGATGCCGATGACCGGATTTACCAGGTCAGTGACTACTGATGCCACAACTTTGGTAATGGATCCGCCAAGCACAAAACCAACAGCCAGTCCGATGACGCCTTGTTCACGAATAAACTTGATGAATTCTTTCACTACCATCCGGTTCTCTCTATCTGAGCTATAAAGCTCATTATATGACATAAAAACAACTCTGTAAAAATTGATCTCGATCTATACAATTCCTGAATATGAGCAAACGACGCATTTTACTTACTGGTGATGATGGGTTTGAGTCCCACGGCACGCGATTACTCGCGCATTTTTTACAAAGATGACTACGACGTCACTATTGCCGGAACTGTCACCCAGCAAAGTGGAGTGGGCGGGAAAGTCTCCATTTTACCGGGATTTAATTGGGGGAAGACTGAAGTTGATGGAGTGACTGCATACTGGGTGGATGGAACACCAGTTGATGCGATGGAGCTGATGTCCAACTTTGACATCGAGCCCTTTGAACTCGTCATTTCCGGAATAAATTGGGGAGCGAACTTTGGTGCTACCTTATTGAACTCTGGGACGGTGAACGCAGCGATGGGAGCTCTGGGTAGAGGAGTGACAAAGAGATCAATTGCCATTAGCTGGGATCTCCCACCAAAGTTTTACACGATGCATCATGATAAATCACACTCACTCTCTGATTATCTCGATTATCCTGGGAAAACTATTTTCCTAGTGCTCAAGCAAGCCATTGAAGCAGAGTTGTGGGGAGCGGAGTTCCTGAACATTAATTTACCTAAAGAAAAAACCAGCACCGTCAAGATCACGCTACCTACGTTTGATATCTTAGAAGTGTGCACACAAAGTCAGCGCCCCACCGGACTGGAAGGTCACTATAGTTACGCAGACTCAGGGAGAGTATTCTCTAATGAGGTCGACCCGTTGTATGATGTTCGGGCAGTTACTGAAGGATTCATTTCACTCACACCATGCCAACTAAACTTCATTCACGAAGAAGCCTTTCAAAATCTTCAAAACGTCCAGTTCAACATAAAGTAGAACCTGTCGTTGTGCCAACTGAACCACAAACTATGCCAACCTGGAAAAAAGTCTTGATTGCGGTGTTGTTGTTGGCCATAGCTGGGGCAATTGCTGCGGGAATCTTTTTTTATGGGATGGTGAATAAAGTACTGGTTGTTTCTCGTTTCAAGGGCCCAAGTCCCACTCCGACGAGTTCGCCCGTTCCAGACACATTCAATAAAGGCCAAACACATACTACGTTGCTGATGGGGTATGGAGGTGGAAATCATGAGGGTGGTTTACTCACTGATACCATGATGATGGTTGTGATTGATCCACCAAGCAAAACAATCACACTCTTGTCTTTGCCCAGAGACTTGTGGGTAGATCTACCAGTCAGTGGCGACGCGCTTTCCGGATGGAAAATCAACGCGGCCTACGCTATTGGATCTGATGACAGAAGCTATCCATATAAACCTGAACAGTTCACCGGCGACGCTGGTGGTGGTGAGCTGGCCAAGTATGCGGTCAAACAAGCCACCGGTATCGACGTAAATAATTTTGTGACGCTGAATTTTTCCGGATTTCGGCGATCTATAGATGTCCTCGGTGGAGTAGACGTGAATGTTGAGAAAACGTTTGATGATTACTTGTACCCAATTGAAGGCGCTGAAGATGATCCATGTGGGAAATCTGAAGAAGAGCTGCAAATGTATGCCACGATGGCTGCAGCGATCACAGAACAGGTCTTTACTTGCCGGTATGAACATCTCCACTTTGATAAAGGCATCACCCTAATGGACGGGACAACTGCACTGAAGTATGTGCGCTCTCGTCACTCAAGCCAGGATGGTTCTGACTTTGGACGCGCTGCACGTCAGCGCAACTTGATTCTGGCGGTCAGAGACAAGGTGTTTCGTCTAGATTTCTTTCCAAAGATTATTCCCTTTGCCACCAGCTTGGCTGAGGACTTGAAAACGGATTTCACCCTGCCAGTGATGCAAGATTTTTTGCAGTATAAAGACGAGCTGGCTGACTACAAAATTACTTCCACAGCACTGAGTAGTGATAATGTCTTGACGATTGGGCGAAGTCCCAATGGGCAGAGCATCGTTACGTCACAAGAAGGTGTTGGAAACTGGAATCTCGTCCACACATGGGTGAAAGATGAACTCAACCGATTACGCTACCCTGTAGCTACTGATTCTGCTACCGCAGTAGCAAGTGACTCAGCACAACTCGCTCAGTAAATGAGTTCGCAAAAAGCCAAGCTTACTGAGCATGGTTTAGCTCAGTGGTTATCCAAACCTCGAATAAAGAGTGGGTGTTACTGGCAGTCACGGTCAGCCTGAAGGATCTGGTTCACTTAGTCGTTTGCTTCGATAGGCTTAAGAATTTATAAACCAGTCCAGCTGCCCGCTTGCTCAGCTGCCCATGAGTTCCCAAGAACAGGGATTACAAATTTACGTCCTATCACGAAGTTGATCGAAATATCGGTAGTGTTCGTCACTCCAGAGATTGCACCACTGAAGTAACCCAAGAAGAGGTATGGCGAGTAGGTGACGTTTGTGGAGTATGAGTTAGTTAGCGCACGACTGAGATAATAATTGAGCGTAGTTGGCGTATATGCAAACCCAGAGACCTTAAACGCGCCAGCGGTAGGCGTAAACTGGGCAATATTCGAGACAACGTTGTACCCGACGCCAGAGCCATCGGCTCCAAACGCCATCTGGGTGATGGATGTGGGTCCGTTGGACATCAGCATGGAAAGTCTATTTGCGTTACCGTTATTCCCCGTGATAGACGTGGTATTTGAAGTCATGATGCCTGAGTATGCCGTTTGTGTGGCTGACCACGAGGCGAACATTTCATACATGTTATTGAGCGTTGTGGTTGTTGCTGGAGCGACTGTGTAGACAGATCCAGTGGTGATATTGAGTAAACCATTTTGTAAAGTGTATCCACCAGTTGCCGCCCACTTTGATGCTAGGTTTGAGTTGTTAAAATCGTCAAAAAATTCAAAGGTAGTAAAGCCATTACTTCCCCCAGCGGCTCCTGGGCTGCCATAGTAGGCATAAATAGTGGTTCCCGTGGTGGGAACAGATGGAACCTTCACATAAATGCTTTTTGCGGCAGCGCTACAAGAAAGTTGTCCCTCTTGGAGCCAATGGGAAAGTACGGTAACCCCATCTGCAGCAGTGAAGCGAAGATCTGAACAGTCCCCATTCATTTTGCCTGCGTTTATCAGTGCGGTCGTGTCTACACTCATAAATACTGGATAATTTGTTTGGGTAACTCCACTTGTATTGGTGATAGTGATCGCTTTCCTGTATGCCCACGTATCCGTTGGCAATGTCGCAGTGGCATTGGCTGCAATTTGCGCTGGAGATCGTTTGTAACTATAAAAATTGACTTCATCAATCAATCCAATGTAGTCATAGTTATTGATTCCTGCGTACCAACTGCCAATAGACAAGTTAGCGGTGTTGAGATCCGTATAGGTCCAGGCTACAGAGCCACAACTAGTTCCATTAACGTATCCAGTAGCAGTAGCGCCATCATAAGTGATTGCTAGGTGTTGCCAATTTCCAGCCACAACTGAACCTGCTGGACAGACTTGAACCCAGCCTAAACTCGAATTCGTCATCATGATGCGGCCATTGGCCATAGTGACGGTGGCGAATGTAAAGGTTGTCGCTCGATTCGTTGTTTTACTGACAAATCCAGCAAAGTCATTTAAGATAAATGGTCTGATCCATCCTTCTACAGAAAATGGACCATTATTGCCATAATCGAAGCTGTTAGATACTGGAATGTTGACGCCATCTCCATAATTGAATCGACCAGCAGCACCCGAAATACCTTGTGAGCTCCAGTGATCATTCGTTCCAAACCAAGTGCCAGTGTGCCCAGTCCCGGTGGCATCACCAACGGTGGTACCAGTTCCTTCAGTAAATCGCCAAGACGCTACTGGAGCCTCGATTGCCGTTTTGTTCAAGTTATAGTCAGTCTGGACGTCGGCAAGAGTGAGTGTATTTGCAAACAGCTTCACTTCGTCTATCGCACCGATAAAGTCATACAGGGCTGAAGGGCTGTACCAGCTACCAATATTGACTGCGTGGGTTGCTGTGTCGATATACTGAAACGCAACAGAGCCACAAGCAACGCCGTTCACATAGCCTGTCATCGTTGTGCCGTTAAAGGCGTACGCAAGGTGCTGCCATACTCCTCGACTGACAGAGCCTGGTGGACACACAACCACCCACCCTGCTGGGTTGGTCAGATACCCTACTAAGCTTCCATTTGCCATTGTGGCAGTCATATATGAGTATGGAGCCACTCGGCCAACAGTATCTTTGCCCACGAAGCCAGCATAGTCAGCAAGAAGGGTTGGTCTAACCCAACCGGTGATGGTAAATAGACCGTTATTACCAAAGTTCAAGCTGGCTCTGGAGCCTGCCATGACAACGCCGTCTCCTGAGCCGTTGAAGCGGCCCATCACATTATTAATTCCAGCGCCAATCCACTTAATGCCATTGCCTATCCATGTTCCGGTATTTCCATTTCCTGAAGCGTAAGCAACCGTCGTGCCCGTATTTTCGTTGAACCTCCAGTGTCCACGCGGTGTAGGTAGTGGTGTAGGAATAGGTGTGGGGATTGGTGTTGGACTTGGCGTTGGAATCGGCGTCGGAATAGGAGAAGGGATTGGCGTTGGGATTGGAGTTGGAATTTGTGGCGAAGGATAGGTCAAGACAAAATTGGAGGAAATGTAAATGTCATTAAACTCCAGCGAAGCATTTGAACTGAGTGGCTGGCCGCTCTCAAACCAAGTGGTAGAGACTTCAATATGAATGTTTGTTTGTTCACCAGCAGTGGTAATAATGACTTCCGCAGCGCGCTTGAATCTATCCTCTTCATCAACGTATTCCTGTGTTTGACACGGACGATTTGGTAAGTTTTGAAGACCACCGACACCTCCATAAGGTAGGGTGGCCATACAAAAGGTGCTGGAGTTTCCGCCTGACTGCAAAATCTCTAAAAAGGTTTCCCAACCGAGGATGTTGCGCTGGGTTCTGAAGTACTCGATGCCTTCTTGGGTGTACTTGGTGCCGTTTGATTTATTTCGGGACAAACTCGTGGTTTTTAGCGAGACTGGCATCAACGCCACCGTAGACGTCATGACTAGTGCCACAATACCCGTTGCAATGATGACTTCGAGAAGCGATGCGCCGCGTCGAAGCTTAAAAGGAGCCATCAAAGATGTAATCGAAAGTCGCATCGTACTAAAAAGAGTACAACGTTTGGTTGCGGAGAGAAAGAAGTACTTTCCGCTACTTGAGAAGTGATTTGGTGCCTTTTTTGATGCTATCCAAAGGACCAACTTTGCGAGCTTCAACTTCCAAGTTTCCATCCTCATCAATCACAAAGTGGCTGCGGGTAATCCCAAAATATTTTTTGCCAAATAGCGATTTTTGATCCCACACACCGTAAGCGGTAGCTACAGCGTGGTCAGGATCACTCAAAAGTATATATGGGAGATGATGTTTCTCTTTCCATTTTTTAAGCTGAGCAGGTGTGTCGGCGCTCATACCTATTACTGTAGCGTTGTTTTCTTCAATTTTTGGAAAGTTGTCACGAAACCCACAGGCTTGAATGGTGCAGCCAGGTGTGTCAGCCTTTGGAAAGAAGAACAGTAACACCCGTTTACCGTTGAAGTCACTCAAGGAAACGAGTTCATTATCTTGATTTTTCAATGTGAAAGAGGGAGCTTTGATCATCCCTCATTGTACCTTGCTTCTGTGAAGTGATAGCATGAATGTATGTTGTTTTGGTGGATCATTTTAGCGTTGATTGTTCTGCTCTATTTTACTGTCGTTTTTTTGATCGGCCTTCTGCAAAAGGATAACAGTCTGCTTGATATAGCCTGGGGTCCAGGGTTCGTATTGGTTTTAGCGTACTGGATGGTATGGCGGAACTGGATGGCACTTCCGACAACTATTTCTGTAATAGTCATTAATTCCATGGTGGTCATCTGGGCGCTTCGACTTGCGGCACATATTTTCATGAGACACAAAAAAATTGGTGAAGATGTCCGGTACGCCGATTATCGAAAAAAGTGGAAGACGTTTTTTAACCTCAGAAGCTTCGTGGCGTTTTATTTGCCACAAGCCTTCGCATTATTTCTCATTAGCTGGCCACTGAGTTTGCATCATCGTTTAGCATGGCCAGAGTGGCAGTGGATGTCTTGTGTAGGTCTGGTGATTTGGGCAATTGGGTTACTTATCGAGGCAGTGGCTGATATTCAGCTTCGTCAGTTCAAGTCTCACAAACAGAATCACGGCAAGGTGTTGAGCACTGGAATTTGGAAGTTTTCTCGACATCCAAACTACTTTGGTGAGTCATTATTATGGTGGGGGTTAGCGTTGGTGGCTGTGGCCAGTGGGGCTTCACTTTGGGCTTTCTTAGGACCGCTGACAATTACCTTCTCGCTGTTACGTGTGTCTGGTGTTACATTGCTCGAACAGCGGTACAAGGGAAATACTCAATACGATCAGTACAAACGAAACACTTCTGCTTTCATTCCTTGGTTTCCCCGCAAATCAAAACAGTAAAGAAGAGTAATGCGATTACTTGTTGTCGAAGACGAACACAAACTAGCGTTGTCGATAAAAAAAGCACTTGAAGCTGAGCGCTATGCAGTGGACGTGGCTTTTGATGGCGAAGAGGGTTTTGATAAGGCAACAGTGGAAAGCTACGACCTACTCATCCTTGATGTGGGCCTCCCAAAGATTGACGGCTTTGCACTTACTAAAAAACTTCGTGATGAAGATATTAGAGTTCCGATTATCTTTTTAACCGCCAGAGATTTACCACGTGATAAAGTCACTGGTCTGGATACGGGTGGCGATGACTACTTAGTGAAACCGTTTGATTTTGAAGAGCTGCTGGCACGTATCCGGGCACTGTTGCGTCGAGGCGTGACCACGCAAGTACAGCCCTTACTCCAAATAGACAATTTATTGCTTGATCCATCCACTCAAAAAGTGAGTCGTGCCGGAATAACCATAACTGTTACTCCAAAAGAATACGCACTGATAGAGTTTTTCTTACGACATCCTCGTCAGGTACTCACCAAGACACAGATTGTGGAGCACGTTTGGGATGACCAAGCCGATCCGTTTTCTGGCGTTGCAGACGTGTACATCGGATACGTTCGAGCTAAAGTAGATAAGGCGTTCCCAAAAGAAAAAAAACTACTCAAAACGCTCAAAGGCCGTGGTTACATGTTTACTGATGAAGAGGAGAAACGATTGTGAAGTCGATACCTACGCCAAAATCATTTCTCGCTGCGCAGTTTGATCGAGCTCGGCTGAAGTTGACCTTAATTTACATTGCCATCAGTGGCTGTATCGTGATTATTTTTTCGATAGCTGCCATCAATGCACAGCGGTATGCAGTGGATAGGGTGTTGGGAATGCTGCAAACCCAGGCAGAGGCAGAGGAGCGTGTCCTAGTGGCGACGCTTCTTGGTAAGCGCCTCGAACAGTTTGATATTGCGTTTCAAGAACGCCTGTTGGCACTGAATATTGCGCTACTGGTGGGGGCTGGTGTGACGAGCTATTTTTTAAGTGGAATGAGTCTTGCCTCGATTCGTGAAAATGTGGAAAGCCAAGAAGAGTTTGCTGCTGATGCGTCTCATGAGCTTCGGACACCGTTAACTACCATCTCGATGGAGATTGTGGCGTTGCAAAAGACGCACAAAAGTTTGCCCAAACCGGTCAAAGGAACACTGCAGAGTATTCAGCAAGAAGTGCGAAGAATGCAAGAAATTGTGAACGGCTTGCTGACGTTGGTGCGCAATGACCGGGATAGGGCAGCAGCTCGGTCTGTGGTTGACGTAAACCAGGTTATCAACGAGACGATCAAACAAATGCACTCCTTGGCCCATGCAAAGAAAGTGGTCTTCGATGTTAGTCTTCATGAAAAGCCGGTGAATGTATACATTGCTCCAGATCAAATAAAACAATTAGCATTGATTCTGCTCGACAATGCCCTCAAGTACACGCCGCAAAGAGGGAAGATTCAAGTTACTACTCAGCTCAAACAGCGTACCGTCATCCTGACAGTCGAAGACACTGGGGTAGGTATTCCTGAAGCTGATCTGCCACATATTTTCGATCGCTTTTATCGTGTCCAGCGCTTAGATCGCGGCGCCGTTCGCGGTGCTGGACTTGGCTTAACGATTGCACATAAACTGGTTGAGAATGCTCGTGGCAGCATCCAAGTGGCTAGTACGATGGGTGTTGGTACTCGAGTCACCTTGCAGTTTCCAAAAGCGTCTTAAAAGGCTAAGTAAAAGTGCGTCTGCCGTTCTTAGGATTTTCTTAAGTTGGGTGGGTATATTTATTGTTGTTGAGAAAAGATCTCTTCAAGCTGATTAATAACTTTGCTGAGGTTGATTGGAGAATCTCCAGAATCTGTACTACCCTCAAGCAGCACTTTGAAGGGGCTGAAGGATCAGCCCCTTCCCTTTGGGCAGAAAACTCGCTTTAATAAGAACAGCAAATATATTGCACCTCGTTCTGTCTAAAGGAGTTTTATGGCTCGCTCTACCAAAAAATCTGGAATTAATAAAAATTTCTTGATCGTTTCTTTCTGTGTTGTCACTGGAATTGCCGTGACTGCTTGTCAGCCTCAGATGATGAGAGAAGAAGAGCGTCCTGTTACTCCTCAAAATGAAATCATGACATCTCCAATGCCTACAGGTGTTCCTGTGACTGAAGATGCCATGGGTGGTGACCTTAATTAAGCGAATTTATGGCAACATTTGTCTATAAAGTTTTTCGCAGTTTCACCTACGCATTTAAAGGCATAGTGAGTGGTTTTGGCGAACGGAACATGCAAGTGCATGGGATGGCCACGATCATGGTGCTGTTTTTGGGGTTCTTTTTCCGCGTCTCTTTGACTGAGTGGCTTTGGCTACTGCTGATGATTGGGTTAGTGACGTCCGCCGAGCTGCTTAACACCGCTATCGAAGAAGTGTGTAACTGCATGCGTGACGAGCTGGGACTGCCATACAAGTCTTCACAACGGGCACGAGATGTTGCTGCTGGTGCAGTTTTAGTATTGGCAGTAGTGGCGGCAGTTGTTGGCGGCATTATCTTTTTCCCAAGGGTCTGGTTACTTTTGAGAGTCGTTGCGCTCTAAAAAGGTCTTTTCTTTAAGCTATTTTTTGCATTCCCACTGGCATATTTGATGCACATTGATCATGTTTCTATAATTGATACATGGCAACGAATTCACCTGAAGGAAAAATCGAGTTGGGAGTAACGGATGGGGTGGAAGATGACACAGGCTACTGGACGCTAGCTTTAGAGAAGGCTCATTTAGCGTCAAAGCATGAAGTCAAACTACTTCAAAATAGGCAACAGGTTGTAATGGATCAATTGTTTAGTCTGAGAAGTAACTCCTTTCCATTCAGTGAACAGTCCGCTACAAATTTTCTTTCATTGCATCAAAGGTTGCAGTATTTAGCTTCACACCCGCTTTCCCCCCTCCAACTCCCAGAGTTTCACCGTTTTGATTCTGCCTACTGGGATATTCCATTTGAGCCAAATGGCGCAAAAGTGTTCACTGCTCACCTATCACCTCATCTAGAAGTCTGGTCGGGGAAGTTGTCGAGTTTTGATCATGGTCTACGAGCGCTGGTGGTCGACATGGCTATGCGGGTCTATGCATCAGAGCTGATTCAAACCGAGCAGCTAGCACATTCTCTATTGGAGGCTGAAGGAATTTCCGAAACAGCACCGGATTATCCTCGTTTGCATCAGCGCAAAAAAGCTGAGCTGGAAGCACAGCTCTTATTAGCTATGTCTCATTCTTTCCGTCCCAACTATGCCTTGGCTGTGGCTTTTGCTAAGCCTAATGGCCCACAAGGTGCGCGTCATTTGGTGGGGTCAATTGGGGCGATGCAAGGCAGTACAGAACGAACCCTTCAAGAAACTGTGGGATGGGACGGTTCGCAGATGACCAGTGACCAAGTAGAAATTTTGAGCTCACTCCCAACAAACATGGCGCTGACCTACATCTTGAACGCTGCCGGGGCGAATGCAGCGCAAATTCCAGAACATACTATTGCCGAGATCACTCGTTTGAATGTTGCGCCTCGCCAGGTGTGTGAACAGCTGGGAGTTCGCGAGCGCGGCAAGCTCAGTCAAACGTTAATGTACATCATTCATCATGCAGTGCAGGAGCACATGCCAGGCGTGGAGTGGGAGTTGCTTAATACGCAAGAACCGTTGCACAGAGTCATACGTCAGCTTGGGTTACCTGCAGAGCAAATTGCCCAGCGAGACTCCATTCAGCCTACAGCATTAATTGCCAACAGCATTCACGGGCACTACTTTCAACGAACCCCACCGATTCCGCAGCTGATGAGGGTAGAAGACGCTGTCAAAGCGTCAGGGGAACATCTATATAGAAGGTAAGTTGTCATGTTACTTATTCTCACCTTGATTACTACGCTTGCATGCCTCACTACCGCGGTTGTGGTGCACAGTCGAAATACGACGCATCCTGCGTATAAGGCCATGACCGGGCTCACTGTTTGTGTGGCGGCCTGGTCTATTGCAAACTTCTTTTCTTTACAAGAGAGTGCGCTCGAAATTCAGTTTTTTTGGATACGAACGGTCATGGCGGTAACGATTCCTATTCCTTGGCTATTTCTGTACTTTACTCTGCATTTTCCTGTCCGCTTTCAAAAAAAGTTGAGGAGTAAAAGGGGACTGTTAGTAGGCGCGATGCCGCTCTTTGCAGTTTGGACAACGTTGTTGATGGCACTTTCTTTTACTCCAGTAATGTTTACCAGGTACTGGTTTGAGAATAATTTGCCTCAGCTTGACGCTGGACCAGGCGTCTTCGCATACGGAGCAACGTTCTTTCTCTTCTCACTGGTTGCTGCTTGGCTGTTATTTCGAACGTACATCTGGCAAGAAGAGTTAGCAAGACTGCAGAGTGCATACATTTTATTAGGTCTTTCACTGACCGTTCTCACGGGGTTCATCACCAACTTTGTTTTTGTGATGCTCTTTAATAACTTTAGTTTGGTAGAGCTAGGACCTTCGACATCCCTGTTTTTAGTATTGGGCATGAGTTATGCCATGCTCAAGCACAGGCTGTTGGATCTCAAGTTAGCGGTTCTTCGATTTTTAGCATACGTTTCTACGCTTCTTGTCATCACGCTCTTGTACTCTTTTTTGATGACTGAGGTTCAACACCGGCTGGTCTTTGCGTTACCTTCCTTCCCGCAGCAACTTACTCTGGCGCTGAGTATGGCTGTGTCAGTTTTGTGTTTTCCCGTTGTATTACGTAGGGTGCAACAGGTGGTGCAACACCTTTTTTACAAGTCACTGTTTAAACCAGAACAAGCACATCAACTGTTGTCCCAGATTATTGGCAATACACTCACTACGAATAAACTGCAAACAGAAATCGATACCTTTTTTTGCACTCAGCTAGGAGTTGAATGGACGGGAGTTGTGACTGGCCATGACGAGGATAAAGTACTTCAACAAAGCCTTGATAACGTCGTCCCAAACGATCACCGGTTAGTTGTTTTCGACGAGATTAATGAAAATAGGTTGAAGCAGCTTCTTCGAGAGCGAAATATTCGGCTGGTTATTCCGCTCAGTCTTCACCATCACGTACTTGGATGGGTCTACCTTGGGCCGAAACACTCCGGCGATGCCTTCTCTGCAGAAGAGCTTCGTTTTTGTGTAGTTGTGGGGCCACAGCTTGCGTTAGCGTTTGATCATTTACATCAAGTGGACAGAATGAAAGATGACTTTGTCTCAATTGCTTCTCATGAGCTTCGCACGCCAATGACCGCGATTAAAAGTTACTTGTGGTTATGTTTATTTAAGCCAAGTCTTGTCTTGCCGGAGTCAGTGAAGCAGCATCTGCAAACAGCGTACTCTGCCACAGAGCGACTGCTTGAGCTGGTCAGGGATCTGTTGACTCTTTCCCAGATTGAAGCGCAACAGCTACCTTTAAAGCCAACAACCTCCTCATTACTGGAGCTGGCTCAACAAGTGGCTCAGGAGATTGCCTCCCTAGCATCCAAGAAGGGAGTAACCTTCACATTTAGACCGGAAACGCGAGATTCGAGTTGTGTTGTGGATCAATCGAAAGTTGTGGAAATTCTTCACAACTTACTTGGCAATGCGGTCAAGTTTTCACCGGATGGGGGTGTAGTTGCTGTTGAGGTAGGTGGCAATGATCACCAGATTACGGTATCTATCAGTGATCAAGGTCCGGGCATTTCAAAACACGATCAAGAACGACTTTTTCATAAGTTCGGGATTATTCAGCACTCATACCTCAATTCCACTGAGTCAGGAACAGGGCTTGGTTTGTATATAGCGCAGCAGTTTGCCAAGTTGCACAACGGTTTGATTACTACTCACTCTGTGCTGGGAGAAGGAACCACCTTCACACTTTCGTTACCACGTACACAAATACCAACGGAGCCACTTCTGCATGTCTATGCAAAAAAAGCACTCAGTCCTACTTATTGAAGACGATCCTACTTTAGGAAGACTCTATAACCAGCTGCTTAAAGACGCTGAGTACCAAGTGAGTTGGTATATGTCAGCCAAGAAAGCACTTCAGGATATTGATGGCCGGCGTTTTGACCTCATTCTACTCGACATCATGCTGCCTGATATGAACGGACTGGAAGCTCTCATTCTGTTAAAAGAAAAAGCCAAAGAAACGGTGATGCTGACGAACCTCGATCACTCAAGAGTACTGGAGCAAGTCAAAAGAAAAGGAGCGTTAGGGTACATTATTAAAAGTGACCATACTCCTGATACCTTTTTGTCAGCGGTCGATAACTTTCTGACCCAAGCGACAACCGCTAGCATTACTATCACTTAGCTTGCTTCCCTCGTCTTTTTTGTTTACGATCTATTCTATGTCTGAAGAAAAAGCGCAGCGGCCTGTTGCGCCACAAGCCAAGTCAAACAACAAACGTCCGGTTTTCCCCGAGAGTTACTATCGTGACCCGATGGGACTGGATCGTTACGTGGTGCAGGAAAAACTGTTGTTTGAGTGGAGAGCTCCAAGTAAGTTAGAGCGCAAGCACTCTGCCAATGAAAAGTTGCAGCTGATGCTGATTATTGTGTTTTGTGTGCTCGTCACCATTATCCTGGGTGAGTTCTGGGTAGCCATCGTTTTTGCGGTGTTGTCAGGGTTGTACTTTATTTTGATGACGAGTAAGCCGTTATTCTTAAACTGTCAGGTCACTACTCTTGGAGTAAAAGTGGGGGATAAGTACTACTTTTGGTCAGACGTCAGTCAGTTTTGGTTTGAGGATCGCGGTGAAAGCCGGGTCATGTACCTGAGGGTCGTGTTTCCTCAATTGCAAATGGTGCGCTTGATCATTCATCCGAGTGACGAAGATGAACTTCAAACGAAGTTGGGCATGTACTTGTTGTATAAAAAGCCTCAGCAAACTGCAGCCGAAAAAATGTGGCGCTCCGTAACCGAGAAGTTGCCGATTGATCTTGAGTTTCTTCAACTTTAGTATCAGCAGATATGACTACTCATTCCTACGAAGTTATTATTGTTGGCGCGGGCCCGGGTGGTTTATCCGTTGCCGCCTCACTGTTAGATCATGGATTGAAACCAGATGACTTGCTGGTAGTAGACCGTGGCGTGGTCGGACAAGCTTGGCTAGATTATCCATCTGACACACACTTGCTCTCTGAGAGTGCTCCTGAGAAAGATGATAACCAGATTGCGGGCGTCTCAACATCTGAGGTCTTTCCAAATATTCCTCATCCCAGCCACATCATGTACCAAAAGTACTTGGAACATGTCGCCAAGAGACGACAGGTTTCGGTTCGACCAAACACCATGGTTGAAAGCGTGGTGTTTAATCCCGACCGCAAAGAGTTTGTGCTGAACCTCCGTGATGAAAGCATCTTGCTGTGCAAACAGTTGGTTTGGGCGGCCGGGATGTACAGCACTCCCAATGAAGGTTTGGGCATGGAAGGTTGCTACATTCACTACGCCAAGATCCCGTACCTCAATAACATGGATGCTAAAGAACTGACGGTGGTAGGGAGTGCGAATGGTGCCAGTGGGGTCGTAATGCAAGTGGCCAGGCCAGAACGAAAAGTGACGATGTTAGTCTCACGCTCGTATGAAATACCCATGCCGATTGACTGCTTGTGGAAAGAACAGATGCAGTTTATAAAGAACATGGAACGGCAAGGTTTGGTACACATCGTGGAGCACTTTCGCGTCAAACGCATTTACAAAAAAGGCGAGACCTTTTTCGTAGAGAGCGAAGACGGCAAACTCATTGAGAGTGTAGAGAAACCAATCATCTGCACTGGCTTTCATCCAAATATTGAGCCAGTCAAACATATGGTGAGTGAGTACTGTGAAGATCATGAAACGCGACTGAGTTTAGATGAGTACCATCAATCTACGATGCAGCCGGGATTGTACTTCGCAGGTGTGGTTGGAAGACTCGAGCACGACGATGGCTTTATCATGAGCTTCCGCGACTTTGGTGAGCCGATCGCCAAGAAGATTCTTCAGCAGTAAGTGTGTCTACATCTGAGGATTGTGCCGCGCTGAACGGTGTCAAATTTTCTTACAATCCTCTTATGAATTCAAGTCAGTTCTGTGGTTAGAATAGGGTCAAATAGCGTATCGAAGATCACTCAAAGAAAAATTCACCGAAGGGAGGTAACGGGCTGTTATCTTGTAGTAATTTAATAGGTGTCTAAGGAATCTGTATGAATAAAAAAATGTTTATGTTGGGCGGTGTGTTAGTAACTGCTGTGACTTTGTCTGCATGCCAACCGCAATCAACCACTGTCGAAGACTCTTCGATGATGAAGGCTTCGCCAGTAGCCGAGAATGCTGCAATGTTGCCAGCAAGTCCAATGATGGACGCGGGAACGACAAGTGGTGTGATGGTGGGTGGTGCAATGATGTTGCCTTCACGCACGATCGTTGCAAATGCATCTGATGCCAGTAACCTGACCACCTTAGTGGCGGCGGTAACTCAAGCAGGACTTGTCGAAACGTTGTCGAGCCCAGGACCATTTACGGTCTTTGCACCAACCAACGATGCGTTTAACAAAGTCCCCAAAGCAACGTTAGACTCACTGCTGACACCAGCCAAAAAAGCTGATCTCACCAAGATCTTGACGTATCACGTGGTCCCAGGAAAGTATGATGCAGCTTCTTTGACTGACGGAATGAAATTAGTGACCGTCCAAGGCGGTACATTAACGGTAATGGTCAAAGATGGCGTTGTATCAATCAAAGATGCAAAAGGGAACACCGCTGTCGTTCAAACTGCAGACGTAATGCAGAGCAATGGTGTGGTTCACGTTATTGATACTGTGATGATGCCGTAGTAATCTAGGTTACATCACGCGTCGCATTCTGGACGTACAGAGGGGGAGAGATATGTTGATTCTAGTACTGTTTGCCTTTATGGCTGGAGTCATCACCATTCTCTCCCCCTGTATTTTGCCGTTACTTCCCATTATTTTATCTGGAACAGTAGGCGAAGGAAAACAACGCCCCTTAGGAATTGTGGCTGGCTTCATTGCCAGTTTTACGTTTTTCACGCTGGCATTGACAACGATTGTGAAGGCGACCGGTCTTCCCAGTGACTTACTTCGAAACATTGCAGTGATCATGATCGTTGTTTTTGGTATTTCGTTGTTGCTCCCACAGACTCAGCTATTTCTTGAGAAACTTTTCAGCAAACTTTCTAACTATGCGCCACGTGCCAATAACGCCAGCGGCTTTCGGGGCGGATTTGTTTTGGGTTTGAGTCTTGGGTTAGTCTGGGCGCCTTGTGTAGGACCAATCTTAGCGTCAGTGATTACGTTGGCAGCGACAAGTTCAGTGACGCTGGCCTCCGTCTTTATTACCTTGGCCTATGCGCTTGGTACGGCTATTCCGATGTTCGCAATCATGTTTGGTGGACGAAAACTGTTGCAGGGGAATCAATGGCTGGTACGAAACACCGCCAAGCTCCAGCAAGGATTTGGTGCTGTGATGATCGTGGTGGGTCTAGGGATGTTCTTGCAGCTAGATCGTGGCTTCCAAACTTGGTTGCTCACCGCCTTCCCGCAGTACGGTGCTGGACTGACCGCTATTGAAAATAACGCCTTTGTAAAACAACAGCTCAATGAGTTTGCTCAGGGAGGAACTATTGAGTCAGAGCTACTTCCCCCAACACAAATGGCGCCGGACTTTACTGGTGGCACATCATGGATCAACTCACAGCCGCTCAGTTTGCGCAGTGACTTACGTGGCAAGGTGGTGCTCGTCGATTTCTGGACCTATTCGTGTATCAACTGTATTCGCACGTTCCCGTATCTTCGCCAGTGGTACGCATCGTACAAAGATAAAGACTTTGTGATTGTGGGTGTGCACTCGCCAGAATTTGAGTTTGAAAAGAAGAAGAGTAACGTAGAAAAAGCCGCTCAAGACTTCCAGTTAGAGTATCCGATTGTGCAAGATAACGACTTTGCGATCTGGACGGCGTTCAAAAACCGAGCCTGGCCGCAGCATTACTTGATCGATAAAAATGGCTACATTCGTTACACGCATGTTGGCGAAGGGAACTACGGCAAAACAGAAGAAGCAATTCGTTCACTACTCGGAGAAGAAGCCATTAAGGATACGCCGATGACCCAGCTCTCTGCGCTACAGCCAAATCCTCCGGTCTACTCATCAAGGCAAACGCCAGAAATTTATTTGGGGTGGCAGCGTGCCAGTGAGTACGCAGCCGACGTGCAGATTCAACGTGACACAGCTGTAGAGTATCCAGCCTTTCACACTCTGGATCTCAATGAAGTGGGTCTGTCAGGATCGTGGCGTGTGCAGGCAGAAAACATTCGCGCAGAAGGGGATACCGCTAAGCTGCAGCTGAATTTTTCAGGGAAGTACGTCTACTTAGTCATGGACACGGTCGATGGCAGTCCGAAAAAAGTGACGGTTACTTTAGACGGCAAGCCATTAAACCCCGATGCGCTGACCACAGATATGAACGAGGCAGGAGTAATTACGGTAGATAGTGCACGCAAGTACGACGTGCTCAGCTTACCTGCACTCGGTAGGCACACCCTGGAACTTTCATTTGAGCAGGGGACAGAGGCGTTTGCATTTACCTTTGGCAGCTGATTTTGAAAAAGGGACGAAAAATTACTCGATGCCGCGCAGTTTGAGCTGGCATTCGTGACACAAACCGTAAAACTCGACGTGATGGTGATTTGTTTTGAACCCACTCCCCGTCCGTGGTGGTTCGAGCTCGCAGCCAGGTACGTCTTCGATTTTTCCACAGTTGGTACAGATTAAGTGATGATGATGATGGTCAGTGAAGCGTTGCTCGTAGAGAGCTTCTTGGCCGTTAAAGTACATTCGGCAGATTAAGCCGGACTCTTCAAACGCTTCGAGATTGCGGTAGAGCGTCACCTTATCAACACTCTTGCCTAGTTCTTTCCCTAGTTGCTGTGCCGACATCGGCACCTTGACCGTGGCCAAGAGTTTGAGCAGCTTGATCCGGAATGGAGTCACACTCAGCTCTTTCTCTCGGAGCAAATCTTGGTAGAACAGCAGATCGGTTTCAGAAGGCATGGATACATTATACTTGGGATGGAAAGCGACGACTATGCTGGATCATAAAGAACGTGTCAAAAGGTTGAATAATGTTGAGTTTGGAGCCGCTGTGGGTGGAGCGATTTGCTACTGGATGATCCGAGACCAGCGGTTACACGACAACTGGGCGTTTGAGTACGCGCAGCAGTTGGCAACAAAATATGGTGTGCCCGTAGCTGTGGTTTTTGTGTTGCAGTCATTCAACAATGGGACACGTCGCGCTTATGATTTTCTGTTAGCTGGTTTAGAAGAAGTGGCCAGTGAGTGTCGGAAACAGAATGTTCCTTTTTTTGTACTGTCTGGAAATCCTGTGGAGCTGTTGCCGATCTTCACAGAGCAGGCGAGAGTGAGCGCAGTGGTCACAGATTTTTCGCCGCTGAAAGGCGGGCGGCAGTGGAGAACAGAGCTCTCTCCCCTTCTCCCCCTCCCCTTTTTTGAAGTAGATGCACACAACATTGTTCCGGTCTGGACCACTTCTGATCATGCCGAGTTTGCTGCCAGAACCATTCGTCCCAAAATCACTCGCCTTCTCCCCCAGTTTCTGACCGAGTTTCCAAAGGGGGTAAAGCAGGATGAGGAAATGGTGGAAGAGTGGGTGAAGGAACTGGGAAGTATGGACAGAGAACTAGAGTGGAAAGATGAAAGCGTGGATTGGAAAAAATTGAGAGCAGGATTAAAGGTGGATGAAACGGTGAAGAAGGTAGACTGGACACGGGTGGGCGAAGCCGCAGCACACACAGCACTTCAAGAATTTATTGATCACCGACTTGCTGACTACGACACTCTTCGCAACGATCCCACCAAAGACGGCCAGTCTAATCTGTCTCCGTATCTACATTTCGGCCAACTGTCCGCGCAGCGAGTGGCTTTAGAAGTGAATAAAGCTGTTACCGCTGACAAGAAGTTGTCTGCCGCTGCCGACGCATTCTTGGAAGAACTGATCATTCGCCGCGAGCTTTCTGATAACTTTTGTTTGTACACTCCAGACTATGACACTCCAGCTGCTTGGCCCAAGTGGGCAGCCAAAACCTTGGATGATCATCGACATGATCCTCGTGAGCATCTGTATACCTTAGAACTGCTAGAAACCGCCGCCACTGCAGACCCAGCCTGGAACGCGGCCCAGCGCGAAATGGTGCAGAGCGGCAAGATGCACGGCTACATGCGGATGTACTGGGCCAAGAAGATCCTGGAGTGGACTCGTAGCCCAGAAGAAGCGCTCGACATCGCTATCTACCTCAACGATAAGTACTCTTTAGACGGCCGAGACCCGAATGGCTATGTGGGTATTCAGTGGAGCATTGCCGGCGTTCATGACCGCGCTTGGTTTGAGCGGGAAGTGTTTGGCAAGATCAGGTACATGAACTACAACGGGTTGAAGCGGAAGTTTGCGGTGGAGGAGTATATTAAATGAAAATTTGAAAGAAATTACATGCAAGAAATTCATGAGGATAAATGCCTGCTTTTATAACACTCTCGAAATTAGATGTAGCTAAACGTGAGCTCGAATTTGGGATAAGTCTTTTCTTTCAGTCCGGAGATCCAGTTGTGCTACACGTTGTAGCAAGCTCAGCTCAACAGATACTACGAGATCTCTGCGAAGAACAAAAAATTCCATCCTTCTATCAGCAAATGATGGCTATGATAAAAAAAGATAAGCAGAAGGAATTTGCAAATATTCTGAAGAAACCTTACAACTTCATGAAGCATGGGGATAGAGAACCAAATGGAGTTGTAAAATTTTCTCCAGAGTCTAATGAGTTTGCATTATGGGATTGTATTCAAATGTATTCAGCACTAGCAGGAGAAGTTACTGGTTTAATGATGTCTTTTAGAGGTTGGTTTTATGCGTCAAATCCAGACCTTTTGCTAGATCCAAAAGATCAAGTAAGCTATGCTTCAGTGGCAGCGCAGACCAATCTTAACAACAAACGTCTTTTCCTTGACCTTGCTAAAGAACTTGATGCTGCAAGAGTTCCTTCCACAGCTAGTATCGACAGTTAAGGAATTTCTCTTCAATCCAAATTACTCTTCACACCAACCAAGTCAATGTGTGAGTAGCGTTTCTTGATTTCTTCCCACCACTTGTCTGCCAGCTTCATGGAGTAGACGCCGTTTTTGCTGCGTTCCATTCCGGCACAGAGGCGTTGTTCGTAGTCACGCATGATGTCTACGACTTGTTGGCCGATGGTGTGAAACTTTCCACTCCATTCTTTACGATTTTCTTTATAGCCGGCATGAATGGTATCGAACTCTAAAAAGAGTGCTTCGTGCTGGTCTGACATGTCTCGAAAAAACTGTTTGTACTTGGTCACAAAATCCTTTTCCGTGTTCGTTCTTCCTATTACTTATGACTGTTTTGACCTCGACAGCGCGGCTTCGACTTCTTGCTGCAGCTGACTGATCAAAAATCCGATGTTGACGAGCTTACCATGCTCCTGCGCAAATCCGGAAGGGACGGAAGTCAGCTCAATTTGTTGGTTGACGCCGTTGATGATCATCATCGTGTCGCCGTTGGCCGTTTTGATCCGCACAAAGCCTTTGACACGGAAGATTTGTTGCGGCAACGATGACAACTCGCCCACCAGTTTAATTGGATCGTAGATCTCATCAGTTTCGATGGTGAAAGACTCAATGTGATCCTGGAGCAGGTGATCAGCATCCGGGTGCTCGATGCCAGCGGCGTGATCGGCCAGGTGTTGTTCAATCTGAACCTTTTTTAGCTCGAGCATCTTGGTTTGGCCAGCCACGTCACTAGGGAAGATGCCGAATACAAGACTGGGGTGGATGTGACCATGAGGCGCTTCAACGATTGGGGCGGTGGTGTTGACCTCACGCACGTAGCCCACCACTTGCTGCTTTCGCTCCTCTGTCACCTCTTCGACTTTGTTGAAGATGATCAAGTCGGTGAACTCTGCTTGGCGCTGTGCCACTTTGTCGAACATCGGCACACCGTTGTAGTTGACGACGTCAATAACGGTCACTACCCCATCTCGGTGAATCAGTGGGTGAGACTGTAATGTGAGGGCGATAGCAGTGGGGTCACCAGCGCCCGAGGCTTCGATGATGATTCGGTCTGGATGTATGGTCTCAACAATTTCGGTCAAGGCCGAGTGAAAGTTTCCAACCAACGTACAACAGATGCAGCCGTTGAGCAGTTCTTTGGTGGTGATGTTCTTGCCGCGGATGATGTCTTCATCAACGGTATCTGTCCCCACTTCATTTTTTACGTAGGCTACTTGAATGCCTTGGCCTTGAAGATCGTCAATCAGGTGGCCGATGATCGTTGTTTTACCGGAGCCTAAGAAACCGCTAAACAAGGTAGCCGGGACGGCTTGGGTGGGGACGGGAGATGTGTCTGTCATTGTAACAGTGATACAATCACATCAAGCAACTTCTAACAAGATAGACAATGAAGGAAACCTATGTCACAGCTCAGAGCAGCCATCACCGAAGATATGAAAAACGCCATGCGTGCCAAGGATCAATTGACCCTGAACACTGTTCGCTACGTCATGTCATCCATTCGTAACTGGGAAATCGACAACGGCGTTCCAACCGATCAAGACGTCCTCAAATTGATCGCCAAAGAAGTGAAGCAGATGAAAGACGCGATCGTGGAGTTTGCACAAGGTGGTCGTGAAGACTTAGTTGAAGAAGAAAACAAGAAAGTTGCCATCCTTGAAAAGTACTTACCAAAACAACTCTCACCAGATGAGCTGGAGAAGACCGTCAAAGCTACCCTCGAAGAGCTCGGTGACTCTGACTTCGGTAAAACGATGAAAGCAGTCATGGCCAAAGTTCAAGGCAAAGCCGACGGCGGCACCGTCTCTGCGATGATCAAGAAATTGACCAGCAAGTAAATTGCTGTACGCTTAGCTTCAAGTGAAAACAAAAACCATTGGTGAACTGCTAGCCACTGAACGTGCCAAGCGTGGGATGACCATCGCGGAGGTTGCCAACGCTACCAAAATTCAACCAACCTTTTTAGCGGCCCTCGAGCAGAATCAGTTCGAGAAGTTGCCATCCTCAACGTTCGTCAAAGGATTTATTAAAAACTTGGCAGATTTTTTTGCTCAAGATCCCCAACCACTGCTTGCTACGCTTCGTCGCGACTTCAAAGAAAGCGCTCAAGGCAAGTTGGTGCCACGAGAGTTCATTCGGCCGGTGCTGAAGAAACAACAGCTTTGGACGCCGTTGACGATGACGTTTTTATTTTTAGGTGTGATCTTCTTAACGCTAATTACCTACGTGGCTGTGCAGTGGTATAGCTTTCAAAAGCCGCCTAGTCTGGAAGTGACTGCCCCACAAGAAGACGAAGTCGTCAGTGAGCGCGTCAAGGTAGAAGGTACTACCTTGCCCGATGCTATTGTGTCGGTCAACGCCCAGCCAGTATCGTTGTATCCAGATGGACGATTTGAGACGGAAGTGCTCTTACCCAAAGAAGGCACCCACATCATTACGATTGAGGCAGTGGATCGTCGTGGGAAGCAGAACGTCATTCAGCGGATCATTCGCGTGAAGCTGTAAGTGTCTGGTGTACTCAAATAGTTTTGCTAAAATACCTTATATGCGCAAAATTCTTCTGCTCGAATTCATGTCGTTAGACGGAGTTATTCAAGGTCCCGGTGCTCCTGAGGAAGACACCAGTCATGACTTCAAGTTTGGCGGCTGGACCGTTCCATTTTTCGATGAGATCATGGGTAAAGAGATGGACAAGCAGATGACCATTCCCTTTGATTTATTACTTGGCCGAAAAACTTATGACATCTTTGCTGGCTATTGGCCACAACGCGCGGACGAATGGCCAGGTGCCGATAAGGCAGTCAAGTATGTCGTTTCAAAATCGCTCAAGAAAGCTGACTGGAAAACATCTGTGATCACTCCTAACGGTGTCATCATCGCAAAGTACCAGCGTGATGGTGATGTGAAGATTGGTTCGTTCTAAGACCTCTGTTCTTACCAACTAAGTAGGCTATATATCTCAGATTCTTACATAATCTATGTTATAGTTCATTCACTATGAATCCAGATCTTTTACCGCTCATTTTAACTATCGCCGTCTCCATTTTGACCATCATGATGGTCATTGTTGGCGTCTATGTTGTGCAAGTATTGATCAGCGTCAAGCGAACCTTAAACAAGGTCAATGACACCATCGACCTAGCTGAAATGAAAGTGAACTCGATCATTATGCCGTTACAAAGCCTGGGTGGTCTTACCTCCAGTATGGGAACTGGCTTAAAAGTGCTCGAGTCATTTACGCGATGGTTAAGTCGCAACAAATCCGATGGCAGTAGATAACACCTTTACACCACAACCTGAAAACGGCAACTTCGTGGCTGGCTTTAGCTTGGGCTTGCTTGCTGGCGCAGCTGGATACTTTCTCTTTGCCACAGAGCGTGGTTCTAAAGTACGCAAACAACTCATTAAAGAATGGGAAGGCGCTACTGATCAAATGGTCGAAGAGGGTGTTTTGGCCAGTAAAGATATTTCGATTCGAGAGTTCCTCCAAGACATGTTTGAAAATGTCTTTCAAGCGTCACTCCCTGATGAGCTGATGACTCCTGGCAAAATGCGTAAAGGTGTCAAAGCCCCAGCGCGACGCGCGAAGAAGAGCAGCAAGTTCAGCGGCGTCTAGCTTTGTCTGCTCACCAAAAACTTCTCCAAACCGACCTCAACTGATCAGGTAGAATACAACCAAGAAAAATAGGAATATATTTTATGATGACCCCGAATCAACTTCGACAATCGTATCTGGACTTTTTTGCAGAGCGCGGCCATGCCATCGTGCCTTCAGCTCCGCTCGTACCAGAAAATGATCCAACTACGCTTTTTACCGGTTCTGGCATGCAGCCAATGATGCCGTACTTGCTTGGCGCCAAACATCCTAAAGGTGCCCGCCTGGTAGACTCACAGAAATCCTTTCGTTCTCAAGATATTGAAGAAGTGGGTGACAACCGTCACACCACCTTTTTTGAGATGCTTGGCAACTGGTCACTGGGCGACTACTTCAAGAAAGAGCAGCTGGAGTGGTTTTTCGCTTTCTTGACTGACGAAGTGGGACTCGACCCTCAAAAGATTTACGTGACGGTCTTTGCCGGTATGCCGAATGAAGGTATTCCTCGTGATGACGAAGCTATCGAGATCTGGAAGCGTTTATTCAAAGCCAAAGGTATCAACGCCAAAGACGTGGACAACTCCGAAACGAATGGCATGGGTGATGGACGAATCTTCACCTACAGCGAAAAGAAAAATTGGTGGTCTCGTGCTGGCGTTCCTCAGAACATGCCGATTGGTGAGCCAGGGGGCCCTGACAGTGAAGTCTTTTATGACTTTGGCGCCGACCTCAAGCTCCACGAAAACTCGCCATTCAAAGATGAGCCCTGTCATGTGAACTGTGACTGTGGTCGCTTCTTAGAGATCGGCAACGACGTTTTCATGACCTACATCAAAACCGATAAAGGATTTGAGCCATTGGTTCAGAAAAACATCGACTTTGGCGGTGGGTTTGAGCGTATTTTAGCTGCGCTCAACCAAGATCCAGATGTTTTCAAGACTGAACTTTTCCAGCCAATTATCAAACACATCGAAGATGCCAGTGGAAAGTCATAC
>Ga0163154_10000147_pt1 | contig 102016 bp, 96 predicted proteins | sample OliLakLV19MP9P1_FD_148649 | JGI IMG/M metagenome (GOLD analysis project Ga0163154, IMG submission 148649) | Freshwater microbial mat bacterial communities from Lake Vanda, McMurdo Dry Valleys, Antarctica - Oligotrophic Lake LV.19.MP9.P1 | ecosystem: Environmental > Aquatic > Freshwater > Lake... | reverse complement strand
GTACTGACCAAAATATAAATCACACCTATGTGGGTGCTGGCACATATACCGTTACTTTGACTGTTGGTGATGGCGTAACTACGATAGATGTCGTCAAGACGGTCGTCATTGAAGCCGTTCAACTGCCAACCCTCACAGCCGATTTCACGGTTACACAAACCAGTCCAACTGACCTCAATGTCGGGTTCTCTGGGTCGGCAAGCGGCGGCACAGGCGCTTATACCTATTCATGGAATTTTGGTGATAATAGTGTGGTTGGTACTGACCAAAATATCAATCACACCTATGTGGGTGCAAACACATATATTGTCACCCTGACCGTTGGCGATGGTGCGAACACTGTGGATGTGACCAAAAATGTCGTCATTGAAGCCGTTCAATTGCCAACCCTCACAGCCGATTTCACCATCACACAAACCAGTCCAACCGACCTCAATGTCGGGTTCTCTGGGTCGGCAATTGGTGGCACAGGCGCTTATACCTATTCATGGAATTTTGGTGATAATAGTGCGGTTGGTACTGACCAAAATATAAATCACACCTATGTGGGTGCAAACACATATATTGTCACCCTGACCGTTGGCGATGGTGTGAACACTGTGGATGTGACCAAAAATGTCGTCATTGAAGCCGTTCAACTGCCAACCCTCACAGCCGATTTCACGGTTACACAGACCAGCCCAACTGACCTCAATGTCGGGTTCTCTGGGTCGGCAATTGGTGGCACAGGCGCTTATACCTATTCATGGAATTTTGGTGATAATTCCGTTGGCTCAACAGACCAATTCACCAATCATGCCTATGTGGGTGCTGGCACATATACCGTTACCCTCACCGTTGGCGATGGTGTGAACACTGTGGATGTGACCAAAAATGTCGTCATTGAAGCCGTTCAAGCCCCTCCGTATGCAGGTACTGTTCCCGTATTGGATAATATCGGCGAATTAACCCCCGATTTGAATCCAGTCTACAACAATGGACAAACATCGGGATTATCATCTAGTGCTTTCGCGCTGGTTGGCGACCAAACCGCATTAGATCCCAATTTCTTGCGAGCGGCGTTTAACATTGATCCCAACACAAGCAATGCGCTCCAATTGCAGGCAATCATTGACCGATTTAATACCACAGGCAGTTTCACACGGTCAAGCGTGGCAGTAGGCGCATTAACCGCCCAAGATTTACTCAATGTTGCGACAAATCCGTCATGTAATGGTGGTGAAAGCCTACTTCAATGTGAAATGAGACTCGCCAATGGGAGTATCGTTATTGTGAGCGTGGGTTATCAAGATGCGTTGAATGGTTTGGATGCAGGTGCATTCCAATCGCAAATCAACCAACTGATTCAACAAGCGATTGCCAATAATGTGATTCCTGTGTTGATGACCATTCAACCCAGTACAAATTCAACAGCAAACACACTCATCAACGCCTACAATGAGATTATTATCACATCGGCGGAAAGTGCGCGTGTTCCTGTAATTAACACATGGCGGGCATTAAATGATCTTCCCAACCAAGGGCTTGGTGGTGGTGATACACCTAGCGTAGATGGTAATGGTGCAGGTTATCTGAGCGATGTCCCAACCGCTGGTGCAAATGCACGTAATTACTATACACTGGTAACATTGAATGACATCGTGACTACACTCTTTACACCCTGATTGTATAGCGATATGTTTTACACAAAAGACCTCCTCTATGGGGTCTTTTGTGTGTTGCATAGGATTGAACTTATGACATATAATCGCGCTATGAGCCGATTTTTATCATCAAAACCAACTTATCAAGCTATCTATTATGAGATAGAAACCACAGAGGGGTTAGAATTTATTACCCAACAGGAATTAATGCCTTTTGTTCAGAAAAAGGTGGTGAGTGATATTCATGTTTATAAAGGCGCATTGCAATGTATCTGCCACAACCCCACTGTATTACTCGGATTAAAAACAGCCGTAGCGGTTTATACCCACGATTATTATGATGTGCCACGTCCAAAAGCCCTGCTCGGACATCAACATCTTAGCCACCTTTTGACCACCATCGAATTTATTCAAAATCTTATGCCCACCAGAGGAAAGACATTTTATCTAAGTGCCGCAGGGTCTGATTCATCTATCATGACACGCCTCAAAGATGAAATCAAATTGGCTACGTCGCTGATAGAAGCCGAACATGGGGACATCTTTTTGCGGATTCGGCGTATGGGTGATGGATGGGATGTATTGACCCGTCTCACACAGCGTCCATTGGCAACCCGTGATTGGCGTGTGTGTAATATGCAAGGGGCGCTCAATGCGCCACTCGCCCAAGCTATGATATGGTTATCTCGCCCAACCAAACACGACAAATTTCTTAATATTGCGTGTGGCTCTGGCACATTATTGATTGAACGTCTCGCTTATGGGGTGGTGCAATCTGCCGTTGGGTGTGATATAAACCCCTCTGCCATCCTGTGCGCCACAGAAAATATTGCTCAGGCGGGGTATCAGTCACAAATTCACCTCATAGAAGCCGATGCAAGCCGATTATCGTTAGTCGATAAAAGTGTGGATGTCATTTGTGCCGATTTACCATTTGGTCAATTGGTGGGGTCACATCAAGAAAATATCCGCTTATATCCATTATTAGTCCGCGAAATAGATCGTATATTAGCCCCAAATGGGCGTGCTGTCATAATTACCCACGAGATTAAACTCATGCAATCGATTTTATCTCGGTATCTATCTATCAAAGTGGAACAACAGCACCAAATCGTTCAACGCGGATTACACCCATTTGTATATGTCCTAAAGAAATAGAGGTGTGTTGTATGAAATTGTTATTCACCTTATGTTGCCTATTTATTGGTATCCTGACGGGATGTGTGGCAGAAGAACAGCAAGCAATTATTGTACGTCTTTTGGTAGATGGCACAGAGCAAATTTATCAGAACGCAGAACCTATCACGGTAGACCAATTTTTGCGCGAAGTGCGTGTGGAACTTAGCTCATTAGACCGTGTAAATCCAGAACGATGGACACAAATCTTTGACCAGATGGTGATTACTGTCGTCCGCGTGACCGAGAGCGAGAGCTGTGAGGACGAGATTTTGCCATTTAGACGGCAAACCCGTCTTGTAGAGGGATTATTACCGGGTGAAGAGCGCATTGGGCAAGCGGGAACAAATGGTATCGAGCGTGTTTGCTATCGGCTTACCATCGAAAACGGCGCACCTAGAGACCGTATCGAGATTAGTCGTGTGGCGGTGCAATCGCCCCAAGACGAAATTATCTTTGTGGGACCCACCACCGAGCTAGAACCTGTTTCGATTATTGGCACATTGGCGTATATAAGCAATAACAATGCGTGGCTTATGCGTGGCAGTAGCACCAGAAAGCGTCCACTGACCACCACATCCGACCTAGATAACCGTGTATTTAGCCTCACTGCCGATGGCAAAGGACTGCTTATTGCCCGCAGAAATAGCGCCGATGCAAATTCCTTTAATCAGTTATGGCTTATTCCAGACACCATCGCCAATATCCCAGACATATTGCCACTGATTCCCAGAGATGTCCGTCATGCAGATTGGGTTATTGGCAGTAATGACAAAATCAGTTATTCCACCGCAGAACCACAAGCATCACCACCCGGATGGCGTGCTTTTAATGACCTATGGCTCATGACAATTAACCCCTCTACGGGTGAGCAAATCCGCGTGGAAGAAATTTTGCCTATCAATTCTGGCGGGTTATATGGTTGGTGGGGAACAGAATATAAATGGTCGCCCGATGGCACGAAATTGGCATGGATTCGCGCCGATTCGGTTGGATTGGTCAATTTAGAAGAGCGTCAACTCGGTACTCCACTGACAACGTATGCCGTGTTAAATCCATTGGGAGATTGGTCGTGGCGTACCACCATATCGTGGTCGTGGGATAGCCGATTGATTCTCACCACCGTTCATGGGTTGCCCGTTGGCAATGAATTGCCAGAGACTAGCCCTGTATTTAATGTGGCGGCAATTTCCACCGATGGTAACTATGTAACAAATTTGGTCGAGCGTGCAGGTGTATGGTCTACGCCCCGTTTTTCGCCCCAAATAAATACCGATAGCGAGTTTCCAACGGGTTATATCGCCTATCTACAAGCCCGCAAATGGGAAGAGAGCATTAGCGGTGAGTATGATTTAATTATCGCCGACAGAGACGGTAGCAATGCCCGTGTGCTATTTCCACCAACAGGACAAGCCGGGTTAACCGCACAACAATTTGCCCAAGACTTCACATGGAGTCCAGATGGACGACAAATCGCCCTTATCTATTTGGGCAATCTCTGGCTGATAGATATTCAAACCGGCGCACAATATCAACTCACACAAGACGGGAGTGCTTCTAAGCCCGTATGGACTCAATAATTCGCAAATATGTGATGCTCCTCTTGGCGTTATCGGCTTTTTTGGGGGCGATGGTGGCGATATTTGCCACAACTGCCGAGCGCGATTTTATGTTGCGTGGATATGTTGATGCTACCCAAGACCAAAATTTGCCCTATCGTACCCCTCTATTGGGAATTAACGCAGAACTCACCCAATACACGCCAGATGAATTGCGTTATCACCTCAATTTGATGCGTGAGGCAAACATCCATTGGGTGCGTCAATTAGTACAATGGAATACGATTGAACCGCTTGCGGGCAAATATGATTGGGTGCGGTGGGATTCTATCATTGAGATAATCACAGAATTTCCGCAATTAGAGTTGGTGGTGGTCTTTGTAGATGCCCCCCAATGGGCGACACAACACCCGCATGACCCATTATCACAACGAACAGCACCGCCAGATAACCCACAAACCTATGCCGATTTTATCGGCGCATTTGTCAGCCGATATCGGCAAATGGTGGATTATTATCAGATTTGGGATGAGCCGAATATCACACTTGGTTGGGGGAACTTGTCCCCCAATGCCACACACTATGTCGCTATGCTTCAACTAGCTTATGAGACAATTCATGTACATGACCCCTCTGCACAAGTTATCGGCGCAGGACTCGCTCCAACCACCGAAACGGGGCGTATGAATATCAATGAATTTGATTTTATGCGCCAACTCTATGCCAATGGCGCACAACATTATGCCGATGCGTGGGCAGGAATGCCTTATGGATTTGACCAATCCCCACAAGAGCGTATGGTGGATGTGAACCATCTCAATTTGTCGCGGTTTGTGATGTTACGTGAGATTATGCTAGAAAATGGCGATGCGACCAAACCACTGTGGGCAAGTGCTTGGGGATGGAATGCACTTCCATCGGATTGGGCTGGTAATCCTTCGATTTGGCGCGCTGTAAGCCAACAAGCGCAAATAGACTACACATTAGATGCCCTCGCCCGCGCAGAACGTGAATGGACTTGGCTCGGTGGGATGATTTTATATCATTGGCAACCACAAGCCTCACCAGATGACCCGCTATGGGGGTTTTCTGTGATGAACCAGAATGATGAGCCAACACCATTCTATGAGGCACTCAAAAATCGTCCTATACACACAGTTGCTACAAATGGTTTATATCCTGCCCAAAATCCATTTGCGCGATATAGCGGTGCATGGACATTCACAGCACTGGGTGCAGATATTGGCTGGGTGCAAGATAGTGCATTGGAATTTGACTTTATTGGACGTGATGTGGCACTCATCACCAGAGAAGGCGATGCTATTGCCCATTTTTATATCACTATCAATGACCAGCCTGCCGATGCGCTCCCGCAGGATATGGCAGGTAATAGTTATCTCACCCTGCGTAGTGCCACATTACAACCCAGCATCATGCTCCGCCCTGTGGCGCAGGGATTAACCGATTCTACTCACACATTACGGCTCATGGCAGATGAACTCGTGCCAGATGAACTCAATCAACGCTATCCGTTAGTAGCATTTGCGGTTAGTAGTGGCAATTTGTCTGAGCCATATAATCGGCAAATCGCTTTTGGGTGGATAAGTGCGGGATTGGCATTCATCGCCACACTAGTGACCATTCGTGCCGTGAATATCGGCTGGATATGGGCGTTTTTCCGCACACTGTGGTTACGTTTCAATGATATGACCCAACTTGTCATCGGTATTGTGGCATCGGTGGTGTTGCTACTCGCCATGTTTATCACATGGCAATCGGGTGTTCCCGCCATTTTTAAGCGCGATAGTGTGCAATTGGGCTTATCCATGCTCACGGCGGGGATTATTTATATCAACCCACACCTGATTATCACACTGATTGCCATCATCATCTTATTTATAGTTATCTATCATCGCCTAGAACTAGGTGTCATCCTCACAGTATTTTGGTCGCCATTTTTTTTATTCCCTGTGGAGTTATATCGCTTTTCGTTTCCATTGGCAGAGATAATTTTGCTCATCACCGTTTTGGCGATGAGTGCGCGGGGATTGGTATCTTATGGCGAATATGGTCAGATGTTGCCCACTAACATGCGCCGATGGAATATAAGCCTCAATCGGTTAGATATCATGATGGTATGTTGGCTAATATTAGGGGCATTAGGTGTATGGATTGCCACGTATCGTACACTTGCTATTACCGAATTTCGGACATTATTCCTAGAACCTGCTTTGTTATACTGTGCCATTCGGGTGATTGGTCATGACAAAAAATCATTGTTGCGTGTGATGGATGCGTTGCTTATGGCAGGTGTCGCAGTGGCGGGAATTGGTTTGGTGATGTGGTTGGGTGGGCAATCTATCATCACTGCCGAAGATGGTGTGAGCAGATTAGCAAGTGTCTATGGCTCACCCAACAATGTCGGGTTAATTTTGGGGCGTTGTATCCCGTTGGCTTTGGCGTGGGTCATGATTCATCCCGATAAGCTACGGCAACGAATGGGCATGATTGCATTTTTGGTGATGGGCATGGCACTCATCCTCACACAAAGTGCGGGAGCGTTGTTTATTGGCGTGCCTGTCGGTATTATCACCGTTATTATGCTTAGTCTCCGCAAAAAGGCATTATTGCCTCTCGCAGGTATTGTTATATTGGTCATCATCGGCGCAATTATTGCATCGCAATCGCCCCGTTTTGCGCGTTTGGTAGATATGACCAGCGGTACAAATTTTTATCGGTTACGCGCATGGCAAAGTGCAATTAATATCATTCAAGATGAGCCAATTTTGGGCATTGGCTTAGACCAGTATCTCTATTATTTCAGAGACGGCTATATGCTTCCCGATGCGTGGGAAGAACCCAACTTATCACATCCACATAATATCCTATTCGACTTTTGGCTAAAAATCGGCATTTTGGGTGTGATATGGCTGGCATTATTTATCTGGATATGGGGGAAAACCGCATGGCGACTGTATCATCATGAGTGGCAATCGCAGAACAGGCTTATGCTGGCGGTTGTCATTGGTGTCATCGGCAGTATGAGTAATCTGTTGGCACATGGCTTAGTAGATAACAGTGTGTTTGTGGTAGATTTGGCGATTGTATTCGCTGTGCTGGTTGGAATCATATCGGCACTATCGGCTGAAAAATCATCGTCACTACCAACACCACAGGGTTAATGGTAAACTTTTCATTGCAATTTTGAACACATGGAGGTGTACATTGCGTGTTGTAATCGCTGGTGGTTCTGGTTTTGTGGGGTCACATTTATGTGAACGTTTTTTGAGCGAAGGCGCAGAGGTCATCGCAGTAGATAATCTCATCACGGGAAGTTTAGATAATATCCGTCATCTGGAATCTAACCCGCGCTTCAGTTTTATTAACCAAAATATCAGCCGTCCATTCACCATTGATGGTGAGGTGGATGCTGTCCTCAATTTTGCCTCACCTGCAAGCCCGCCAGATTATCTCAAATACCCGATAGAGACACTTGAGGTTGGGTCTTATGGGACACAACACACGCTCGATTTGGCACGCGAGAAAAATGCACGTTATTTGCTCGCATCCACATCAGAAATTTATGGCGACCCGTTGGTACATCCCCAGACAGAAGATTATCTCGGTAATGTGGATTCCATTGGACCGCGCAGTGTCTATGATGAGGCAAAACGCTATGCCGAAGCCATCACAATGGCTTATCACCGCACCTATGGTGTAAAAACGCGCATCGTGCGAATTTTTAACACCTATGGTCCCAGAATGCGCTTGGATGATGGTCGCGTTGTCCCTAATTTCATCGCACAGGCGTTGCGCGGTGAACCATTGACTGTTTATGGTGATGGTCAGCAGACCCGTAGCTTTCAGTATGTGGACGACCTCATTGAAGGTGTCCGCCGATTACTCGATTCCGATTTTGTAGAACCTGTGAATATCGGCAACCCCAACGAAATGACTATTTTGCAATTTGCAGAGATGGTCGCCGAAATTGTCGGTAAAATGGCGACCATCGAATTTCATGATGCACGCATTAAAGGCGATCCACAAACCCGCCGTCCAGAAATTAGCCGTGCCAAAGCTGTCCTCAATTGGCAACCACAGGTGCTATTAGCCGATGGACTCGCCAAGACCATTGCCTATTATCGCAAAGTTGTATGATGAACAACGATGAACAACACTGATTTTAAATTACCCCAATCCATATCCCTATGGCAATCATTGGTGGTGATTTTTGCGCTATTGCTTGGGGGATGTATTGCCATACTGCCGATTGAATATTCGGCAGTCGTGGTCATACTCGGTGTGATAGGCGTTTTATCTGCCATTACACCCTTTTCTGCGTTGGCATTGGCGCTCATTATTGCCCCTCTACGCACACTCATTCAAACCGAATCGGCAATCCAATTGCCATTGGATGTTGGTCAAATCGGCGCGATTTTTTTTGTTGGTGCATGGGTAGCACATGCTATTATTCACAAAAGGCGCTTGGGGCAATTTCTATATAGCCCACTTTATCCCCCAATTATCATATTTACCCTTGTGGCTGGTTTGGGGGTGTTTTATGCCCCTTCTCTGGGTTCATGGCTAACAGAATGGCTTAAATGGGTGCTAATTTTGGTGCTAATCGTCCTTATCACCCTAGCGTGCCGATATAATCGGCGCTGGGAATGGGTGCTTTTTGCCCTCATCGGCGCGGGCGCGGGACAGGCAATCGTGGGGCTATACACTTTTGTGGGTGGTAGTGGTGCAGACCACTTGCGAATCTTTCCAGATAGGGGCTTTTTTCGCGCATTTGGCTCATTTGGACAACCTAACCCCTTTGGCGGATTTATGGGGCTTCTCGCGCCTTTGGCGATTATGGCAATGGTCGGTTATGGCAATCGCACATGGCATCTATGGCGCAAAAATCCCAAATTAGCTCAGATTACCCTCTTCGCTTGTGGATTTTATGGGCTTGCAAGCACCCTGATGAGTATCGCCCTCATTGCCTCTTGGAGCAGAGGCGCATGGCTTGGTTTGGGCGTGGCATTATTGGTGGTAGTCGTAGCATATCCACGCAAATTATGGCAAGGTTTGGGGCTATTGGGTGTGGTTTTGGCGGTTGTGGGAATGATGTGGCTTAGTGGCAGATTGCCCGTCTCGCTCACAGACCGCATTGCGAGTGCCACACAAGATTTGTTTGCCCTCACCGATGTGCGCGGGGTGGATATTAACCCCGATAATTATGCCATCATCGAAAGACTAGCGCATTGGCAAGCCGCCCTCAATATGTCCCGTCAAAATGCGTGGCTGGGTGTGGGATTTGGCAATTATGAGGCCACTTATGAGTCTTATAGGCTTATCAACTGGAAATTTTCGCTTGGTCATGCCCATAATTACTACTTGAATGTTTTTGCAGAGACTGGCATCATTGGTCTGGTTGCCTATATAGGGGTATTGATTAGTTTGTTGGTGATAACATGGCAAACCCGCCGTCATCCAGACCCATTAGCACGAACAATCGCTATCGGATTATTAGGGAGTTGGGTTTATCTTGCAACACATAGCATGACCGATAACCTCTATGTCAACAATGTTTTTATTCATTTTGGTGTTATGATAGGCATACTCGCAATTATCAATCATCCTCTTATTCGTGTGAAAGTGATAACTCCTTGACACAACAAACGGCAGAAATTATGGATACACCACAACCGATGAAATGGGGATTTCGCAACCCCCTCAATCCTCCAATTCACTATATTGCACAACGATTTGGTGGAAAAAAGGCAAAAGAATTGGAGCGATTTCTCAAATTTGCCATTGTTGGCATCTCTGGTGCGGTAATAGATTTTGGCATTGTATTCTTTTTGCAAGCGACCCTTATTCCTCCCACACAGGTTCTCAATGTGATTATTGTAACGACTATCGCATTTACGGTGGCGGTGGTGAGTAATTTTATCTGGACACGTTATTGGGTGTATCCAGAGTCAAAAAATAACCCCATCCGCAAACAATTGACCCAATTCGCAACCATTAGCGTAATTGGCGGCGCTGGACGCACACTCTGGATTGCAACGATGTATTATGAGATTGGTCATTTGATGATGCCTGTGGCATTGCCCGTGATTCAAATTTTTAGACCGGGTTACTCGCCATCCACCACCGCCGAAGAAAAACTTGGCACAATTGTCGCACAGATGATAGCAATGGTCGTGGTGATGCTGTGGAACTTTTTCGCCAACCGTTATTGGACATATAGAGACGTAAAATAATATGGTCGCCATCGGCATAGACTACACCCCTGCTTATGAACAAGGTGCAGGCATTGGGCGCACCGTGCGCGGATTGGTCTCTGCGTTGGCAACCATAGATACTACAACCGATTATCGGTTATTTGTCGCTGGCGCGAATATAGAGACATTACCATCCATACTCGCGCCAAATTTTGCTTATCGCCCCTCGCGTATTTCGCCTAAATGGTGGGCGCGGATATGGCATCGGGTGCAGATACCCTATGCCATCGAAAATATACTGGGCAAAATTTCACTCTATCATGCCACCGACTTTGTTTTGCCTCCCATACATAAAAAGACCAAAAGCCTTGTCACCATTCATGATTTGTCGTTTGTGCGTGTGCCAGAAACAGCCAGCCCATCGCTCAAAAAATATTTGGATGTGGTTGTGCCTCGTTCTATTATGCGTGCGACTCATATCCATGCCGTATCAGAAGCCACACGCCAAGACATTATCACACTCTATAACACCCCACCGAGTAAAATCTCTGTGATATTTAATGCACTAGAACCTCACTTTAAACCCACACCACCCACTGCCGAATTATTCACAAAATATGCCATACCCAGTGTGCCATATATTGTCACGGTTGGCACAGTTCAACCACGCAAAAATTATAGCCGATTGGTGAAGGCACTTGTGCAACTCCGCAAGCATCATGATGTGCATTTGGTGGTTGCGGGTGGTCGTGGTTGGCTAGAAGATGAATTTTATGCCACCATCCGCGACACTGGCATGACTGACAATGTTCATGTCACAGGGTTTGTTGCCGATTCAGACCTGCCTGCCCTCTATAGTGGCGCAATTTGCATGGCATTTCCGTCGGTATATGAAGGCTTTGGCATCCCACCATTAGAAGCGATGGCATGTGGCGTGCCAGTTGTGTCATCAAACACATCCTCATTGCCAGAAGTAGTAGAAGAAGCCGCATTACTCATAGACCCCTACTCGGTTGATGATATTCATAATGCACTAGAGAGGGTCATAACAGACCAAGAACTGCGAGACACCCTCATTACACGGGGATTTATTCAAGCCAAAAAATTCACATGGGAAAAGTCTGCCCATCAATTACACCATCTCTATCGGCAATTATTAGAGGATAAATAAACTGATGACCACCGACTTTGTGCCAAAAAAGACCTCTATATTGTTGCAATTGCTTCATGATGTTGGTGCAGACCGCATTATTGAGATGAAAGCACCTGATTTAGGTTTTGCGGAGCATCGCCCATATCCCTTTTTGGCGATTGTCGGGCAAGTCGAGATGCGTACCGCCCTGCTCTTGTCGGTGATTAATCCTGCTGTTGGCGGGGTGTTGCTCATTGGACCGCGCGGGATTGCCAAAACCACCGCTGTACGTAGCCTAAGTGGAATTTTGCCCGATGTTGAGGTGAGCGATTGCGAAGATGGCGCATTGCCAGACGACATGAAAAATCCTGATGCAGAATTTTTATATCCCGATTGTTATGAAAAGTTCAAAAAAGATGAGCCAATTTCACACTATGAGCCTGTCAGATTGGTCGAATTGCCCCTCAATGCCCGTCTGGAAGATGTTGTTGGTGGTATCAATGAGCGTGTCGCAGTCCAGCGCAATAGTATCCGCTTAGAGCGGGGAATTTTGGCGCGTGCCGATAATAATATCCTCTATATTGATGAGGTTAATTTGCTCGATGACCAAATCGTAGATGCGATTTTGGATGCCGCCGCACAAGGGAGCTATACAGTTAGGCGCGGGGCGATGGTCGGCACATATCGGTCAAAATTTGTCCTCATCGGCTCGATGAATCCCGAAGAAGGTCGTCTGCGTCCCCAAATTTTAGACCGCTTTGGTTTGCGGGTAAATGTACGTGGACTAACAACTATTGAGGAGCGCCTAGAGGTGTATCGGCGCGTGCGGGCGTATCGCAAAAATCCCACTCAGTTTATTCGTGTGTGGGAAGAGGTGACCCAAGAAGCCCTTGGCGATGTGATGGTCGCCCGTGAATTGCTCAAAGAGACCGATGTGGATGACCAAGCCATACAGATGGGGCTAAAATTGATTCAATCGCTCAAAATTGATTCTACACGGGCAGAATACACCATGTTTGAAGCCGCCCGCGCTCATGCCGCCGCCGATGGGCGCAAAGTTGCCACAACAGACGATATTCGGGTAGTCGCGCCGATGGCACTTCGCCAGCGCCGTAGCGAATTTATGGCAAATTTTGTCGAGTTACAAGAGATAGAAGACAAGCAAATTACCCAATTATTTGATGAATTTTCTGGAAAATAATCATATGATGCCAAAAAAATATCCGTTCCCTTATGGATGGCTTATCCTTATTATCTTCGCGCTGGTCGCTTATACCCTCCCATGGGTAGTCGGTGGCGGTGCTAGTGTGTCTTTTGGGGCATTTGACCTTGCCGAATGGGCAAGTTTGCACCCAACCAATCGCGCTATGTCGCCCATATTGCTCACCAGCTTTTTACTGCGCTTTCCATTGGTCTGTATGGCGTGGGCGGTTGCCTTCAACGCACCGCCACAACCATTTCGGTCTTTTGGATGGTGGGGGTATGCGTTGATATGCCTCATTCTGGCGATATTATCCACTCCGCCACTCGAATTTATAACAACCAATCGTGATGATATAAATTATCTCCAGCAAGCAGGATTAACCCTATTGACGCTTATTGGTAGTGGTATTGGGTTAAGTGGCATCATGACACCAATTAGAGGGTATATCTCACTTGGGGCATGTGCTATTGGCATGATTACCAGTATTTGGGGGGCGAGTTTGGGATATGTGTTGCTCACCGAATTTCAAATTTCTGTCACCATCGGCATAGGGGTTATTGGTATAGTGGGTGTGTTTATTGTGATGAGTGGGTATGTTTGGGACAAAGAATTAAAAAGACGGCGATAAAATTGCCGTCTTTGGGGATTTTGAGACCAAAAATTACATGCGGGTTTTGATGTATTCCACTGCTTGTCCAACTGTCTTAATTTTCTGGGCATCGTCATCGGTAATTTCGCCACCGAATTGTTCTTCAAATGCCATAATCAGTTCCACAAGGTCGAGCGAATCGGCTTCGAGGTCGGCACGGAAATCGGCGGCAGGGACAACTCGTTCTTCATCCACACCAAGCAAATCCACCACAATTTTCTTTACACGTTCTTCAACAGAGACTGCCATTTTTTCTCCCTCTTCATTACAGAAGTTTGTTTTTTTGTTTGATAAAATCAAGTAGAAATTATACAGATAATCCCCCTCACTGCTAGTCCTATCTAGTCATAACCCCGCATCTGCTCAAAAGATGTTGATAACCCGTGTTTTTTGTGCAATTTTGATGATATGATTGCCCACAATTGACAATTTCATCATAAGGTTAAAATATTCAATGACCCAACCAACCGATTCACCCACCACCGAAAGCCGTAAGGTAGACCACATCAAAATTAATCTAGAACGCGATGTTCAATTTCCAAATGTCACTACTGGCTTAGAAAAATATGCGTTTATGCACCAAGCCTTGCCAGAACTCGATTTGAAAGCCATTGATAGCACCGTTTCTCTCTTTGGAAAAACCCTTAGCGCCCCCATCCTCATTTCATCAATGACAGGTGGAACAGATATGGCAGAGCGCATCAATCTCAATTTGGCACAAGCCGCCCAAACGCATAACATTGCGATGGGCTTGGGGTCACAACGCGCCGCCATCGAAAGCGATACGCTGGTATATAGCTATGATGTTCGCAAAGTTGCGCCCGATATTTTGCTTTTTGCCAATGTTGGCGCGGTGCAGTTGAATTATGGCTATACATGGCAACAATGCCAAAAAGCAGTGGATATGGTCGGCGCAGATGCGCTTATCTTGCATTTTAATGTGTTGCAAGAAGCCGTCCAACCAGAAGGTGATATTAATTTTGCGGGGTTGCTCACTAAAATAGAGCAAGTCTGCAAAGCGGTCAATGTCCCTGTCATTGCCAAAGAAGTCGGTTGGGGATTTTCTGAGAAAAATGCCCGTGACCTCAGCAATGTGGGTATTTCTGCCATTGATGTGGCAGGCGCAGGCGGAACATCGTGGAGCGAAGTGGAATATCACCGCGCCCCCACCGCCTTTCATGCCCGTGTCGCGCGGAGTTTTGCCGATTGGGGCATTCCAACATCCGATGCCATTCAATATGCTGTAAAAGGCGCACCCAATTTGCCGATAATCGCCAGTGGTGGCATTCGTGATGGTGTAGATATTGCCAAGTGTATCGCTTTGGGCGCGAGTTTGGGTGGCATTGCCAATCATTTCCTCAAAGCCGCCAATGAATCTGTAGAAGCAGTAGACCAACTCATTCGTGAACTCACATCACAAATTCGCATTGCCATGTTATGCAGTGGGGCTTCGACTATCGCAGAATTGCAACAAACCCCACTCATCAAACGCTAGTGACTAAATAATTTCACGGAAAATCATATTGCTCAACAACCTGCCCTTTTCTGTGATACGTACCCGTTCTGGTGTGACTTCTAATAACCCATACGCCTCGAATTTTTCAAACGTTTTGCCATGTAATCCCAAAAGGTCGGTGGCAAAACGTTTTTTGAATTCATCCAAAGACACACCTTCATCTAGCAGGCGCAAGCACATCATGAGGGTTTCTGAAATATCTTCTTCTTTGGTGACTATTCTGGCATCCACTACCACAGGTGTGCGCGGAAATTCATACCCCCCCTGCCCCGCCTCTATTTCATTCATGGCAGTGATATAGCGTTGCGGCGAGAGGATGGTCGCATACCGTACCCCACCCGCAAACCCATGCGCCCCTGGACCCAAACCAACATACGGGGCGTTGTGCCAATATTGCAAATTATGTCTACACTCATATCCTGCTTTTGCCCAGTTGCTAATCTCATATTGCCCATAGCCCATTTCACCTAAGTGCTGTGTGGCAAGTTCGTACATATCGGCAGTTAAATCATCATCTGGCATGGGCAGTGACCCGTAATCCACCCGCGACTTGAGCGATGTACCCTCTTCAAGTGTGAGTGCATACAACGAAATATGCTCTGGGGCAAGTTGAGTGACTTGCTTGAGGCTTGTTTCCCATGTTTGCAATGTCTGATGTGGAAATCCATAGATGAGGTCAAGGTTGATATTTCTAAAGCCTGCCTCGCGCACCATCTCCATCGCCTGAATGACAGTATGGTTATCGTGCCGACGGTCAAATAAGACCAATTCATTCTGATTGGCAGATTGCATCCCAATGCTCATGCGATGAATCCCTAGCCCATATAAATCTTTGAGATATGGCAGGCTTAAATCGTTTGGATTGGCTTCTGTCGAAATTTCAATGGAGTCTGACCACCTAAATCCGCGTTTTAAGGCGGTTAGCAATTGGTCAAACTGCCCTGTTGTGAGGAGCGTTGGTGTGCCACCACCAAAGTAGATGCTATCTATCACCCCATAGGGGTTGGTTTGTGCGATGAGGTCTATTTCTTTGATGAGTGCCGATACAAACGCAGGGATAATTGCGTCCAAATTAACATACGTATTGAATGCACAATAGGTACATTTGGTCGCACAAAACGGAATATGTAGGTAAATCGAAAGATTCTCTGAATTTATGCTCATATTTCTACCGGGATAAGTTGCAGTCCTTTCAGACTGATATATAATCTAATAAAGGACAATCTGCCTTTTATTTGCTATCATTCAATTTATCATCATATTGACTAGATGGATATACTGCCAATGGCTGAGACAACACAATTTGGAAACAATGAAGATCTTGGAGGAAATGATGGGGCGCTCAAAGCCAACACCATCCTCATGGCACGTTATAAGGTGTTAGGACAATTGGGTGGCGGTGGTCAAGGCGCGGTGTATCAGGCGCGTGACCTCAACTTTCCAGATGCCAAACGCCTTGTAGCAATTAAAGAAATGCACTATGCTTCTGGCGACCCCTCTATGCGGGCGCAATCGCTGGCGGCGTTTCAACGCGAGGCAAATATCCTCGCCACATTATCACATTCTGCTATCCCCAAGATATTCGATTTTTTTGACCAAAATAATCGTGCATACTTGGTAATGGAATTTATCAATGGGAGCGATTTGGAGTTATTGCTCACCAAGACCAAAGAATTGCCAATGGATAAAATTTTGGAATGGGCGGTGGATTTATGCGATGTGCTGGATTATCTGCATAAAACTGAGCCAGAACCGATTATTTTCCGTGATGTGAAGCCCGCTAACATCATGATAGATAAACTTGGCAAAGTGCGCCTCATTGACTTTGGTATCGCCAAAATATTTGTGAGCGGGGTTAAAAATACCATGATTGGGACAGAAGGTTATTCTGCCCCAGAGCAATATAAAGGGGATGTGAATCTCCTCAGCGATATTTATAGTCTTGGGGCGACATTGCATCATATCATCACACGCAAAGACCCGCGCCTAGAACCACCCTTTAGTTTTAATGAGCGTCCATTGGTAAATTTTAATCCCAAAATTCCTTATGGGCTTCAAGAAGTTTTAGATAAAGCCCTTTCAATGAACCCCGCAGAACGTTATCAAAGTTGTGCCGAGATGAAAGAGGCATTTTTATCTGTTCAGTACCGTAATACAAACCCAAGTATTGGCAATATTTCTGGCACTCGTGCCATGAACGAACCCGGTACAAGTTTTTTTGCGGGGTCAGAATTTGATGCCAATGGTGTCCGTGGCAAAATTGAACCCCGTTGGACATTCAAATCTGAAGATGAAATCCGCGCCAACCCAACTGCGCTCAACAAAGTGGCTTACTTTGGATCTTATGATACCAATGTGTGGGCAATAAATTTGGATGATGGTAGTTTTAGGTGGAAATATGCGACCAGTGGCGGGATTGCCTCTGCCCCTTATGTTGATAGCAATACAGGGATGGTGTTTTTTGGCTCTGAAGATAATAATTTTTACTCGGTTAATGCGTTAACGGGTAAAATTGCGTGGTCGCATCTCACCGGTGGTCGTGTACGTGGCGCGCCAACAGTGGCGCATGATAGTGTCTTTTTTGGGAGCGATGATGGTCGCCTATATGCCCTTGCCGCCAGCAATGGTAGACCATTATGGGAATATGATATGGGTGCGCCTATTCGCCTCAAGCCCTATGTCACAGAAGATTTAATCATCATTGGTTCTGAATCTGGCGAATTAATTGGGTTGGAATTATCTGGCAACCGCAAATGGAATTATCGCTTGCGTCGGGCTGTCACTTCATCGCCTTCTGTGGATATTATGGAAGGTGTTGGATACGTTGGGTCTGTGGACGGCTATTTATATGCCATTGATATTAGCAATGGTTATAGTATGTGGCGTTTTCGTACAGGTGGACCGATTATTTCGAGCGTGGCAATTGATGGTTCTACGTTGTTTTTTGGGTCTGCCGATTGTAATTTTTATGCTATCAACGCAGAAAATGCCAAAGAAAAATGGCGTTTTACATCGCTAAAGCCGATTGTTGGCTCGCCAGTTGTCCATAATGGATTCGTCTATTTTGGTGGAACAGACGGCGTTTTCTATTGCTTAGAAGCGAAAAGCGGTAAAGAGGTTTGGAAATTTGAAACAGGCAACTCAATTACCGCACAACCATTTATTTCTGATAAGATGATTTTGGTCGCCTCTATGGATCATGTTCTTTACGCATTGCCACTTGTTTAATTGCTGTCTACTAGCAAGGGAGTCGCGTTACTATGGATTTATTTCGGAAAATGTTTGGAAAAACCAGCGAAGAAGCCTCAGAAAAAGAGATGCTAAAATCTCAGACGGCAGAAGTACCACAAATACCAGTAGCAAATAGTCATCCTGCTGAGGTTGAGGGGATAGACCCCACAACCCAGCCGGTTAATGTTCCACCACCTGTTACCAAATCGGCACCCCCGCGCATTATTGCCGATAATGTGACACAACAACTCGCCTCTGACCTTTTGACGGGAAGCAATTCGAGCCACATCACTTTTGGACAATCATCCGATATTGGGCTGGTTCGTTCCAATAACCAAGATGCGGCAATGTCGTTCTTTTTTACCAGTGCCACCGCCGATGATCGCCCAGATTTTGGGATTTTTGTAGTTGCCGATGGCATGGGTGGGCATCATGATGGCGAAAAAGCCTCTGCCATTACCGCAAAGACCGTCACCACACATCTCACCCAAAATGTATATTTGCCGATTTTAGGTGGCAATACCGATGTTCCTCCAATTAGTGAGGTCATGGTAGCGGCAGTGCAAAAAGCCAATAGCGAAATTATTAAGCATGTGCCAGAAGGTGGCACAACCGTTACTGCTGTGGGTGTCTTGGGCGATTTAGCCTATATCGCTCATGTCGGTGATAGCCGTGCCTATCTTGTCACCAAAGATAATATCGAACAAATCACACGCGACCATTCGTTGGTGCAACGGCTTATTGAATTAGACCAAATTACCCAAGATGAAATGCACGACCATCCTCAAAAGAATGTGTTATATCGGGCATTGGGTCAAAATGATAGCGTAGAGGTAGATATTACCACCAGACGCTTGCCCCCAAACTCGCGTGTTCTGATTTGTAGCGATGGGCTTTGGGGATTGGTCACAGAAAAAGACTTATTCGAGATTGCAATGAATAATTCAGACCCACAACAAGCCTGCGAAAAGTTGGTCGCACTAGCAAATACCAATGGCGGACCAGACAACATCAGTGTTATCTTATTGAAAATTTCTTAGAGATACGGATTTGTGGCGATGTCTACAGAAAAAAATCCATACAAGCTACTTGGCATACCAGAAGACTCTATACTAGAGGATATTAAGGCGGCATATCGCAAGATTGCTCGCCGTTTACATCCTGATGTCAATCAAAATAACGAGGCGGCTCAAACACAGTTCCAAGAAATTAGTAATGCCCATGAGCTACTCACCAATTCATCACGTAAAGCCGCTTTTGACCTCTCCTTGAGGTCAAAAAAGCCCGATGATGATTATTTTTTCACGTTTCAGACGCTACTGAGTAAGCAAACAATTTTCCCTTTGGCAGAGCCACAGGTCGTTTATTTGTTGGCAGAAATTCATCCAGACCCACGCGCATCCGAAATCAAACAGCGCGAGAGTAATTTGAATTTGACATTAGTGCTAGACCAAAGCAATTCAATGAGTGGGGCGCGAATTGAACGTGTCAAGGTGGCGGCGCATCAGATTATTGATAGCCTCACCGAAAACGATATTATCTCTGTAGTTGTATTTAATGACCGCGCAGAAATTATTATTCCTGCCACCCGTGTGACCGATAAACCGGCACTCAAAGCCAAAGTCAGTCTGATGACCGCCTCTGGTGGAACAGAAATTTATCAGGGATTATCTGCTGGAATTAATCAGACTCGGCAATATTTGGGACCAAAACTCGTTAATCACCTCATTTTATTGACAGACGGGCATACATTTGGCGACCAAGACCAATGTATCCAGCTTGCCACAAAAGCCGCCTTAGACGGTATTGGCATTAGTGCTATGGGATTGGGTCACGATTGGAACGATAAGTTTCTCGATGAGTTGGCATCGAAAACAGGAGGTAGCTCAAGTTTTATTAGCTCCATTGGTGCAGTGGTCAAATTTATGAATGAGCATGTTCGCAATTTGAGCAATGTCTTTGCAGAACGTATGATACTATCTGTAGCAACCGACTCAGATACCCAGCTTGAATCGGCTTTTAAGTTATCACCACATCCACAACCACTCTCACATGAGGGTGGGAATATTGTCTTAGGTGGATTGCCAAACAACCGCCCTATTTCGGTGTTGCTCCAATTTCAAGCCCCACCACAAATGCCCGAAGGTCAACGCCATTTTTTGCGATTGGTGGTGAGTGGCGAAATCTTAGCAAATACCAACTCACAACTATATATGGTAAGAGACCCTCTCTTTGAAATAAGCAAGGACATCTCTATCAAACAAGACCCCCCAACAGCTATTTTAGATGCACTTAGCAAATTAACTCTTTATCGGTTGCAAGAACGCGCCCAAGATGCTCTTGCCAATGGTGATGTAAATGAGGCGACACGCAGGCTCGAAAATTTAGCGACACGCTTGTTGGAAATGGGGAAAAAAGAACTAGCAGAACAAGCCCTGTCGGAAGCAAAACGTGTCAATGTCACACATCACCTTTCCACCGCAGGGCGTATGACGCTAAAATATCAAACACGACACCTTCTATCTGATGAAACCCCACTGGAAAGTGAAACGTAAGCATCCCCATGCCTAAAGGCAGGGGCTTTTGATAGCCCCAATGCTTACCAGTCTCAGCCAGCAATGGCTCCGTTATGGGTGAATACATAGGCACTTCGGAGTGCTTCACCAGCCCCGAACTCTGCGGTGAACGATTAAACAGGTCGAAATGGGAGTAAGCCAGTGTCGTTCACATATAAAACCGCCCGATAACCTTGACGAGGTGACCGTAACCCGCGCAAGCGGAGTGGGTCAGAGGACACCTGCCTTAAAGCAAAGTCCTCTCCCTTTGGGGATAGTTAGCTAGTTATACCTATATGAAATATGAAAGGAGAGAGGGCGCTCCTCCCCATGCCTAAAGGTAGAGGGTTTCCGCGCCTGACATTTTGATGATAACCTGTTCTTATTGTGGTCATAAAAACCGACCGGGATTACTTTTTTGCGAAGAATGTGGTCATACTCTCATTGAGGGTGCAATAGATGCCACCGTGCCAACCAAACGCCTAGAGACGAGTTTGGGTGAATTCTCTGCTCGCGCCACATGGGGGTCTGCGAGTGTTGGTAAAATTTCTTCTATTGTGATGCGTATTCGTGATGTCTCTGAACCGATGGTTTTGGAACTAAAAGACCGAATTGTTTTCGGTCGTGCAGAACCCAATAGCCCGCGCCAGCCCGATGTGGATTTAACGGCATACGGCGCACTAGAAAAAGGGGTCTCACGGGTACATGCCTCCATTGAACGTAGCGATGATGTGTTGACAATTATTGATATGGGAAGCGCCAATGGTACAAATCTGAATGGACAGCGCCTTAGCCCAAATCAAGCGCGTGTTTTGCGTGATGGTGATGAAATTCGCTTTGGCAAGCTCATCGCACACTTGTATTTTCAAATCTAATCGGGAGGAATTTAATGATTAGTTTATTATTGCATGTCGCCAATTCAGAACCCATAAAAGTAGATGTAGACGAAATGCCAAGCCCACAAGATACGATGATTTTGGGCAAAAATCCGCGTGAACGTTCAGATAAAGAGCTTTCGATATTTGATGAAGGCGTGACCGCCGTCATTTTTCCCATGTGGCGCATCAACTATATTCAAATATTACCCAGCGCAGAGGACGAAATTGAATTCCCATTGCCATTCCGTACAGATTGAGGATATATATTTATGACATCATCAAGATTATCAAAACCCAGTCGGCACAATACAAATCGTGTGCTAGTGGTGGATGATGAACTACGTATGATTGGGTTTATTCGCATGAACCTTGAACTTGAGGGGTATCAGGTGATTGAAGCCCATAACGGATTAGAGGCACTCGAAGCTATCCGCACAAAATTACCCGATGTCGTTTTACTCGATGTCATGATGCCCGATTTAGATGGGTTTGAAACACTCCGCATGTTGCGCGAATTTTCGACTATACCCGTTATTATGCTCACCGCTAAAGGTGAAGAAAATGACAAGGTGTTTGGCTTAGAACTCGGCGCAGATGATTATATCACCAAACCATTTGGTCCAAGAGAATTATCCAGTCGTATAAAAGCTGTGTTACGTCGGGCAGAAATGCCAAGTAGCTCACCCAGCCAGGCGATACTAAAAATTGATGACCGCCTACAGGTAGATTTTAATCGGCGCGAAGTCATTGTGAATGGGGCGCATGTCAAATTGCGCCCCACAGAATATCGCCTACTCTACCATCTCATCGAAAATGCAGGCTGGACAATCCCTCATGACCAAATTTTGGCAAAAGTCTGGGGCTACGAATACCGCGATGAAGCGCATTATGTCCGCCTCTATGTCAATTATCTGCGCGAGAAAATAGAAGAAGACCCCGCCAATCCCAAATACATCCTCACAGAACGCGGTGTGGGGTATCGTTTTTTCGATTATAAAAATCAGACTCGGTGAGGTGATGGTGTGAGTGAACAAAAATTTGATCCGCTAAAAGAATTGGCAAACTTACGCAATAATTTGTCACGTACCATCCAACAAGGGATTCGTAATGCCCTTCCCAATACATTTCCTGCTGTAGACATATATGAACTAGGCGATAATTTGGTGGTACAAACCGAATCATTGGCAGGACTCATCACAGATACGCTACAAGTGAGTGTTGAAGTGGGGTTATTAATTGTCAAAGGCGAAACATTGCCATCTGCTGATATTCCAGACAGCGCTTATTTGCACCGTGAGCGTATTTTTGGGGCGTTTGAGCGCCAGATAAGCCTTCCATACCCTGTTATCGCAACCAGCGCCAAATCGAGCCTAAAAGCGGGTATTTTGACTGTGCAATTCTCCAAACAAATAGATATGAATCAAATCGTGTCTATCACCCCCGTTCAAGAATAATTCGGCAACGACAAAAGGGGCAGTTAATTGCCTCTTTTGTCGTTGTTATTCAGCAACAATATTATCTTCTTTGAGTTGTGCATAAGAAGAAGCAAATTGTTCTATCATCTTTGCCTTTTCCGATGGTGGCAAAAAGCTACTTGCGACGGCATTAAGCGCCAATTCTTCAAGTGTCTCAATTGGCAATTTGGCGTGTTCTACTACACCGAAATAATCATCGGTGAGTGTCGTCTTATAGTAACTAGGCATATCGGCGCTGAGGACAGGTTTAATACCTTGTGCCACCAACCCCGATAATGGGTAATCGGCATATTTTTTCACCCAATCAGAGCATAAAGCCCGTCCCAAACTGGTCACAACTGTAATATCACGTTCCAAAATTTGGGCGATGGCATCGGGTGCTTCGTTTAATCCCCACGCATCCAAAATACGCGATGGCGAAAAATCTTTTAGGGCTTGTAGAATACCATCTGCTTTATGTTGATGACCCGCTTGCACCACAATTGGCAAATCTTTTTTATTTGCCAGCACAATTGATCGCTCAAAGGGGTTTGGTATGATAGGATTTTCTTTGCCGACCAAACCAACTGCCACAATGCTATTACGCCGTGCAGCGGTGCTTGTTGCCCACCGCACAAGGTCTTCAAATTTGCGTGGTTCTTCGCGTGGGGCGACCAATATCCACTCTAAACGCACACCCCAACCACGTAAGGCGCGGTCACGACCATCGTTGAGGGCTTCAAGCAATTCGTCTACAGAAAGACCGCCTTGTGAAAGCAGTAATGATGGATTAATAATGACTTCTGCATAGCGCACATTGTCTTTGGAGAGCATCACGCCAATATCGTATGCCATGCGTGAAAAATCTTCGGCATATTGCCACCATGACGCAACCATGCGGATGGTCTCGTCTAACCGCTTAAAATCGGGTTTATCCATCAACTTGACCCAATCGCCAAAGCGCTTGACCCTATCTATCACATCATTCTGCTCAGCAATCATCAATATAACTTGCTTGCGAACAGCCCCTTCAAACCGCAATCCCAATTCAACTTTGGGAACATCATGTACATAAGTCTCTAATTTCATTTTTAACCCTCTAAGGCTATTCAGATTGATGAATAAGGTGATTTGCTTGTGCCGATTTTTGGGCAATAATCGCCTCGATAAACGCATAAAACAAGGGATGTGGTTGGTTTGGTCTGCTTTGAAATTCGGGATGAAATTGAACCCCAACCATAAAGGGATGATTTTTGAGTTCCATAATTTCGACAAGCAATTCGTCTGGACTCAATCCGCTAAATACTGCACCATGTTCTTCAAATAGTGGACGATAAGTATTGTTAAATTCAAACCGATGCCGATGCCGTTCATTGACGACTGGCACATCATCGTATGCCGATGCCGCCACAGTCCCAGCTTTTAACATACAGGGATAAACACCCAGTCGCATTGTACCACCACGCCCCAATTTACCACGCTGGTCTAGCATAAGGTCAATGATGTTGTTTTTGCTAGGGACTTCAAATTCAGAGCTGGTTGCATCTTCTAGCCCCAACACATGACGGGCAAACTCAATAGACATGACCTGCATTCCCAAGCACAGACCCAAATAAGGCACTTGGTTTTCTCTAGCAAATTTGGCAGTGGCAATTTTTCCTTCTACGCCCCGATAGCCAAATCCGCCAGGGACAATAATGCCGTCTAATCCCTTCAGATTATTGGTGTCTAAGCCTTTATCAGAATCTATCCATGCTACCTCTAATTTGCGGTCATGGGCGCTGGCGGCATGAAATGTCGCTTCTCTTACACTCATATACGCATCATGTAATTCGGTATATTTGCCGACAATGCCAATTTTGACTATTTCTTTGGCAGAATGCATCCGTTTGCTCATGGCACGCCATGCGGTTAAATCTGGGGGATGAACTTCTTCTAATTTAAGTTCTTCTACCAGATAATTGCCCAATCCTGCTTCTTCGAGGATAAGGGGGACATCATATAATAAATCTACTGTCTCTAGGGGGATGACGGCATTTTCATCCACATCACAGAATAATGCTAATTTCTTGATGATGTCTTGGCTCACGGGATAGTCTGTGCGGGCGATAATTACATTGGGTTGAATCCCCGCACCGCGTAATTCACGGACACTGTGCTGAGTTGGCTTGGTCTTGAGTTCACCGGTTGCGCCGATATGAGGCAAAAATGTCACATGAATATACAGTGTATCGCGCTTTTTGAGGCTCATCCGCACTTGGCGAATAGCTTCTAAAAATGGTTGCCCTTCAATATCGCCCACCGTGCCACCAACCTCGACAATGACCACATCGGCATTGCTTTCTGCACTCACCAACATGATACGGTCTTTGATTTCATCGGTGATATGCGGAATCACCTGAATAGTACGCCCCAAAAATGCGCCTTTGCGCTCATTTTCGATGACACTGCTATAAATTTGCCCAGCAGTGACATTGCAGGCGCGGGTGAGATTTTCATCGGTAAAGCGTTCATAATGACCCAAATCGAGGTCGGTTTCTGCGCCATCAATGGTGACAAACACCTCACCATGTTGATAAGGACTCATCGTGCCAGGGTCAACATTGAGATAAGGGTCTAATTTCTGGATAGCCACCTTAAATCCACGCGCCTTTAATAGGCGACCAATTGCCGCGGCTGTTACGCCCTTGCCAACAGAACTAACCACACCGCCTGTACAGAAGATGTATTTTGTACGTTTCATAGATGCACTCTCAGATAACTAAAACAAAAACTTCGGCGGGAAATAGCATCCCGCCGTTGGTGAAAAGGGTCATCAAATCAACTGAACCAATAGCGAAGTGCGGACGGTTCAGTGATGGGTGTCACATACAATCAAACTAATTTTTCAAGATTATCGGCGGCGCGGCGCATATCGAGGAAAATTAATCCCAGTTTTGCACCCTCGCGCACGAGAGATGTTAACACGGCTTCCTCGCCAACAGACATCAGTATAACATATCCGTTTTTGCCTCTAATATAAACTTGTTCCAAAAGCCCACGACCTAATTCACTCGAAATCCGCTCACCGAGCGATATCATAGCCGCAGACATCGCCGATACACGGTCTTCTTCAATACCTGCTGGAAGCGACGATGCCATAATCAAACCATCTACGCTCACCACCGCAGAGGCTTCAACTTCTGGTGTTGTTGCTTGCAACTCACGCAGACGGTCTACCATTAATGCAGTCCGCGATTTCGCCATAATTTTCTCCTCATTGAAGTGCCAAAAAGCCAATTCTACACGGTGGATTTATTCCCACAACATACACCTATTATACTAAACCTGTAGCAATCGGCAAGCATGTAACCAATAATTTGTGATGCAGTTTCACCATTTTCAGATTATACTAACGTTTAGTGCATTGAGAAACCGTAGGGAAAGCGTCCACTGAAAATAACAACAAAACTGTCCATAATGATAACATCTTTATTTGTAGACTGATGAAGTGAGCAAAGGCTTTATGCAAAATCCTCAGCAAGTACGTCGTCCACAGGGCGAATTGTCCAATATCAGCGTGGTGCAATCGGTAGCAGAACGCATCGCACAAAGTGTTGGTCAGGTCATTTTAGGCAAACGGAACGAAGTACGTCTTACTGTTTTGGGATTATTGGCACAAGGGCATATCCTCATTGAAGATATACCGGGTGTCGGAAAGACCATGATGGCGCGTGCATTGGCAAAATCCATTGGCTGTGTATTTAGCCGTATTCAGTTCACACCCGATATGCTCCCATCCGATGTGACAGGGGTCTCGATTTATAACCAAAAAGAACGTGAATTTGAATTTCGACCAGGACCCATCATGGCACAAATTGTTCTGGCAGATGAAATTAACCGAGCCACACCAAAAACCCAATCGGCACTTCTAGAAGCGATGGAAGAAAAACAAGTGACAGTAGACGGTGTCACCTATCCATTAGAACCGCCGTTTATCATCCTTGCTACACAAAACCCAATTGAGTATGAAGGTACATTCCCCCTGCCAGAGGCGCAATTAGACCGTTTCTTGCTCAAGATTCAATTGGGATATCCAAGCCCCGCAGAAGAACTCACCGTTTTATCGGCACAACAATACAGCCACCCTATCAACAATATGAATCAGGTGGTGAGCCTACAAGAACTTCTTGCCGCCCAAGCCGCTGTCAAAGAAGTCTATGTCGCAGAAGATGTGATGCGCTATATTGTGGCATTGGTGACAGCGACCCGCACGCACGAACATGCCTATTTGGGTAGTAGTCCGCGTGGGTCAATTGCCCTATTCCGTACATCCCAAGTTCGTGCGGCAATGGCTGGACGCGAGTATGTTATTCCCGATGATGTCAAGGCGTTAGCAGAAGTGACACTTGCTCATCGCATTATCGCCAAGCCAGAGGCACGGTTTACACAAGCCTCATCGCGTACTATTGTGAATGATGTGCTTGCGCGTATCCCAGTCCCTGGAGCATCGGCTTACTGATGAAAAGTCGGCGTTATTTTTTCTACTTTTTAACCGCCATCATCTTTTTGATGGGTGTATTCACAGGCAAAGCCTACTTATTTAATTTGGGCTATATGATGCTCGGTGTGATTATTCTTTCATACCTGTGGTCATGGTTGGCGGTGCGTTGGATTGGTATCACCCGCAAAACCCGCGCCCGTCGCGCCCAAGTGGGGCGGGCATTTGAAGAGACATTTGTCGTCAAAAATCGGGCGATTATCCCTAAGTTATGGATAGAGGTAGAAGATAAATCCGATTTGCCAGACCATCGTGCAAGTCGGGTTGTCCCGTCATTAGGGATCGGCGGACAATATGAATGGAGTTTGCAAACGCGGTGTGTTGCGCGTGGGGAGTTCCGTTTGGGTCCCATGGTGTTAATGAGTGGCGACCCCTTTGGACTATTCACCGCCCGCAGACACATTAATGCGACCTCGCGGGTGGTTGTATATCCCACGATGATTAAGCTCTCCCATGTGGATTTGCCGATGGGGATGCTTTCTGGTGGTGAAGCACAACGCCAACGGTCACATTATGTCACCACCAATGCCGCAGGTGTGCGCGATTATGCCCCTGGCGATAGTATTAACCGTGTGCATTGGCGTACTACCGCCCGCCGTGACCAATTAACCGTCAAAGAATTTGAAATTGACCCATTGGTGGATATTTGGCTGTTTTCAGATTTTGCGCCTGCATCGCTCGTTGAAGACCCCACCCTCAAACGCTCAGAAACAGGCTATATCATCCCAACAATGGGGGGTATTCCTGCTTCTACAGAAGAATATGTGGCGGTGGTCTCCGCCTCGCTTGCCCGTTATTTTGTGGAATTAGAGCGGATATTGGGGTTTATCGCCTATACCCCAAAGCGTGAAATCCATCAACCAGAACGTGGTCGCAGGCAACTCACACATATTTTAGAGACACTCGCTGTCGCCAGAAGTGCCTCGCAATATACCCTTGCCCAAATGATGGTGTTAGAGGCACAATCATTTTCGCGGGGGACAACACTTATTCTCGTGACCAGTTCCGCCGATAATACATGGGTCACAGAAGCTATGCTCCTCTCCAAAAGAGGGATTAAGGTGATGTGTGTGTTGATAGATGCGTCTACATTTGGTTTTGCACCCTCTGGAGAAGAAATGGCGGCATATTTACGCCTCGTTAAAATTCCCACACTGGTTGTTCGGCGTGGGGATGATATTGCCGATGCGTTAACAAGGCAGTCATTATAAGCCTATGAATTCAAAACGATTTTTGTATTTCGCTGTGTTCATCAGTGGCATGACCACGCTTGCCATTGAATTATCTGCCTCGCGGTTGTTGGGTAGTGTTTTTGGCACAAGCAACTTGGTCTGGGCAAATGTCATCGGGTTGATGTTGCTCTATCTCACCATCGGCTATTTCATAGGTGGGCGTTGGGCAGACCGTTCTCCCTATCACAAAACACTCTATCGCATCATGCTCTGGGCGGCGTTTTTGAGCGCGCTCGTGCCATTGGTCGCACGTCCCATTTTGCAAGGCGCGGCGCTTGCTGTTACAGGGGTAGAGGCGGGTTTGGCACTCGGCTCATTTATATCGGTACTCATCCTATTTTCTGTGCCAGTGACACTATTAGGTTGTATCTCCCCATTTGCCATTCGCCTCGCAGTGACAAAATCAGAAGAAGCAGGTCGGGTATCGGGTCAGATTTATGCCATCAGCACATTGGGCAGCCTGTTAGGGACATTTTTGCCCACGCTCATCCTCATCCCAGAATTGGGAACTGCCCTCACCTTTTTATTCTTTTCAGGCTGTTTATATGGTATCGCCTTTATCGGTTTATGGTCTCAAAATGGGGTCAAAACACTTTTTTGGCTATGGATGCCCCTTATCATCATTATTTTGGCAAGTATCGTCTTAAATGGCTATCTACGCCAACCACCGCCCAACTCCATCGTCCTATATGATGACGAAAGTGCCTATAACTATATTCAGGTCGTACAAGATTCGCGTGGCTATATCAATTTGTATCTAAACGAGGGGCAAGGTGTACATAGCCGTTATCACCCCGATTTATACGAATTTGGTGGCACATGGGATTATTTCTTGGTCGCACCCTATTTCAATCCGTCCTATACCCCACAACAAGTCGAAAGTTTGCTGGTGATTGGGTTGGCGGCAGGCACAATTCCCCGCCAGTATCAGCGTGTCTATGGAAACATTCGCATGGATGGAGTCGAAATTGACCCTGATATTATTCATGTGGGGGAATTATTTTTTGATATGAACGCCGAAAAAATGCCTAGCCTCACCGCCTATGCCGAAGATGGTCGTTATGTCCTGCGAAGCCTCACACGCCCCTATGACGTGATTGCGATTGATGCGTACCGCCCGCCATACATCCCATGGCATTTGACCACCGTCGAATTCTTCATAGAGATAAGAGATAGGTTATCAGACAATGGTGTAGTGGCGATTAATGTAGGGCGCACCAGCACCGATAGACGCTTGGTGGATGCGATGGCAAGCACCCTCATGCAAGTTTTCACCACAGTTCATGCGATTGATGTGCCACGCTCGTTTAATACGATTTTGGTCGCCACACAAACTGTCACCACCGCCGATAATTTATTGCAAAATTTACGCGAATTACCCGCCGATAGCCCAGAATTGCTCACACGGGTCATGCAAAGTAGCCTAGAAAATCTTGTCTTAATTCAACCATCCGATATTATCTTTACAGATGACCGCGCTCCTATCGAGAATTTAGTAGATTCGCTCGTCATCAATTTTCTCCTCTATGGCGATATAGATTCGATTCGATGATTACAGAAACCGCCACCCCCCTCCCGACAGTTTCGACCACTATGCGCCTTATAAAATTGGCGCTCCGCCTTTATTTTATGCTGGCAGTGGTAATTTTATTACCGCTCCTGTCTACTCGTTTGGTGATGACACCCCTCTTTTTGCAATTTGAATACCATCGTGCCGATTTCCCAGAAGATTTTTATGGATTTACGCTTGAGGATAGACTATATTATGCTCCTTTTGCGCTGGATTATCTGCTCACCGATGCCGATATAGATTATCTGGGCGATTTAACCTTCCCCAATTCATCGCGCACACTGTTTAATGCCAGTGAATTGCACCACATGGTAGATGTTAAAATCGTCACCCAATGGGCATTTTTGATATTGGCGGTTGGTGGCATTGGCTCATTGGCTTTGATTGCGGGTTTATGGCGCAATAGCGACTTACGAGACAGTATCCGTTTGGGTATCTTTTCTGGTGCAATTTTGACTATCAGCCTCATTATCGCCATTGTCATTGCCGCCGTTGTCGCATGGGACACATTTTTCACCCTATTTCATACACTGTTGTTTGAAAGTGGCACATGGCAATTTTTATATTCAGATACCCTCATCCGCCTTTTTCCAGAAAAATTTTGGTTTGATGCCTCACTGACCATCGGCATCCTCACGACTCTGTTTGCCCTCATCCTACTCGCAATCACAGGACGATATGGTAATATAAGGTTATGGTTAAAACTAATTTTTAGGCGACCAATTCCATGAATAAGTGGTTTTCTATCGGTCTCGGCATAAAACGTTGGGTGATATTATCTATTTTGGGTGTGAGCATGATAGGTGTTGGCATTGCCTACGCCATTCTCAAACTCGAAACACATACCCCACTGTTTATTTCGTCCATAAATTGGATGACAATCATCATGCTTTTCATCGGAGGGTTCGTCATCTTCACAATTTCTGTGATAAAATTATATAATAATCTACTAGCGCCCTATCGTAAACATCAACAAGGACGGCTTATAGACGTAGTTTATGCTCATAGCAAACGTCATAAAGGATTGCGCCTAGTAGCAATTGGTGGTGGAACAGGTCTGCCGTCAGTTTTACGCGGATTTAAAGCCTTTACCAATAACATCACGGCTGTGGTGACAATGGCGGATGATGGTGGCAGTTCCGGACGGTTACGCCGAGAATTGGGGGTTTTGCCCCCTGGTGATTTACGCAATAACATCGCCGCCCTCGCCGATGACGAAAAATTGATGACACAATTATTTCAATATCGGTTTGCAGAGGGGGATTTAGGTGGACACTCGTTTGGAAATCTTTTCATTGCCGCGATGGCGGGTATTAGTGGTAGCCTAGAGACTGCCCTCACAGAAGTGGAACGTGTTCTCAATATTCAGGGGCGTGTCTTGCCAGCTACCCTGCAAGATATTCACCTCATTGCCGATGTACGTGTGGCAGGAAAAAATAACCCCATCCGTATTTTTGGCGAGTCAAAAATTGGTGAAGTTGGTGGGCAAATCGAGGCTATCCAAATTCATCCACCCGATGTTTTGGCATATTCAGAGAGTATCAAAGCTATTTTAGAAGCCGATTTAGTGGTCATTGGACCCGGTAGCCTGTTCACCAGCATTATCCCAAATTTGTTGGTTCATGGCATTGCCCAAGCCTTAAAAGAGACCAAAGCGCACAAAGTTTATGTGTGTAATGTGGCAACACAAGCGGGCGAAACAGACGATTTTACTGTTGCAGACCATGTTTTGGCGATTGAACAGTATATCGGACGTGGTATATTACAGAGTATTGTGGCGAATAACGCCACCCCAACGCTGAATAAGGGTAGTAATACCCACTATGTGGCGCTCACACCAACCAGTCACGAAATTTTTCAGCGTTATCTGGTGCATTACACCGATTTGACCGACGAAGGGCAACCATGGCGACATGACCCTCGCAAATTAGTGAATGCTCTATTAAAAATAATGGAGTTGGATAAAACAGGTAGCAGTATCTCTGCATCACCTGTTTTTGAACAATTGTAATTATCTACATTAGTGAGAGGAAAGTATCAAATGGCTATTCGTGTAGGGATTAACGGTTTTGGTCGCATTGGTCGCCAAGTGTTGAAAGCCATGCGCGATTATTATAAAGAGGATATTGATATTGTCGCCTTCAACGATTTGGGCGACCTCGAAACCATGGCGCATTTGTTCCGTTATGACTCGACCTATGGGCGCTACAATGGCACCGTAGAAGTCAAAGACGGCGCATTGATTGTTGATGGAGATTCTATCAAGGCGCTCTCAGAAAGAGACCCAGCCGCCATCCCGTGGGGCGATTTGGGTGTGGATATTGTCATAGAAAGCACAGGCATTTTTACCGAACGGGACCAAGCCGCCAAACATATACAAGGTGGTGCAAAAAAGGTCATTATCTCCGCTCCTGCCAAGAAAGAAGACATCACCATTGTGTTGGGTGTCAATGAAGACAAATACGACCCCGCCAATCATCATATCGTGTCGAATGCGTCATGTACCACCAACTGTCTCGCCCCCGCCGCCAAAGTGATTCATGACAAATACAATATCCTCAATGCCTTCATGACCACTATCCACAGCTATACCAACGACCAACGCATTCTCGATTTCCCCCACAAAGATTTGCGTCGTGCGCGTTCTGCCGCCATCAATATGATTCCAACCACCACTGGCGCGGCAAAAGCAGTTGCATTGGTCATTCCAGACCTCAAAGGTAGATTTGATGGATTTTCGGTGCGTGTCCCAACTCCAACCGTTTCGTTGGTAGATTTTGTAGCAGTCGTAGAAAAAACCGTCACAAAAGACGATATGATTGCCGCCTTTGAAGAAGCCGCTAATGGTCGCATGAAGGGCATTTTGGCAGTCGAACATGCACAATTGGTCTCTAGCGATTTTATTGGTAACACTTTCTCTAGCACCATTGATGTCGAATCTTGTTCTGCCAATGGCACACTCATCAAGGTCGTTACTTGGTATGACAACGAATGGGGCTATTCGTGCCGTACTGCCGATTTGACCAAATACATCGGCGACCGTCTGTAATTCACCGTTTTATTATAGGGGGGTATGTGCTACTCCCCTGTTTTTTATCACCATTCCTTTTCTGGAGGCAACCAATATGAATAAACAAAGTATTCGTGATGTCGAATTAACGGGCAAGCGCGTCTTAGTCCGTGTAGATTTTAATGTGCCACTCGATGGTTCAACCGTGACCGATGACACCCGCGTGCGTGCCGCCGTCCCCACTATCAAATATATCCTAGACCAAAAACCCAAAGCGGTTATATTGATGTCCCATTTGGGCAGACCTAAAGGCGGTCCCGCACCTGAATTTTCACTCAAACCGACTGTGGCGATATTAGCGGGATTATTGGGTGTGGCTGTGGCATTCGCCGAAGATTGCATTGGCGATGTTGCCGATAGTGCTGTCGCCAATTTGCCAGAAGGCGGTGTCCTCATCCTAGAAAATACCCGTTTTTATAAGGGTGAAGAGAAAAATGACCCAGAACTCGCCAAATCACTTGCCAAGCATGGTGATATTTTTGTCAATGATGCGTTTGGGTCTGCACACCGCGCCCACTCATCCACCGTTGGCGTGACCGATTATTTGCCTGCGGTATCGGGTTTGTTGCTCGAAAAAGAAATTGACTACTTGGCAAATGCCATCGAAGCACCAAAACGCCCCTTTATTGCCATTTTAGGTGGGGCAAAAGTGTCTGATAAAATTGAGGTGATTGAGGCGTTGCTCGGTAAAGTGGATGCTCTGCTCATCGGCGGGGGCATGGCGAATACCTTCCTCAAAGCACAAGGCTTAGAACTCGGCAAATCGCTCGTAGAAGCCGATGCCATCGAAACTGCCAAGATGCTCCTCGAAAAAGGTGGGGATAAATTAGTTTTGCCAACAGATGCCGTTATTGGGGATAAATTCGATAATGAAGCCACTCACAAAACCATTGATGTGACCGCAGGCGTGCCAGATGGTTGGGCAATTTATGATATTGGTGAAGAAACCATCAAGCAATTTGCCGCTATTTTGAGTGGCGCAAAAACAGTCGTCTGGAATGGACCCATGGGTGTATTTGAGATGTCCAATTTTGCCAAAGGGACATTTGCAGTCGCAGGGATGTTGGCGGCAGAGACCGCAAAAGGCGCAATCACGATTATCGGTGGGGGCGATTCTGCCGCCGCTATCGAAGAATCTGGTCTGGCAAATCAAATTACCCATATCTCAACAGGCGGTGGCGCGAGTTTAGAAATGCTCGAAGGCAAGGCACTCCCTGGCGTTTTGGCATTGAAGGATAAATAACCCCATGAGAACACCAATCATTGCAGGTAACTGGAAAATGCACAAAACACCCGCTGAATCGGTGGCATTTGTGACCGAACTCGCCCCTCTCATTGCCCAATATACAGGTGTGGAACGAGTTGTAGCACCGACCTTCTTGGCACTCACAGGGGTCGCAGAGGCGCTAAAAGGCACGGATATACAGGTTTCTGCCCAAAATACCCATTGGGAGACACATGGCGCGTTTACATCGCAAATTTCGCCTACTATGCTCAAAGGGTTGGTGAAATATTGCATCATCGGACACTCTGAATGTCGGGAATATCTCAAAGAGACCGACGACATGATTAACAAAAAAGCCAAAGCATTGCTTGCAAATGGGATTAAACCCATCATCGCAGTGGGCGAAAGTTTGGCACAAAATGAGGCGAGTCAAACCGAATCATTTGTGAGTGGGCAAGTCCGTGCCGCCCTAGAAGGCATTAGTAGTGCCGATATGGCGCATGTCGTCATTGCCTATGAACCCATCTGGGCAATTGGCACAGGCAAAAATGCGAGCGCCGAAGTAGCTAATGGCATTTGTGGAATGATCCGGGCGACCATTGCCGAATTGTATGGCACAGACATTGCCCAAGCCACCCGAATCCAATATGGTGGCAGTGTAAAACCAAACAATATGCTAGACTATATGTCACAAGAACATATTGATGGTGGGCTGGTTGGTGGTGCATCGCTCCAAGTGACCGATTTTGTGGCGCTCATCCAAGCCTCTGCCCAAGCTAAGGGAGTCTAGGCTCTGATTGTCATTGATTTTTTGATTGCACTAGGCTTCGTGATGGCGTTGTTTTATGGATTGCGCCAGATAGAACGATGGCTACATCAGCATATTTTCAAGGTGGGCTGGCTGGTCTTAAAAAACTTCCAGAATACCACCTTGTTGTATTACACCTTTTTTCTGCCAGGGGTTATCATCAATCAATTGGTGGTATGGCTGGTGGCGGGTGTACTTGATGTGCGAGCAGAACGAGCGATTCGCCTGCCAGAGAAGCAAGAAATCGGTGAATTAAAGCTCAATTTCATCAAATTATCCAAAAAAGCCAGTCCCGCCAAAGTGAGTATTATCACACTATCACCATTTTTAGTGGGGCTGTTTTTCATCCTTTTCGCTATGAACAATATTTTTCGGGTCAATGTCGCTTTTGCCGATTTTGATAACACCCTCGATGGGCTTTTTCGTGGGATAGGACGCATGACCAGCGCCCCAGATTTTTGGTTATGGGCATATTTGCTCTTTACCGTTGCCAATACCATGATGCCAGATTTTAAGCAAATTCGTGGATTACGCTTCATACTCACCATATTGGGAGTAATTTTGTTGGGGTTATTCATCATCGGCGTGGGTGATGAAATTGCCACCGCCGCCCTCACAGGTCCCATATTGACCATTCTCAATACGCTATCGGGTGCATTTGCCTTTGTGATTATTTTGGATGTGATTGCAGTCGGTGTTTTGGCGCTCATCGAGAACGCAATTGAATACATCACGGGCGATAGTGCTACTTTCAAAAATGGCAAAATGATTGCCATGACACGCGAACAAGTCATCGTCGCGCGTAATCAAGACCGCCAAAAACGGATGCAAACACTCAAAGAACCCAAACAACTCTCTCCATTGGCAGGCGCGCCATCTATTTACAAATTGTCCTTCCCCATACCGGGTGCGCCAGGAGTTGAACCCATTACTCCTATACCGAGTGCGATTTTATCTGCCCCACCTCCACCGCCTGCATTGGATAAGCGCACCATCACCCGCGAAGAACCCAAAGTCATCACCATTGCCCCTATCAATGAGCCACCCAAACCGCCCATGCCCCCACCGCGTGCCATTGTCTTTGGTGGTACATCGGCGTTCAAAGAAGATGATGAGGACGATGAAGAAGCCGATAGCGATATTCGCTATGAGGACGTTGAAGATTCTCCCTGAGAAAATCGACTGAGGATGACAAACCCAATGACGATGAGCAACACCATCATACTAAATGCGATGAACTTAAACATTTGGCTCGTGGTGACAAGCGTTAATATGCCAAAACACGCACAGAACAGATAATAGACAAACACAATTTGTCGCTGGGTGAATCCCATATCCAACAGCCGAAAGTGGATATGCCCCCTATCACCTTGCATAGGGTTACGTCCTTGCCTAATACGATTGGTCGCCTGCCATGCCAAATCCATCAATGGTAAGCCCATTACTAGCAAAATAGTCGCCATTTTTGCCCCGCCGATAATGCTCAATGTGCCGAGTAAATATCCCAAAAAATATGCCCCACCACCCAAAAAAAGTTGGGCAGGATAAGCATTATACAGCAAAAATGCCAATGTAGACCCCATCAATGCCAATGGGAGCAGACTCACGCTGGTTTGCAACAAAATAAATGCGCTGTTGATGAAAAGCATCGCCCCAGCAATAAATGATACTCCTGTGGCGAGTCCATCTAACCCGTCCATGAAATTGGTCGTATTTATCATCAAACCCAACCAGAACATGGTGAGCGTAACTGTGACCAGATGTGACCAGCCGTCGGTTTGTTGCCCGGTGAACGGATTGTTGAATGTCTCGATGAATATCTGGAATATCACCGCAATCGCCGCCGCAAAAATTTGCCCAACCCCTAATTGCACCGCATTAAATTCATAAATATCATCCAATACCGCGATGACGAATATGAATGTTCCACCGAGCAATAACCCTGTTACGCGGATAATTTCGGCGGGGTCAAATCGTGGTATAGGCAAAAATTGGGCGATGATAACGGCGATGATGAATCCAAAAAATACCGCGACACCGCCCATTTTCGATACACCGCGCAAATCACCTTCTGTCTGCCTACGCCCACCTGCTTTGGATGTAATGCCCCATTTACGTCCCAAAACTGCCATAAACGGTGTTAGCAGGAGGGTAATCGAAAAGGCGGTGCAAAATACAATGATAAACGCGCCTGTTTGTGCTGACATGCTTACGCCGTCCCAAATTGTCTGTCGCCTGCATCGCCCAAACCGGGGACGATGAAGCCAATGTCGTTGAGGCGTTCATCCACTGCCCCGACATAAATTTGCACATCGGGATGTGCTTTATTGAGCCGTTCTATCCCCTCTGGCGCGGCAAGTAAGCCCATAAATTTAATGTTGGTCACACCCCATTCTTTGAGGATGTCCACCGTTGCCACCGCGGACCCACCTGTAGCGAGCATGGGGTCTAAAATAATACACATTTCGACTGTGGGCTGGGTTGGGAGCTTATTATAATATTGCACGGGGCGCAATGTGTGTTCATCTCGATATAAGCCGATGTGCCATACTTGGGCATCTGGGAGCAGTTTCATCACCCCATCAACCAAGCCTAACCCTGCCCGCAAAATCGGCACAAGCCCAATTTTATCATTGGCAAAATAGCCATTGGCATCGCCCATCGGAGTTTCAACGGTGCGCGGGGCAAGATTGAGGTCTTGCGTGGCTTCATAACTCAGTAATAGGGCAAGTTCATGGACTAAATCGCGGAAAACACGGTAATTGGTAGATTTGTCGCGCAGGACAGTCAATTTGTGTAGCACTAAGGGGTGTTTAGAAACGTATATTTGGCTCATGATAAAAAATCCTCTCTGTAGCAAGCAGCATTTTACGCGCCAATTTGCGCCCTGTCAAAATCCTGCATAAATGGGTTATACTTTAGAACATATTACTCATGTTTGGAGCAAAACGCATGTCCGATGATGGACGCTTAACCAATTCAAATTTACAAAAAGGTGAGCGCGATAATATCGCCCTGCGCCCGCAGTTTTTGCACGACATAATCGGACAAGACCGCGTGCGCGAAAATTTGCGGATTATGATAGATGCCGCCAAAACGCGCAAAGAACCCCTAGACCATGTGCTATTTTATGGACCGCCCGGTTTGGGAAAAACCTCGCTGGCGTATGTCATTGCCAACGAAATGGGCGCAAAAATCCATATCACGGCGGGTCCGTCTATTGAGCGTGCTGGTGACCTTGCCGCCATCCTCACCCACATGAAACAGGGCGATATTTTATTCATAGATGAAGTACATCGGCTTGGGCGTGCAGTAGAAGAAATTCTCTATCCCGCGATGGAAGATTTTAAGCTGGATATTGTCATTGGCAAGGGTCCCGCCGCCAAAAATGTACGGCTCAATTTACCCCGTTTTACCGTGATTGGCGCAACAACCCGTTTATCCTTGCTTGCGGGTCCGCTCCGTGATCGCTTTGGGGCGCGTTTTCGGATGGATTACTACGACCAACCCGCGATGGAATTTATCCTCAATCGGGCGGCTGGGATGCTCAAAGTGAGCATAGAATCACAAGGCGCGAGCGAAATCGCCACCCGTTCTCGTGGGACACCCCGTGTGGGATTGCGCTTGCTCCGCCGTGTGCGCGATTATGCTCAAACACGGGCGCAAGGGGTGATTACCCAACCGGTGGCTATTGAAGCCCTCCAGTTGATGGAGATAGACCCGCTTGGACTCGATGAAATAGACCGTCGCATCCTCACAACCATCATCGAAAAATTCAATGGTGGTCCCGTTGGGCTAGAGACCATCGCCGCGGCGATTAGCGAAGACCGCGCCACGATTATGGATGTGTATGAGCCATACCTACTCCAATTAGGGTTTTTGGATAGGACACCACGTGGGCGTATTGTCACCCAACATGCTTATGCTCATGTCGGCATCCCCTACGATAACCCGCCATACCTCAAATTGACCATTTTGGATGACGAAGAAGACCCCGACATCCCCAAACAAGACCCCCTTTTCTGAGAGGATTTTTTTATGCACTTATCTGACTTTGATTATGACCTGCCAGAACATTTTATCGCCCAGACACCATTAGAACCGCGTGATTCATCCAAATTGATGGTACTCAATCGCGCTGATAACACCATCACCCACCGCATTTTTCGGGATATGGTCGAATATTTTAATGCGGGCGATGTGTTGGTAATGAACAATACCCGTGTCATTCCCGCCCGTATTGCGGGATTCCGTGCCGATACGGGCGGGAAATTAGAGGTATTGCTTCTGCGCCAATTGGATGATACAGCGTGGCGCGTGTTGATTGGTGGCAAACAGGCAAAAATTGGTACGACAATCGGCTTCCCCCACACGATTATCACCGCAGAGGTATTAGAAATCGTTGAAGGCGAAGCAGAGCGTATGATTCGTTTTAGCCAGCCTGTGAATGATTTGCTGATAGAACTCGGAGAGACACCCCTCCCCCCCTATATTCATACGCGTGTGAATGATTCAGAACGCTACCAAACGATATATAGCCGTCATGATGGGTCTGCTGCCGCACCTACAGCAGGATTACACTTCACGCCAGAGGTGCTATTGACATTGCGCGAAAAAGGGGTGCAATTTGCTTATTGCACATTGCATATCGGCTTAGACACTTTTCAACCTGTGAAAGTGGAGACAATTACCGACCACAAAATTCATAGCGAAGAAGCCGTTCTCACCGCCGAAAATGCCGAAATTATCAACAAAGCAAAACTCGCCGGTGGGCGTATTATCGCGGTTGGCACAACAACCACCCGCACATTAGAGACGGCTGGCATCCTCAGCGCAGGTGGCGACCCCAGCAATCCGTCGGCACTCGGCGATATTTGTGCGTGGCGACCTGTGACAGCATTTCAGGGAGATACCCGCCTATTTATCTATCCATCATATAAATGGCGTGTGGTAGATGCCCTCATCACCAATTTCCATTTGCCCAAATCGAGTCTATTGATGATGATTTCATCGTTTGCGGGACGCGATTTTGTGATGGATGCTTATGAAATCGCCAAACGAGAGACATATCGCTTTTTCTCTTTTGGCGATGCAATGATTATTTTATAATTGACGGATGGCGATAAATCCCCTATAATTCAAAGTCGCGTTAAAAACAATTTATTGAGATTTCGTTAGGCAGAAATGCCCTTCTTCCCCGTTTATCTGCCCGCGTATGCGCCGCGTTAACGGAGAGAAAGCGAAGATTGGAGCAAAATACCGTGTATGCAATTATTCGTTCTGGTGGACGACAATATCGTGCTGAAGTTGGCAAAACGATTGATGTCGAAAAACTTCCCTATCAAGTAGATGAAAGTTTCGTAATTAACGATGTGTTATTAGTAGGCGATGAAGATAACACTGTCATCGGTCAACCGCGTGTCGAAGGCGCAACTGTGAAGGCTACGGTTGTCTCACAATTCAAAGGCGAAAAAGTTATCGTGTTTCGCTATCGTCAACGCACAAATTACCGCCGTCGGACGGGGCATCGTCAACAATATACCCGCCTGCAAATTGATGCAATCTCTATTGGTTAAATAGTAAAAATTACGAGAGGTGAGTTATGGCACATAAAAAAGGTGGCGGTTCTACTACTAATGGACGCGATAGCCAGTCAAAACGACTTGGTGTAAAACGCTTTGGCGGTCAATTGGTCAAATCTGGCGAGATTATTGTGCGCCAACGTGGGACTTATTTTCACCCAGGTGAAAATGTTGGTTTGGGCAAAGACCACACCATCTTCGCAAAAATTCAGGGCATTGTTGTCTTTGAACGGATGCGCGGTAGAGGCGGTCAACAACAAATCAGCGTCTATGAAAAGAAACCGATGGTTGTTGTACCTGCTACAGTGGTTGCACCAGCCGCAGGTGATTAGTCACAAAATACTTCATGGGGAGTGATTTTCTCCCCATTTCATACTCTTTATCCCTATCATCATTCGCTATCACGCTACTCATCCCCCTCAGAGCCGTGATATTGCTAAGAGGAGTTATACAATGAAAGACGGAATTCACCCAAAATGGTTTGCCAGCGCAAACGTTGTTTGTGCATGTGGCAATACATGGATAACTGGGGCAACCATCCCAGAAATTCGTACAGATATTTGTTCTGCTTGCCACCCCTTCTATACTGGCGAACAACGTATCGTAGACACCGAAGGTCAAGTTGACCGCTTCCTCAAGCGTCTTCAAGTACGCGACAACAAACGTGCCGAAACCGATGCGCGTGAAGCATCAAAAACCCCAATGGATTTGTCTTTGGCAGAATTGGGTCTGACCAAACGTGCCTCCGATGTTATGGCACAAAATGGTATCCTCACTGTTGCCGATTTCTTGGCAAAACTCGAAGGTGGGCAAGAAGAAAGCCTACTCGAATTGCCCGGTGTTGGTCAAAAAACCATCATGGACATCAAGAAGAACCTACGGACACGCGGTTACGAAGTCCCTACTATCAAAGCTGAATAACCTCTATGAAGCATAGTGTCGGACAGATTGAAGTTATCTGTGGCAGTATGTTTTGTGGCAAAACCGAAGAACTCATCAGACGTGTGCGGCGGGCAGTCATTGCCCGTCAACACGTTATGGTGTTCAAACCTGCCATTGATGACCGCTACAGTATCGAGCATGTGACCAGTCATAACGGGCAAAATATCCAAGCCATATCAGTCAATAGCCCTGTAGATATTTTGGCAATGCTCACCCCAGAAGTTACCGTTGTTGCAATTGACGAAGCACAATTTTTTGATAACAATATCATTGATGCCATAGAAATAATGGCAAACCGCGATATTCGTGTGATTATTGCGGGATTAGATATGGATTTTAAGGGTGAGCCGTTTGGACCCATGCCTCAATTATTAAGCCGTGCCGAAGATGTTCTCAAACTACATGCTATTTGTGTGGTCTGTGGAGAATTGGCAAACCGCACACAGCGCCTCATTAACGGCAATCCTGCCCGTTATGATGATCCAATTATCATGGTTGGTGCATCAGAGTCGTATGAAGCCCGTTGCCGTAAACATCATATTGTGATTAAATAAAGCGATATAAATGAGTCCGTGATAAATGTCATGTGGCATACTTATCATGGAGTTGTTAAAATTGGAATGGGAATTTAACGTAATGTGTCACCCCAAAGACGCACCTGTTGGCTGTTAGTAATGAAAGGAAAGCCGTTTTATGAGTGTTTCTGTCGCACCGATGCCCGTACAAGAGTCTGTTAACCAACAAACTGGTTTGTGGTTAAGAGATAAACGATGGGATTTGATGTTTATCACCGCAAGCGTGATTTTTGTGCCACTGCCTTATCTTTTTTACTTGTTTATGAGTAATAATGGTATGGATGGCGATGTCGCCCGTAATTTGGTAAATGGTTTTGTGGCTATCGCTATTGGTGGTCCACACATGATGTCTACCTTCTTACGTACCGGATTGGATAATAATTTTAGACAACGTTATCCAATGCTCATCCGTTCATCTATCATTGTCCCCATTGTCGTGGTGTCATTGGCATTTTTGAATCTGACGCTCATGTTGACCGTCTTTTTCTTTTGGGCATCCATTCATGTGTTGCATCAAGTGACGTATATTGTGGAATTGTATAACCACAAAGAACATCACACCATTCGTAAAACAACCCTATCGCTCTATTCGCGTGCGGTAGATTATGCCGTTATCCTAACTTGCTTATTTCCAATTGCGGCGCTCAAGATTAGTCAAGGCACATTTGATATTGGGACAAATGACCTTACGGCTGTTATCCCAGATTTCTTTCAGGCGACATGGTTTTTCGTGCTAATGTCAAGCATTTTTACCGTTGCATTAGTCGCATACCTCATCAAATCGGTTCAAGAATATCGTAGCGGAAGCCTCAATATCCCCAAGACCATTTTTATCGCCTTCTCGGTTGCCGTTGCCTTTACCATGCCCATGCTCGAAAATCTTGATACCGCCTTTCAAGGGTTGAATACATGGCATTCGTTCCAATATTTGGCAATTACCTTCTATATCATCAAAATCAAAGAAGAACATGGCAAATTAGATGGTACTGCTCCATTGGTAAAACGCTTTGCCAAAGCCACAAAAGATTCACGCGGGTTATATCTCCTGAGCGCCACTATGTTGATTGGCTCTGGGGTTATCTTTGCGGTGGTCTTTGCTCTGGCACATATCATCACCCCAAACCCTGCTGTTTTGATGGTGACAGACACTATTACCTACGACCAAGCACTTGGTTATTGGCGCTTTGATGTGGCGTATTACACCGCTATTCTGTCATTCTTGTGGATCCATTACTATCACGACCATTTCCTCTTCACCAACTTTGAGGTACTAGAGGATTCATACTAAACCCATTTACAGGGGCATGAGATAATAATCATGCCCCTGTTTTTTATGGTAATAAGAACTCGCTAACCCATTGCATGGGGTCTACCGCCACCCCATTGAGCCATAACTCCCAATGTAAATGTGCGCCTGTGGCACGCCCAGTATTTCCCACCGTACCAAGCACCTGCCCCACTTGCACCATATCTCCCAAATTGACATACCGCGCACTTAAATGCGAATAATTGGTATAAATTCCCCAACCATGGTCAATGACCACCGAAATGCCACGAATATTCAACACATCTGCCAAAACGACACGCCCTGCTTGTGCCGCCAAAACCGATGAACCTGTTGCTCCCGCAAAATCTGCCCCGTTATGATAACGGTCAAATCCGCCACCATTATAGGCACGGCGCGTCCCAAATGGCGAGTTCATCACTGCTGCTGCAGGCAGGCTCATTGCCCCCGTGATATATCGCTCTGGATTTACCCGCCCCGTCACATTTCTGAGGATACTAATCTCGTTTTCTTCCACGCCGACATTCAACAAATCCACTCTATCGGCGGGTAGTGTGATATATTGGCTTCCATAATTGCCAGATTGCACCTGCATATTGATAAGCAAATTCACCACCTCGCCTGCCAATGGTGTGAGGGTGAAATTCATGGGATACACTCCCGCTTCGGTATAAATTGGCACAGGGATGAGGATAACGGTCAACAACCCGTTTTCTTGTGATATAGGCGAAAATCCGATGTCCAAAAATGAGCCTGTCACCGTTACGGGCAGTGTTGTTCGCAATAATATCCGTCCTGCACGCCCTTCTTTGAGGACAAGTGGAAAAATATCTAATGATTGCACCAGCGCGGGTAAATCACTGGCAGAGGCGACTTGTGTTGTGATGATAGGAATGGTGAGTTGTTGCCCCGCAAAAATAATTGCCCCATCTGCCAAACCGTTAGATTGTTGAATTGCCGCAAGCGTTGTGCCATAGCGTTGAGCAATACGATAGAGGGTATCACCACGTTGTACCGTATGAATCACACGATTTTCGGTCTGATTCGGTGAAAGGAGCGTAATAAGCCCTGCATCCAGCACAATTTCGGAGGTAGCCGTTGCAGAAACGGGTATGTCACTCCCAATAATTTGCAAAACCTGTCCGACATAGAGTGAGTTGGGATTGGTGATACCATTGGTATTTGCCAACATATCTGCTGTCAGACCATAGAGTTGTGCAATACGCGACAACGATTCACCTGCGCGGACGATATGTGTTTGTGGGGTTTGCGTGGGTGTGGGTGAAAAATTAGCCGATGGGATTATCAGGCGTTGACCCACCACAATGCTACTCGTATTGATGATACCGTTGGCGGTGGCAATTTGCTCAATGGTTAGCCCATAGCGCAACGCAATCCGATAGAGGTTCTCGCCCCGTTGCACCACATGAATGGTTACATCAGGCGGGGGTGTTTCGTCTTGTTGCCCATTGGTGGATGCGACCGCCGAAAATATCACCCCAATAGTCAATAAAAGGGATAAAAAGAGTCTTCGCATGAGTTATGAAGCACTTTCAGAGAACACCAACATATCGCCTATAGCGACTTTATCGAGAATAGAGGGTCTAGCTTCGATATAATATTGTGCGGGTTTGGCGGGGGCATACATGGGTCGCCATGGCTTGGCGAGTTTTTTATCTACCACACGCCCTTCGGCATCCAGCCAGACGACACCAATAGACATAAACATAAAAAACATGTGGATGGCGCTCTGAGAAATCGTCTCTTTGCCTGTCACAAATAAAATCCCTTGATCATCTGGTAAGTGCGTCACAAATTGCAATCCGCGCAGATGACACCAAAATGAGGCGCACCATTTGGCACGCCTCAAAACGACTTCATTGGTTTGTGCATGTCGCACGATTCGCCAATTTGCACTCATGGGATATTGATTACTTGACCCACATAAATGAGATTACGATTGGCAATGGTGGGATTAACTACCAGTAAATCGGCAACGGTGATATTAAAGCGCACCGCAATGCGATAGAGACTATCACCATAAGTCACGGTATATGTCCCACTAGCGACAATCACCACAGGCTGTTGTGGTGCAGATGGTGTTGCTGTGACCACAATCACCACCACATTCGGTTGGCTAATAGCGCCGCCAGTCGGTGGGATGATAAGGACTTGTCCCACAAAAATACGATTGGGGTTGGTGATGCCATTAAGTTGTGCAATGGCTTCTACAGTGGTGTTGAATCGGGTCGCGATCCGTCCGAGTGTATCGCCACGTTGTACCTGATAGGTATTACCAGAGGTTGGCGGTGGTTGAACAGGGATGATACCCGCTTCTATCGTTGCTGTAGGCATAGGGGTGTTACTGGGTGTGAGCGTTGGTGTTGGGGTGGTGGTGACTGGCGGTGGAATCCGCACAGGGATAGATAATTCTTCACCCACATAAATGAGGAATCGGTCATCTAAGCCATTGGCTTGGGCGATAGAATCAATGCTACTGCCATATAAAACAGCCAACCGCCCAACGGTATCTCCACGACGCACAATATGGAGCAAGGTATTGGGGAAATCGGCACTAAATGCGCCACCAATAGGGGCGCGTGTCCCCGCAGGACGTGGTGTGCTGGTCGCCAATTCAACTGCCCCATCGGGTGTATTGGTGGCAACGGCTGGTTGTGGGGTGTTTGATGACACAACAACCTGTGCGGTATTGGTTGGGATAAGCGGTTCTGGTGTATTGGTGCTAATCACGCCTTCAGGTGTTGGGGTCGGGTCGCCAACGAAGGGTGTGTTGGTCGGTAATGGCGTATTCGTTGGCACAGGCGTATTCGTTGGAATATCTGTGTTGGTCGGTGCGGGCGTATTTGTCGGAATATCCGTGTTGGTTGGCGCAGGTGTATTGGTCGCGCCTTCAGGTGTTGGGGTTGGGTCTGATGGAATGATAATCGGTTCTGATGTATTGGTGGGGATAATAACCACCGCTTCAGTATTGGTTGGGACTGGTATGGGTGTTGTTTCTGTCACAATCCCTTGGTCAATACTCACGGTGAGCGAAGCATCATCCAGATAGATGAAATTATTCGCTTGTGGAAATGTCACTTGTGAACGCACCCATACCGTTATCGCATCGCTGGCAGAACGGACGCTAATGCTATATTGGCGATACGCATCATATTGCTCTACAGGCACAGACCACACGATATTGGCACTATTGGGGTTATTGTCACCTAATGGGTCAATTCCCACCTGAATCGTAATACCACCCGGATTCGCGCTAAATTCACGCGATTCGGCATCGTCAAAATCATTTGACCACACATAGGCATAAATGCTAAAGAGATATTCGATGTTGGGAGACAAACCAGAGATGTTCTGGAATACGCCACCATCATGAGTTAGCCATGTGGTAAAAAACACTTGTGAATTTGCCCCATTACGAACACGAGTTGTATCTGCCGCAAATTCTGGCTGTGCATTACGGAAAGATTCCATCTCTTGTGTGCGCGGATTGTGCCAAGGTGTCCAGCCTTCCGCGACCACCATATCGGGATTTCCTGTAATGGTGATAAACGGCTCTTCAAAACCCGGATTGGTGAGCAGGTTGTCTTCTTGTGCCACTGCGCCAAATCCATTTAGTCCAAAAGCCACGCATACAAACAATAATGCCTTTAATACGTTAGTTTTCATCGAATTAACCATCTGTTTTTCCCCCAGATTGGGTACGCCATCGCGTATTGTGATTTGATAAACATCATGTGCATAAGTATAGCTTATTGGCAAATTCCACGCCACAAGCAGACGGCATTTTAATCGGCTATTTTATAAAGTTGGTACTATAGTTACAATAAGCGCATACTTATTGGCATCATCATAAAGATAACCTAGTGAAATTATACGAATATCAAGCAAAAATATTATTTCAAAAAAGCGGGATTGCAACCCCAACAGGGCATTTAATTACCGATATAGCACAAGTGACGGCATTAGCCCATGCACTCACTTTTCCTGTTATGGTCAAAGGGCAAGTATTGGCGGGTGGTCGCGCCAAACATGAAGGTATCAAGATTGCCCATACATTTGAAGAAGTTCAATCAATGGTGGCAAATTTACTCAATACATCCATAGATGGGCTAACTATTTCGAGTGTGTTAATAGAAGACAAAATAGAAAGCAATATTCACTACTATGTGAGTGTGGTCAACGACAGAACCGCTCGCAAACCTGTTTTGGTCGCCTCTGTGGAATATGGTGGGGAAATTGAAGAAATTGCCAAACAATATCCCAACCACATCTCCAAACAATACATAGACCCCCTCACGGGGTTACATCCCTATCAGTCACGCCAAATTGCCGATGACCTCAATTTTCCAAAATGGTTATGGCAAAAATTTGATGAACTCGCCCAAGCCTTATATCGGTGTTATCTGCACTATGATGCCACACTGGTCGAAATTAACCCTGTTGCCTATACCGAAGAACACGGATTTATCGCGTTGGATGCCAAAATAAAAGTGGATGACAATGCGCTCTATCGTCAAGCAGATATATTGGCATGGCAACAAGCACTCATCATGACAGAAGCAGAAAATCTGGCTCTGCAATCGGGGGTCAGTTATGTCAAATTAAACGGGCAGATAGGATGCGTGGTCAATGGAGCGGCATTGGCAATGACCATCATGGACATGACCAGTCTCTATGGCGATGACCATATTGCCCCTGCATGTTTTTTGGATATTGGTGGTGGTGCAGATGCGGTGCGCGTGGTTAATGCGCTCAAGATTGTTTTTTCTGATAGCAATGTCAAAGCCGTGATTTGTAGCATTTTTGGCGGGATGACTCGCTGTGACGAAATTGCCACTGGCATTGTGCAAGCCTATGAACTGCTCAACCCGCATATCAAGACCATTGTACGCTTGCAAGGGACAAATGCCTTACTCGGCTGGGAAATTATCCAAAATGCCAAAACGCCCAATTTGCAGATGGCAGTTTCTCTGAGCGAAGCTGTCAATCTTGCCATTGCCACTGTGAAAGAAGGCTGACCATGAGTATTTTTATCAACGAAAGCACCAGACTAATTGTTCAGGGTATCACAGGCAAACAAGGCACATTTCATACCCAAGAAATGCTTAAATATGGCACGATGGTAGTTGGTGGGGTCACACCGCTTCGTGGTGGCGATTGGGTTCATGCTGTCCCTGTATTCGATTCGGTCAAAGCCGCCATGCACACCACAGATGCCAACACATCGGTGATTTTTGTGCCACCCCGTTTTGCCACTGATGCCATTTTTGAGGCGATAGATGCCGAAGTCCCGTTAATTGTGTGTATCACAGAAGGGATTCCTGCCTATGATATGATGCGGATATATGCTTATTTACGTCATAGCAAAAGTCGCCTTATTGGACCTAATTGTCCGGGTATTATCACCCCACCAGGGGCAAAAGTGGGAATTATACCGGGCGAAATTGTCCGACCCGGTAATATTGGCATCGTCTCTAAGAGTGGGGCATTAACCTATGAGGTCATGCACATTTTATTTCAGGCAAATTTTGGGGTAAGCACTTGTGTGGGTATCGGTGGCGACCCAATTGTAGGGACAAGCATGGAAGAAGTGCTAGAGATGTTCGATAACGACCCACAAACCGAAAAAGTCGTGCTATTAGGCGAAATTGGTGGACGGGCAGAAATTCGTGCGGCGGAATATATCAGGCGGTATATGACAAAACCCGTGGTAGCATTTATCGCAGGCAAAAGCGCCCCTGTGGGTGTGCGTATGGGACATGCTGGCGCAATTATCGAAGGGGGTGATAGCACGGCTATCGCCAAAATTCAGGCATTTATCAATGCAGGGGCGCGTGTGGCAGAACACCCAGAACATATTGCATCACTACTCTAAACACCCTCAATGGTATTGATGCGTATCCATCCTTCTCGACCATCGGGTAAGCCGATTTTTAGCCATATCCCCTCTTGTGCCAAAATACGCGTTTCTGCCCCTGTGGAGAGGGTGAACATCGTGAAATAATCTATCCCTGCGCCACTCAAGACATCGGTGAAAGGTGCTGTTATCACCCCCAATGGGCGGGCTGTCTCTAAATAGATACGACTAATGGTCATCACTAGCAAAAACGCAGTGACGATGCTCATGCCCAATAAGGGCAATTGCAGAATTTTGCGCCATGCTATTTTGCGCCAAAATACGATACCCATGCCCCACGCTATTGACCACATGCCTAATGCGAGAAATTCTAATTCTGCTGTGCTAAAAAATGCGCTGAGTTGCGCGATTTGTTCCAATATGCCATTTTCATCGGTATATGTATCAGGACGAGTCGCACGGATGTTGGCAATGCGCCCTGCAATATCACTATCACGCGGGGCGAGCCTTTGGGCGCGATGATAATTGAGCAAGGCGTGTCCCAATTCACCCGTTTGCGAATAGGCTTGCCCCAAATTGAAATAAATGGCGGGGTCATTTGTTCCGTTTGTGACCATCGCCTCATATAACATAATCGCCTGCTCATAATCACTTGTTTCGTATGCGTTTTGTGCTTCGTCATCGGTTTGAGCAATAGCTATACCGATAATCGTCATCATTATGACCAAAATAACTGATAACCGCATGGTCATTTTTTCCACCCCGCTTCGAGAACTGTCAATAATCGCAATGCCTCATCTAGCACCTCAGAAAAATTAAATTCCACCGCTTGGGGGATATAGCCTGTGCTGTTGATTATTGCCAATGCCGACTCGGTATGTACCGCCAAATGGTCTGGCAAATAATCGTGTAATGCCGATACAACCTCTTTATGGGGTACATTTTGTTTATCGGCAATATAAGCCATGATTATCGTGGTCACTTTTGCCGATGACGGCGTGCTACCCAAGGATTTAAGCCGTTTTTTGGCGCGTGATAAGGCGGTGCGATAACGTTTCTTTGCCAATCGAGCAGTTTGGCGTTTTTGCCGAATGGTGACAATAAACAATATCAACCCGATAATTGGCATAATGCCCCATGCCAAGCGTAACATCCCTAAATTGCCGATACCCGTTGTGGAAGCCAGTAGTTTCAGGGATAATTTCGCCCCCGATGGTGACGATGTGATGGGTGCTAGGCGTGTTTCACCTGTGATGGTCGGCAAAATCTCCAATGTGAATGTAGGGGTAGATAGCGCGACATATATCTCTGTGCGCGGGTCAAAATATGCCCATTCAATTGGTGGAATAGGATATACCCCCACCGCATTGGGGATAACCAACCACTGAAATTTTTTATTGCCCAATGGAACGCCAATACTTGCTTGTGTATAGCGGGGTAATTGGGGCAAAATGCGCCATTCTGAAGGAAAATTGAGCGTGGGCAGGGCTATGCGTTCCAAAATCCCCACCCCTTGTATGTTAATTTCAAAGACAAACGGATTTCCCAATGTGAGTAGTGGTGCATCAAAATTGGCACTTATTACAAAATCGCCCACATCACCAGAAAAAGCGGTTGGCGCACCCTCTGGCAATGGGCGCACAGTCATGGTTATACGTTGTGTGCTGATAACTTGTTCAGACCGAAATACATCCCCTGCCACCACCAATTGGGCTGGATTAATACCGATGTCACCTTGTACGAGTGGTGCGAGGTCAATTTGAATTTCTGTGACAAAAAATTGCCTGTCGTTGATAATCTGCACCCCGCTAACCGTTGTGCGGCTTTCGCCAATCCAAAACCCTTCAAAATCGGGGAACTGTAGCGCGATACCTTCTTGCGAGATGGCATAATACCGCAAGGTATAGGTGATTTGTTCACCCATATACGGCGCGGTGTTATTTACCTGTGCCTCAATAAAAAAATCGCCAACACCATCAAACCCCTGTTGGGGCAATATGGTCGTCCATAGCACAATGATCCACCACCAACGGCTCATATCACCAATCCTTTTCTGGTAATGTGATAGGACTATCGGGTAGCACAGCACCATTGAGGGCTTGTTCATCAAGCTGTAACTGATTAAGCAACTCTTCTGCATCTTCCACAGACATCGCCCCTATCGGCTCAATGGTGGGCAATAATTCAATCATATCGCCGTCTCCATCAATGGTTGATGGTGTGTCGCCATCGGTATCGGGTGGTGGCGTAGGTGTGGGTGGAGACGTATCTGCCGATGAAGGAGTCTGTGTTGGTTGCACAGCACGCCTCATGGTCAATTCCAAATTATGACGGGCGTTTTCTGCTTGTGGATTAATCCGTAGCGTTTGTTGATAGGCATCAATCGCCAGCGCATATTGCCCTGTGCCATAATATAGATTCCCCAAATTGTAATAGGCTTTGGCGCGGATGCTATCATCATCTGTGCGGGTGCCTTGCAAAAGGGCTTGTTCCGCTTTTGACCAATCATTCTGGGCGATGAGCAATGTCGCATAATTAAAATAAGGCAATGGCTCATCTGGTGCCAGAACTTGCGCGGTATAAAACTGATTTTGTGCCTCACGCCATTGTCCCGCCTGTGCATCGGCAAGGGCGTTATTGTTGGTTATCGCCAATAAATTCGACTGGGTATAAACCCATGTAGAAATTGCTACTAGCACCGCCACCAATCCCCATATCCGCCATTGCTTCATGATTCACGTCTCCGCTTTTGTGGGATAAGCGATTCTATTCCCAATACGATGAGTGCCAATGCCACAAATACATTAAATCGTTCTGCACCCCTGCTTTGGATTTGCACACGCACTTGTTCCTCACGGATGGCATTAATTTCTCCCAAAACATCCCCAATTTCTGCGCCACCAATCGTAGCCAACCGATAAATACCATCGGTCAATGTGGCGATTTGTCGCAACGGTGCTTCGTCCAAGCGGGTGATGACCACATTGCCAAACGCATCATTTTTTGAGCCGATTATTGCCCCAAATTCATCTCGGATAGGGATTTCTGCCCCGTTGGGCGTGCCAATGCCGATGGTGTGAATAACAATCCCTGCTTGTTTGGCTTCTTCTGCGGGGATGAGTGGATTACCCTCATGATTTTCACCATCGCTGACCACTAGCATGATTGTTTTTTGTGTGATACGGTCATCACGTAGCCCCAACGCCTCATCCAACGCACTCCCCAATGCCGTCCCCTGCTGGGTGATGGCTTGGGTATTCACGGCGTTTAGAAATGTGAGCGCAGAACGGTTATCAGTGGTGAGTGGCAATTGGATATAGGCTTCACCCGCAAAGACCACCATCCCCACATAAACACTGGGCAAATTTTCGATGAGGTCGCTAATAATCAGTTTTGCCCGTGTCAATCGGCTTGGCGTGATGTCTTGGGCATCCATGCTTTGGCTAATATCCAAAACAATAATCACTGCCAGTCCATCTGCTTCGATTGCCTCGCTGGTCACACCCCATATCGGACGCGCCATCGCTATGATGAGCATGGCAATGGCGACTATCCATAATAATAATTTGAACCGTATATTGGTGGGATGATGATTTGCCAATCCCAGCGCCCTATCCCCCAATCGCATCAGTTTGTTTCGCCCCACACGCATCCGCCATAGCAAAAATCCCGCCATGATAGGCAGTGTGATGAGCAATAATAGGCTAATTGGCGATAAAAACGTCATGGATTGTCCTTATGTTATGGCAGGCGTTGGAATAAGCTATACCGCAAAATCTGTGCGATGATTATCAGTAGCAACGCAGGAAATAACAACCATTCTGGTATATCGTGCCATTGCACAAAAACGTCACGCACGACATTTGACCGTTCTAGACGGTTGATGCGGTCATAAATCACTTGCAACCCTGCCGAATCTTCTGCACGGTAGTATAACCCGTTGGTGAGGGTAGCAATTTGCGAGAGGGTGTCCTCATCCAAATCGCTAGAAATACCCGCCTTGCCCATGCCAATCGCATACACACGCACTCCCAATGCCCGCGCCGCCAATGCGGTTTGGATGGGATCTATACCCGCATTATTCGCGCCATCCGTGAGCAATATCACCACCCTGCTCACCGATTCGCTGGTGCGAAGCATATTAACCGCACTCGCCAATCCCAATCCCAATGCTGTGCCATCTTCTTGCCCGCGTAATTCCGATACAAGGCGAACATTGTTTAGCAACCGCAATAAAATTGGATAATCCAGGGTCAGAGGTGCCTGATGAAACGCATTACGTGCAAATACCACCAATCCAATACTATCAAATTGGCGCTGATTGATAAATTCTCCCATCACCCGTTTGGCGGCTTGTAACCGATTGTCTGGGTCAAAATCGGGTGCAGACATGCTCTGGCTAATATCCATCGCCAGCACAATCGCTACCCCTTGCCCGCGAATAACCTCACGGCTATTGCCTATCTGTGGGCGTGCCAGCGCAATGATGAGCAATACCACCCCGATTATACTCATAAAAGTGGGCAATAATCGAAATTTCACCCGCCAACCGATTGGCAAACGCCCCATAAGCCGAATATCAGGGTATAACACCGATGCAGGTTCAGGGGTGAATTTGCGCTGTGTGTTGATAATCCATAGGAGCGCCAATATACCCAAAATCCCTAAAAATAACGGCTCTGCAAAACGAAATTGACTCATGCAAATTCCTCCGAATGGACATTTTGCACCCATGCCTCTGTCATGCGAGTTAGCCTTTCGGGTGGATGGCTAATTTGTAATGTCGAAAATTTACCTATTGTGAGGTGTTCTAAAATCTCGATGAGCGACACGATTTGATACGATGTCACCCGCCCGTCGGTTTTTAAGCGTTGGATAATTTCGTCATTAGTCATCTCATGTGCCAAAATCCCATAACGGGCGCGTAGATATTGACGTAAAATGTGGCTAAGGAGTGCATAGCGCATATCATCACTGGAAGCAGATTGAAGTGCCTTTAATTCTGCCAAAAATGTGTCTTGTGGATTCTCCACCAGCGTCTGTATAGCATTTTGATTGGCATAATAACGCCATAAACTGAATATCCCGATACTTATCACCCCTATAAGGCTCATGGCGACAAAAAACGCCCACACAGGCAAAAATGAGATGGCGATAGGGGCTTCGTCTGTGCGGATGGTGAGCGAATCTTCGGTTAGTACACTCGGTATGCTAAAAAATACATCTGGCAAGGTATAGCGCCGTAAATCGGTTGTCCCAATGGGGCGGTAAATCACCTCAGAGAATGGCAAGGCGTGGTCGCCAGTTTGCCATGCCACCAGCGTAAAGGTTTGGCGTTCAATAACGCGCCCATTATCGGTGCTGGTTTGGCGTTCACCTGTTTGAACAACCTCAAAAATGCTCCACCGTTTAGGCAATTCTGGACGCTGTAGCACTTCAATCTGGTCGCTATAGTTAATGACCAATATCCCCTCAATTGGTTCACCAATACGTGGGCGCGGATTTGGTATCTCAAAATAAGCGGTGAGTGTCTCTTGCGCCTGTATCCCAACCGACCATAGCACCCACATTATCAGGCATAGCGCCACAATAACCTGTTTCATCGGCTCATCCGTCTGGCGCGTTGGTTAAAAAATTGGGTGAGCGCATAGTAACTATCATCGGTTGTATTCAGATAAATGGCATCTATGCGTGCGCGGGCAAATAATTTTTTGCGTTGTGATTCAAACCGTAATGCCTGTTTTGAAAATTGGGTACGCCAATCGGCATGATGGGTGTCTATGACCTGTAATTCGCCTGTTTCGGCATCACGGACGGTCATCATGCCCATATCCGACCACCGATTTTCGAGTGGGTCAGACACACATACGGCGATAAAATCATGTTTTTGGGCGGTAATGAGCAAGTCGCGTTCATAGGTGCTGATGGCATCTAAAAAATCGGAGATAAAAAACACAATCGTGCGCTGGTGCAAGCTACGGTTAATGGCTTTTAATCCCACCGATAAATCCGTCTCGCCTTGTGTGGGTTTGAGTGTCATCAATTCGCGGATAATGGCAAGTATCTGATTTTTGCCTTTGCGTGGTGGCAATACACGCCGAATTTGGTCATCAAAAATGAGCAGTCCCACCTTGTCGTTGTTGGTAATTGCCGATAGCGCCAATATCGCCCCAATTTCTGCCGCAAGGTCATTTTTTTGCCCCTTTTGTGTCCCAAAAAATAGGGATGCACTGGCATCTACGGCGATGAACACCGTGAGTTCTCGTTCTTCACGATACGATTTGATGAACGGTTCACCCATTCGTGCCGTGACATGCCAATCTATATCGCGCACATTATCCCCATGTTGATAGGGACGCACCGCCTCAAATTCGACTCCACGCCCTTTGAAAATCGAATGATATGCCCCTGCAAATGTTTCCTGCACGCGCTTGCGGGTGAGTAATTCGATTTTACGAATCCGTTTGAGCATATCGGGTGTCAACACGGGCGATTATCCTTCATGGCACAGGCAAACGGCTGAGGAGCTGGTCTATCACTTGTGCCGATGTGATGTTATCTGCCTCTGCTTCAAACGATAAAATAATGCGGTGACGCAATATATCGGGTGCAATCGCTTTAACATCTTCTGGGATGACAAAGCCCCTGCCCCGTAGCATAGCATAGGCACGCGCACATTTCATCAATGCCAATGTCGCACGCGGTGATGCCCCGACATCAATGAGGGGTTTGAGTTGCTTTAGAGGGGTGCTGGCGGGGTCGCGGGTGGTGAAAATAATATCCAGAATATATTCTTTGATTTTGGGGTCTACATAAATTGTCTCTGCCATCGCTCGTAAATGGCGAATTTGGTCGCCAGAAGCCACTGGGCGAATTTTGGGTGTGGTTTCGCTCCCCATGCGTTCCATAACTTCACGTTCTTGGGCGCGTGTGGGGTAACTCACGACCACTTTGAGCAGAAAACGGTCTAATTGCGCCTCTGGTAGCGGATACGTACCTTCTTGTTCCAGTGGATTTTGCGTGGCAAGCACCATAAACGGGTCTGCGAGAGGGCGCGTCTCTCCACCGAGTGTCACCTGTCCCTCTTCCATCGCTTCTAATAATGCCGATTGCACTTTGGCGGGTGCGCGATTAATTTCATCTGCGAGGATGAGGTTATTAAAAATGGGACCCGGATACGGCGTAAATGAGCCAGTGGCGGGGGAATAAATTTGTGTGCCGATGAGGTCTGCAGGGAGCAAATCGGGTGTGAATTGTATCCGTTGAAAATCGAGACTGAGCGTATCTGCCAATGTGCGGATGGTGAGCGTTTTTGCCAATCCGGGTACCCCTTCAATGAGGACATGCCCATGACACACCAGCGCAACGAGTAATCGCTCAATGAGCGCCTCTTGTCCCACGATGACCTGTTTCACTTCATCGGCAATCGCTTTTAATAACGCCGACTCGCGTGCGATTTTTTCATTTAATTGCGCCACAGAAGCCATTTTTGCATCCTTTCATCAAAATAGCCGACAAAATAGCATCTGATTCGGCGTACCACAACTCGATAATGCACTACTAATGAGCAATGCTATCCCCCCACACATCATTAGCACAATGAGGAAAAACAAGCATCCACACCATGCGATGGGTCCGCCGCTCAAAATTCCTGTAAATGCGCCGATAATCCCTGTAAAAATATCAACAACACTACCAAAAATTTGTAGCGTCCCCGTGATGAGTGGCAGTACCACCACCAGCACAAGACTGAGTAGGCACATTCCGCCACACACAATGAGTACAATGGGGATATTCGCATTTTGTAAAATATCAGAAAAGTTCATATTGCCCCTCTTATTTGCAGGCTTCTAGGGTTTGCTCCAATAAAGTCCATGTAGATTCCGTTGCATCGCGTTCATAACACCGACAAAATGTTGCAGGTTCGCCTGTGCCTTCCCACAAAATATAGCGCACATTGGTCTGCACACAGATATTATCATCAGATTGACTTGCTGTGGTAGTATTCACCAAGCGCAACCCGCGATAATTGCGTTCCATGACCAATTGTACCTGAAATAGCGGATGCTGAAACTTATCTGGCACATCTCCAAAATGAGAAATGGTAATTTCTTGTTGTGCCGCCAAAATAAATAGGCACAGGGGCAATAATAATACGGTGAACCATATTGCAAGTGCAAAAATACACCCTGCTCGCCGTAATGGGTTACGCTTGCGCTCTGCAATGACATATTCTATCGGCGGATAGGCGGTGGCGGTTGGTGGTGGGGTTTGGTTATCGGTCATGAGTCTCTCTTATGGTTGTGATAGACGAATTTGAATTTTGTCGTAGGCATCATAACTCACATGGGCAAAGTATGGCGCAGATTGTGCCGACATCGCCAAAATATACGGTAAGATTTGGGGTAAATCTTCGACTAAATCGAGTTCTTGCACAGCATCTTTGCGTATCCAATGCAGTGTTCCCTCACGGTCATCGCTCACAAATTCGCGTTGGGATGTAGTGGCAACAAACACAAACAACAAAATACCTGTATCTGCTCCTGCATCAATGTTATGGATTCCGCATAAGCGAATTTCGTCTATAGATAACCCTGTTTCTTCAAAAATCTCGCGGATTGCCCCTGCTTCTGGGGTTTCATCACGTTCTATATGCCCCCCAACACCATTATAGCGGTTGGGGAAGATTCGGCGCGTAGAAGCGCGTTTCATCAACAACACATCATCACTATTGGTCACAAAACATAATGTGCGGGGAATTGTTAGCCACCGATTTTGTGTGGCATCTGCCCCTTGTTCGTTTGCGCTCATTATACCCTCTAACTATTGCTCATGAAATCACTTCATGATACCCTATCCATCATAATTATATCCCTTTATAGACTCAAGGTAAAAATCCACATGACGACACATGTCAATGCACCACCACCCAATTTGCAAATTGTCTCCACAAAATCGGTTTTGGCGCACGAAGAACATGATTCGCAACGGGCATTACCCCTAATAGAAGCCATTCGCAAAGCCAGTGTCATCACCAATCCGCCGATTGTGGCGCAAATTGAGAACACCGAGCAGTATGTTATTTTGGATGGTGCAAATCGGTGTTATTCATTTGGTGCATTAGATTTTCCGTGTATATTGGTACAAGTGGTAGATTATAATAGCCCCTATGTGGAACTCATGACGTGGCATCATGTGGTCAGCGATTGGGAAATAGCGCTATTTTTAGAGGCAATCCGTCAGTTGGATGATGTGAGTATTGCCGATGGTGACATCGAAAATCCACTTGCGACCCTATATCTACGTGACGGACAAAAAATCGTCTTATCTGCAGATGTATCTTCAACCTATGAGCGTAATGCCCTGCTCCGCAAATTTGTGGGGATGTATCAGAAAAATGCCAAGTTGCATCGTACTGTAAGTTCATCACCACAGGATATTTGGAAACTTTATCCCCATGCCATTGCATTGGTGATTTTTCCGACATATACCCCAGAGGATATTATGTCCGCCGCCAAACATCTGGCATTTTTGCCACCTGGAATTAGTCGGCATATCATTCATGGGCGGGCATTATTGGTCAATTATCCCATCGAGGCGCTCACCGCACCCGATAAAAATATCACCGAGAAGAATCAAGACCTAGAGGCGTGGATACAAATGCGCCTTGCCAACCGCAAAATTCGATATTATGAAGAGACAACCTATCAGTTTGATGAGTAGATAAACCCCTATGAATGACATATTGAAAAAAATGAACCTCTACACCGATGATACCGAGTATGTAATTATCAAATTTCCACCGATGGGTATTACCGTTGCGGCAGGAATCATTGCAGAAATTGGCGACCCGTTCTCGGCATTGGTGGTGGATAAAGACGAAGTTACACTGATTATCCCCCATGATGTAGTAGACGACTTTGCCAAGCGTCTGCGCGATATTGAGAAAAGTCCAGAGAATTATCGGCTTATCACCCTCGATATTGTGCTAGATTTTTCGGTGATTGGGTTTATGGCGCGGATTAGTAACGCATTGGCACAAGCCAATATCAGCATTTTGCCCCTCGCCGCCTTTAGCCGTGACCATATTTTGGTCAAAGTGAGTGATTTTGATAAAGCATGGGGTGTTTTATCTGCGTTAAAATCGTCATAGGCGTGTATGTATAGTTTGGGACACAATCCAAAACGTATTTGCTCATAAGGGTGTGATGGTTTATACCCACACCAATTTAAGGGAAAATGATGGACATTGAATTTTTTAATCCCGGCCAAGTGCCACAACCCAAGCATAAAATCCGTGTTGTGGGGATACAAGCCATCCCCTATCCAGATCGCAGACGGGTCTGGGTGGAGGTGAAAGTCACACCCTTTCAGGAACGCCCCAATTTATTACTCATCACCAGAAATAGTGAGGGATTTATTGTGAGCGAATTAACGGTGATAGAGACCATGCACGCCAATATGGAATTTACGATTCATATTCGCATCCCCAATGACCCCGCGGGTGAATATACCTTCACTGCCGAGTTATTTTATGAGACCCGCAACCCCATTCAAGACAGCCAAACTATCACCTTTGTCATTCCCCAAGAAGGCGACTAATGCGGTTGATAGCCTCTCACGCGGTGCAAGCCGACCTTGTTCATTATGCCAAAACAGGCTATCCAGAAGAAATTTGTGGGTTACTGGCAGGGCATGGGGAACAGGTATTGCGTGTTATCCCCACAGATAATATCGCTTCTGATAAACAGGGTGGGTTTCTCATCCCGCAGAGTGCTTTTAATGACCATTTACCAAAAATCCGTGCAGAGGGATTATCGCTCATTGGATTTTATCATTCACACCCCAATACACCGCCAATTCCATCACCTACCGATGTGCGCGAATTGGATAATGGGTTAAAATTGCCTCATGTCATCATCGGCATTGCCCCTCAGCGTGCCGAAATTAAAGCATGGATGGTCAAAAACGGTCAAGTTGACCCTATTGAATGGGTAGTTGGAGATATTCCCACAATTCCCCTGCCAATAACAACCAATGCCCAAACAATCGCCTTTGTTATGAGTGTGGTGGTGTCACTGATGTTGCTTATCACCATCGCCCTCACACTATTGCCACCAGCACCGCCATTGCCATAGGAGAGTTTTATGGTTATAGAGACTATTATCGCCATTATCATCGGATGGATAGCCGGTATTATTGTGAATGTATTAGCCGATGATTTACCCCTACGCCGTGCCATTCGCACCCCACGTTATGTATCAGAAGCCAAAAAACGTGCCATTCATATTCCTGTCAAAAATGAGGCAGGCGATGATATTACCCTCGAATTTGTCCATCAAGACGATGAAAAGCGTCCCCTCATCGCATGGTCTGGCATCACCGCTTTTTTATTCAACAAACGCCTCTCCCCATCTGGCGAGACCAAACTCAATTGGCGCTATCCCATTGCCGAAATATTCACTATCTTTTTGATGTGGTTGGCGATGTTTTCGATTTACCTCATGAATACCAATCCTACAACACTCAACATAGACATCATCCAAGCGATGTTTTGGCTGGCATATATGGCGATATTTGCCGTGATTATGGTGATTGATGTCGAACACAAGCTGATTTTATTTGTGGTTATCATCCCTGCATCACTTTTAGCCGTAGCCGATAGTATTCTCACCGATTTTCAGCCGAGCCTAATAGATGCTCTAGCGGGTGGTCTGATGGGTTTCATGGTATTTTTCCTACTGTATAACGGTGGATTTTTATTCACCTATATCATGGGGATGATGCGTGGCAAGCCCATTGATGAAGTCGCATTTGGTTATGGCGATGTGATGATGGCAATGCTCAGTGGCTTCATTTTGGGGTGGCAACCCCTCATTTTTGCAATTTTCATCACGGTGTTTTTAGGGGCATTTGGCGCAGTATTCTTTTTGCTCTTCAAAGCCCTCTCCAGAAGGAAGTATAGTGCCTTCACTGCGATTCCCTATGGACCGTATATCGTGGCGGGAACACTCATCATGCTCCTATTCCGCGCCCAAATCGCTCCATTGCTAGGAAGGTCTGTGTTTTAAGCCATGAAGAAGCACATGCGCCTATTTCTGCCCACCTTCATGCTGTTATGCACCTTTTGGTTGCGGGTGAATAATCTCAGAGATTTGCCACCCGGTATCAGCAACGATGAGGCAATTTACCTCATAGATACATTCAATGTGAGTCGTGGCGGGACATTCACATTTTTTGAGCATGGCAGACCAGAACCGGGTTTTCAGCTTATACTTAGCACGACCAGTCGTTTTTTCAGTGGAGACCCGTTTGCGGTGCGCCTCACACCGATATTTTTGAGCCTATTAACGATTGCTATTGTCTATTGGGCAACCCTACAACTACTACATGACCGACCACTCCCCCACCGACATATCAGCGCGTTATTTGCCAGTGGTGCATTGATGACCTCACTCGGATTCATCACCCTGTCACGCGCTATAGAACGTGGCATACCGCAAATTTTGTTCATGGCATTGTTTATTGGTGCATTGGCGTTGTTTTATCGCAGACGGCGCTGGGGTGATGCCATATTCGCAGGGGTTGCGCTTTCTGGCACAATTTATTTTTATACCGCAGGTTTGGCACTCCCCGCCGTATTAGCCCCTATTGGCTTATGGTTGCTGATTTTTCATAGCCACACATGGAAAAATTGGCTACCCCGTTTTATTGTGATGAGTGGCACAGTTGCCTTATTCACACTCCCCTGGAGCATCACGCTTTTGACCAATTCGCGTCTGATATTAGACCGTGCAGGGGAAGTTTTGGGGACAGGTCTCACCATAGACCGCGCCATATCGCTTACATGGGGACATTTGCTCATCGCAGGCGACCCCAATTCGCAATACAACACTGCCTCAGACCCCATGATTTTATCGTTATTCCAGCCATTTTTTATTTTGGGATTAGGCGCATTGTTGGTGCGCGTCAAAAACCCGACTAGCATTGCTATTATCACCTTTTTGGCATTGGGAGCATTGCCGCCTCTGCTCACCAATGAGCCAATTCATGGCATCCGCGCCATTGGCATATTTGGCGCATTTCCGTTTATGGTCGCTATAGGCGGTGCATTGGCATTATGGGGCGTGGAACATTCTTTATCGGCAAAAAACCGCCCTGTATGGCTAATCATTGCCATTGCTTGGTTGGGTATTGGGACGATTCATGCCCAGCAGATTTATACGGGCTATTGGCAAAATCCACCCCTCACGCGGGTCTATGTAGATGCACTCACGGTTGGCGAGTGGTATTTTCGGCAAGATAGGCGCGATGTGGCGCAGTGGCTCATGCGCCAAGATCAACCAGTCCTCATGCCGATGGATGAATTGAATATCCCAACCACCCGCGCATGGACAATTAATCATATACCCAATGTGCAAACGGCGGGTGACGATTTTACTCTGCCCACCAATACCCGCTTATTTCTCCCATGGCAAATAGAGACGAATGATTTGCGGACAGAAACGCGCCTCTATGCCCTTGTGGATGGCGATACCATCACCCTTTTACCACCTTTATCTGATGAATCACATACACGCCTAATAGAAATTGCCCAAACGGGTGACGAACTCACACGCGGACGCGGGAATTATCTCAATTTTATGGGAGATAACATCGTACTGCCTGATGATTTTTCGTTGGATTTTGTGGATAGCGCCATGAATTCACAGACCCCTCTGGCAGATTTCGCCGATGGTGCTGTGCATATCACCGATTGGCGTGGCGCAGAGACAATTTTAGGCATGGCTGGTGATGAACTGGTCTATTATGTTCAGTGGAACGGACGACAACTCGACCAACGCTATCATACCGTCTTGCAACTCCACACCCAAGAAGCCGATAGCAAAGCCTCCGCCGCCGATATTAGCCTCGCTTATATCTATCCGCAGACCATTTGGGATGAATCGCTATTTCCATATATCGAATATCGGCTTGCCCTGAGCGAGGATTTACCTTATGGGGCGTATCGGCTAGTGGCGGGGATGTATGATTTTAAGACGCGCACCAATGTATCTGCGATAAGCCCTATCGGACATCCTGTAGACACATTAGCAACGATTGGCTGGATAAAAGTGGCACATCCGCCTATGAGCATCCCCGCCGATGTGGACACTATCAACGCCATTTTCGATGAGCATATAGCATTGCGCGGGATGACTATCTCGCCCACCGATGAAAATATGGTGTCGGTTAATTTATATTGGGAATCGTTGGTGCATCGCCCAAATATAGATGCTACACTGTTCATACAAGTTTTTTCGGATGAAGGGCGGATTGGTCAGGTAGATACCCGTCCCATAAACGGGCAATATCCGACTTTTATTTGGGATGCGGGCGAAATCGTCATGACAGAGCATGTCATAGCACTCGATTCGCCCAGCGATGAAAATACATATCTGCTCATTGGCATGTATACCTTCCCCACATTAGACCGTTTGCCCGTGGTAATAGATACCATCGCGCAAACGGATAATATGGTTAGGATTCAATTAGGGGATTAATCTGCCTCTTTGAGGATAATTCCCCCGCCCACACATACATCGCCATCATACACCACCGCACCTTGACCAGGAGTAATATCGCGCAGTGGGGTGTCGAATTGAATGTGCATCTGGTTATCTGCCAGAGGGGTCACAAGCGCATTGACCATTTTTGCCTTATAGCGAATTTTCACCCCTGCATAAAATGGTTTTGTAGGGGGATTTTTCCCCATCCAATTCACCCGATGCGCCGTGAGGTGATTCTTGCCCAAATCATCCGCCACACCGACCACCAACGCATTGCGATAGGGATTGGTGGCAATCACATAGAGGGGTTCAGAATACGCCACACCTAGCCCTTTGCGTTGCCCAATAGTGTAATTTGCTAAGCCGTTATGCTCACCAATCACCTGCCCTGTTTTGAGGACGATGGGTCCCGCCTGCATCATCTCTGGAGCGTGGTCATTCAAAAAACGCCGATAATCGCCATCGCCCAAAAAGCATAAATCTTGGCTATCCTTCTTCTTGGCAGATAGCAACCCAAATTTCTCGGCAATGCGTCTCACCTCTGGCTTGGGAAATTCGCCAATAGGAAACATCGTGTGTGCCATGTGTTTTTGCTGGAGGACATGCAACACATAACTTTGGTCTTTTGCCTCATCCACACCCATCCGCAGGCGATATTCGCCCTCTGGGGTGCTATCTATGCGGGCATAATGCCCTGTAGCGAGATATTCGGCATCCAACGCCATCGCATTATCAAACAGGTGTGTAAAGCGAATATGCCGATTGCACTCAATACATGGGTTTGGGGTCACGCCCTGACGATGTTGGTCTATAAAAAATTCGACAATCATATTGCGGAACACATCTTTAGTATCGAGTACATAAAACGGGATGCCCAATTTATCGGCAATCCGTCGTGCATCGCTGAGTTGCTCTGGTGTGCAACACCGATTATGCGCCCCACCTGCGACAGTCTCTTCTGACCATAGGCGCATCATCATGCCCACCACATCATACCCTTGTTCCACCAATAGCGCGGCGGCAACAGAGCTATCTACTCCGCCACTCATTGCCACTACCACACGTACATCTGCATTATTTCGCATGAATTAATTCGCTCGTCTCAATTTACGTAATTTTTCTATCACTTCTGTGAGGGTATCTATGGCATATACCACATCATCTTCTGTGGTATAACGCCCTACGGTTAGACGCAAACTACCACCCGCCTCTGCCCTAGAAAATCCCATCGCTAATAATACACCAGACGGTTCTGGATTTCCCGTCTTACATGCTGATGCGCCACTAGCAGAAATACCCTTCATATCGAGGTGCATGAGCATTTCGTTGGTTTCGATATTCTGAAAAACAAAACTTGCGTGCGATGGCAGGCGTTCCTGCGGATGCCCAGTGAGCCGTGTATCGGGTATGCGCGATAAAATACCGTCTACCAATTGGTCGCGTAATGCCCGATAGTGTGCCAAATGGTGTGTTTGCTCTTCATACGCCAGCACCAATGCCTCTGCCATACCGACAATGCCCGCCGTGTTGAGTGTCCCCGGACGATGCCCTTCTTCGTGGCTACCGCCTGTGTTGCTAGGGACAATATCTACCCCGTCGCGCACATATAACGCCCCCACCCCTTTGGGTCCATAAAACTTGTGTGCAGAAACGCTCATCATATCCACGCCGAGCATATCCACATCCAGCGATAACTGCCCCGCCGCTTGCACTGCATCGGTATGCAACAAAACCCCGCGCATTTTTGCCTGTTCTGACAATTTTGGCAGTGGCGCGATTGTTCCCACTTCATTGTTGGAATAAATAATGCTGGCGACAATTGTTTTATCAGTACACGTATTAGCAAATTCCTCGACATCCACCATCGCGTGTTCATCTACAGGCAAAACGGTCGCAGTGAATCCCAAAAAGTCCGCCATTTGCCCAACCGTTTTGCTCACGGCACTATGCTCTACAGGGGTGGTAATCAGATGATTTTTGCCTGTACCCGATTTTTGTGCCTGCCATGCCGTCCCGCGAATAGCGAGATTATCGCTCTCTGTTCCCCCACTGGTGAAAATAATCTCGGATGGTTTGCAATTGAATATCTGCGCCATTTTTTGGCGAGCATTTTCTACTGCATCCTCCGCTTTGCGACCATGCCGATGGGTAGAGGATGTGTTGCCATAGACCTCTGTCAAATGGGGCATCATTGCCTCTAAAACACGCTTATCAAGGGGTGTGGTGGCGGAATAATCTAAATACACATCACGGGTGGTTTTCATAATTGAGTCTCTTTTCTACCAATATCATTATTGTGCCAATTGTATGCTATCGTGCGGATGGGTGCAATTGCGATATGGCTATGATGATTATCATCAAATCGGCGTGATACTCGTTAAAATCGTGTTATCACAGTGGCATTTTTAGGGTGAAAGGGGTATAGTCTTTCTTTAGCTCACTTATATGCTTGGGCATATTCAGTCAAATCAATAAGGAGACAAATTCATGTCTGTAATCGAAAGTATTCACGCCCGTGAGGTGTTAGATTCGCGTGGGAATCCCACAGTTGAGGTGGAAGTCTTTTTAGAAGATGGTTCATTTGGACGCGCTATCGTCCCTAGCGGTGCATCCACAGGCGAACATGAGGCGCACGAATTGCGCGATGGCGATGCCCATCGTTATGGCGGAAAAGGTGTTCTTAAAGCTGTTGATGTGGTCAATGAAGTCCTCTCAGAAGCCCTTATTGGGGAATATGCAGTCAATCAAAAAATTATTGACGACAAAATGGTTGAGCTAGATGGCACATCCACCAAAGGTAAATTGGGCGCAAATGCTATTTTGGGCGTTTCGATGGCAGTCGCACATGCCGCCGCCGCCAGTGTTGGCTTGCCCCTCTATGCCTATTTGGGCGGTGTCCATGCCCATGTGTTACCCGTCCCGATGATGAATATCATGAATGGTGGCAAGCACGCCATCGGTAGCACTGATTTTCAAGAATTTATGGTGATGCCTGTGGGCGCATCTAGCTTCCGTGAAGGTTTGCAATGGGGTGTGGAAATTTATCAGACCCTCAAAAAAGTGTTGCATAAGGGTGGTCATTCCACTAATGTCGGCGATGAAGGTGGTTTCGCCCCCAGCTTAGGCTCAAATCAAGCCGCATTGGATGTTATCATGGAAGCGATTATCCAAGCAGGTTATGCCCCTGGCGAACAAATTCGCATCGCCCTAGACCCCGCTGTATCTGAACTGTATAAAGACGGCAAATATCACCTCGATATTGAGGGTAAAGTCTTTACAGGGGAGCAAATGGTCGAATTTTGGACAGATTGGGTGAGCCGTTATCCAATTATCTCCCTAGAAGATGGTCTGGCAGAAAATGACTGGGAAAATTGGTCACGTTTGACCGCCGCCATTGGCGACCGCGTGCAAATTGTGGGTGATGACCTACTTGTCACCAATGTGACCCGCGTACAACGTGCTATCAACGAAAAAGCCTGTAATTCGTTGCTGTTTAAGGTGAATCAAATCGGCTCACTCACAGAAGCCTTTGCCGCCGCACAAATGTCACAACGTCATGGTTGGACAGTGGTCACAAGCCACCGTAGTGGCGAGACAGAAGATACCACCATCGCCGATTTAGCCGTTGCGATGAATTCCGGTCAAATTAAGACAGGCGCACCTGCCCGTAGTGACCGTGTTGCCAAATACAACCAACTGCTTCGTATTGAAGAAGAATTGGGAAGTGCGGCAGTTTATGCTGGATTGAAAGCATTCACTAACCTAAAACTGTAATTTGCGCTATTATAGATGTCCATGTGCGTTGTGACTTGAACTTGGAGGATATATTGTGGTTTTAGCGCGGATACACACCAAACGAACAAAAATTGTCGCCACTATTGGTCCATCATCTTGGGATGAAGACAAGATTCGCCGTCTTATCCAATTGGGGATGGATGTTGCTCGTATCAATTTTTCACATGGCGACCATGAACGGCATGGACAGTCTATTGATTTAGTTCGCAGAATTGCCGATGAAGAGAAACGTGTTGTCGCAATTCTGGCAGATATTCAAGGTCCAAAGATTCGGGTAGGGGCAATTAAGAACCCTATCACGTTGGCAAAAGGTGATACGCTCACCCTCACCCTCAACGAGGCAGACGGCACAAATAATGTGGTCAAATTGCCCCATCCCGAATTTATGCGTGACCTTAAACCAGGGTTACGGCTCTTATTGGATGATGGTAATCTCGAATTTGTCATTACCGACCTTGTGCCAAATGGCTTGGTTTGCGAGGTTATTTTAGGCGGTGTCCTGAGTTCACGCAAAGGGGTCATGGCACCCAATGCTCATCTCACTCTATCGGCAATCACCGATAAAGACCGTGAAGATATTGAATTTGCACTCAACAAAGATGCCGATTATATCGCCATGTCATTTGTGCGCTCTGCCGATGACATTCGTGAATTGCGTTGGCTTATGCGTCATTTGGGCAAAGATGCGGGCGTAATTGCCAAAATCGAAAAGCATGAGGCACTCGAAAATATCGAAGAAATTATCAATGTGTGCGAAGGTATCATGGTGGCACGGGGTGATTTGGGTGTCGAGACCCCCGCCGAAGAAGTGCCATATCATCAAAAACGGATTATTAAGCTGTGTAATAAAGCCAGCAAACCCGTCATCACTGCTACACAAATGTTGAGTTCAATGGTTTCTTCGCCCCGCCCCACCCGTGCCGAAGCCAGTGATGTGTATAATGCCATCATTGACGGCACAGATGCCGTGATGCTTAGCAACGAAAGTGCTTCTGGGGAATATCCACTCGAATCTGTCGAAACAATGGCGACCATTGCGGCAATTGCAGAACAAAATATTTGGCAAAATCGTCCTGCAGGGTGGTTAAAGCAGAATACCACGAATGTGGGTGGTGAAGCGATTTCCGATGCGATTAGTGAGGCAACTTACCATATCTCAGAGGTACTCAATCCCCGCGCCATCGTTACCGTGACCCAAAGTGGGTATACCGCCCGCCGTGTGGCATGTGAACGCCCGCGTGCGCCAATTGTTTGCGTCACGCCAAATCCCATTGCCTATCGTCAGATGGCGCTGGTTTGGGGGGTCATTCCCATCCTCATTCCCAATTTTAATAACACCGATGAGATGTTGCATGTGGTTTCGCAATATATGGTACAAGAGGGTTATGCTCAACGAGGCGATACTGTTGTTGTCATTGCGGGTGTGCCATTTGGTGGGGTTAATCAGACCAATTTCCTCAAAATTCATAGCATAGACGCATAAAAAATTGAGTCTGTGAGGGTTTAGTTGGGCGCAAAAATATATTTTTGCGCCTATTTTTATTTATTCGTTGTCGTCTATAAATTCCAAGCTAGTAGTGTTATACGTTTCGCTGGTTTGGCGCTTACGTGATGTCGCTTGTGGCTTATAGGTCAGTTCTGCCAACACATCGGTGTTCAAATTGGTTTGCAGAGATGTGCAATGCGGGCAAACTTTCCACGAGAGTTCTAATAACTGTCCACAGTGTGTACAAGCTTTTTTGAGCCGTGTATGGCAACTCGGACACGCCTGCCATGTGGTCTCTACCCGCCGACTACATCCCGGGCAGGTTGGCTTTTCCTCAATGGTTTGAAGCAGTGCCTCTTCTTCAAGTGAGCGTTCATAGGCTTCTGCGAGGGTTTCTTTTGGGCGAATAAAAAGATATAAAATAAATCCGGGGAGTGTGAGCAATGCCACCAATCCCACCGCAAATAAGCGCATGACAAAATCCCGTGAGCGTGAGCGTATGTCCTTAAATGTCCATATCACACTGCCAAGCCAAAATGCCCCAACGACCAAACCCATATAACCACTGGTTAGGGTAATAATATTGTTGATTGTCTCTTCGTTAATCAAATCACGCTACCACCATTTCACGGTTGTTGTTCGCCAATTGGACGCGCCAAAATTGCCACTTCATCCACAAAGACATCGTATTCATGCCCCTCTGCATAAAAATAAATCGCGTTAATTGTGGCGGGACGACGGTCTCCTACAAATAAATTAAGCCAATTTCCACTATTATAAATGTACCATGTTTTTTCGTAAATTAAGATGTGTTCTTGCACACAATCATCACATAAGCGTTTCCATGATGAGTTGGTTGGCAATGGTCTGGCATACACCCCATGAAACCATCGTCTGCCACTCACACCATTAATATCGGTGTAATCAACATATAACATGAGCGGACATTCACTCGCCTCGACCCCACAGCCCGTCAATGACTGATAATTGATGTATAACACCGCTTGAAGCGCCAAATAGTCGTATTGAGTTACATCTAACCCCTCTGGGAAGGTTTGTGAACACCGTGTATAACCATTAGAGGTCGCCCCGTTTAGGCGTTTAAGATGAAAACTAGCCCGCCCATCAGGTGCGATGTCATGATAATAATTGCCTCTGGGCAAATTATTGGCGGGTCCATTGGTGCATGTCCAATCAAACGGCGGGTCATTGATAATTTGGGCGGTGCTATCTTGATAGGGAATGACGGTGTTCAAATTACCATTGTCCAGCAGTTCAATTGGCGCAGGTGTGCGGGTGATGACGGTTTCTTCACCTAAGACGGTGGCTCTTTCACCCTCACCCACCGATTCGCCCATTGTTCGATTGGCAATATCGGGGATAATAGCGGCTTGACCAGACCGATTGACGATACTCACTTCGTTCAATGACGCATCTATCACATAACGTCCACTGCTCAATAAAAACATCTCAATACCGCTAGGGGTGAGGATAGACACCGATATTTCACGGTTTAATCCATCAGAGACCAAAATATCAATTTCACCCGTCAAATCTACAAGGCTAATCAGATAATTAGAACCTGTCCAATTAAAACGCGGACGATTCGCGTCTTCTAGGCGCACAGTCGTATTGCCCTTAAGCGACATCGTAACGATGAGTTGCTCATAATTTGGGTCAACAAAGTTAATAGTGGCTTGTGACCACAAATCGGTGCTATCGGTGCTGATGGTTGTCTCTGTGGTTAGGTTACGAAAACGGCTTTCGGCTTGTTCTCTTTCTGTCCCAATTTTTACACGGACTGTCCCTTTGCCCACGGTTAGGGTCATATCCAACGGAGCAGACGACTGAAAAAAGAAAAAATGCCCCAATAAAACACTCGTGAGACAAATGGTACAAAAGATTGCAAATGCAACAAGTAATATCCCCCAAGTGAGGCGTATTGGTTCTATGGTTGGAATATATTCAATTTCTTCGGTGGCTAATGCAGATGATTGTGGCACAGTATATTTATCCTAATTTCGGAATCTCGACTTGCTTTTGAGTGTCGAGTATAATAAACATTCATAGTGAAAGTCAACTTAAAGTCTATTCAATAGGAGAAAAGCCGTGTCTGGGCATAGTAAATGGTCTACGATTAAACGCAGAAAAGGTGCAGAAGATGCCAAACGGGGGAAAATATTTACCCGTTTGGGGCGCGATATTACTATGGCGGCGCGTGAAGGCGGTGGTGACGAAAATTCCAACCCACGCCTCAAATTAGCAGTTCTCAAAGCACGCCAAGCCAACATGCCAAAAGATAATATTGAACGGGCTATCAAAAAAGGCACGGGTGAATTAGAGGGCGCAAATGCCATCGAAGAAATCACCTATGAGGCTTATGGACTAGAAGGTGTTGCTCTTATCATTGAAGTGGTTACAGATAATAAAAACCGTACTCTGGCAGAGGTCAAACATGCCATTAACCGTGCTGGTGGGTCATTGGCGGCTTCTGGCTCGGTGTCATGGCAATTTACCATGAAGGGGTATATTACTGTTCCCTCAACAGGCAAAGATTTTGAAGAAATTTTCATGGTTGCCGCCGAAGCAGGGGCAGATGATGTTTCTGAAGAAGACGATATGTTCATCATCTATACCCCCCGCGAGAAATATGGCGCAGTCGCCCAAGCCCTTGCCGATGCAGGCTATGATACCGATGAATCGGAATTGCAATGGAAACCTCAAAACGAGACACAAGTCTCTACTGATAAAGCCATCGCCAACCTCAAACTCATCGAAATGCTCGAAGATTTGGATGACACACAATCGGTTGCTACTAATTTGATGATTACCGATGATGTTGCTATGGCATACGAAAACGCCTAATGCTGTCTTTAGGCATTGACCCAGGGACGGCTACCATCGGTTATGGATTGGTGCGCGAATTAGATGATGGTTCGCTTCAAGCCGTTGCTTATGGGGTCATTAGCACATCACCCAAAGACCCCATGTGGCAACGGCTTCAAATCATTCATGACTCACTCAAAGATATTATCCATCAGTTCAAACCAGATCGTGTCGCCGTTGAAGAATTATTTTTTGCCAAAAATATCACAACGGCGCTCACTGTCGCACAAGGGCGCGGAGTTATTTTGCTCACTTTGGCACAAACAGGTGTCACCATTGCCGAATATAAGCCAAACGAAGTGAAGCAGTCTATCACAGGTTATGGGGCGGCGAAAAAACCTCAAATCCAGGAGATGGTACGTCTTTTATTAGGGCTAGAGGATATTCCAAAGCCCGATGATGCCGCCGATGCGTTGGCAATTGCCATTACCGATATTAACCAATCTCGCTATACCCTTTTGGAGTAATGTTTGATGATAGCCAGCCTGCAAGGAAAAATTGGCGCGATTTATGAAGATTCACTCGTGCTTGTGGTGAGCGGTGTGGGATACAAAGTATTTGTCCCCGCTATCAAAACGAGCCATTCCAATGGGGATGATTTGTTTTTGCATACCCTGATGATTGTGCGTGAGGATGCGCTCTCTCTCTATGGGTTTTATGCCCCCGCAGACCGCAGTTTATTTGAGGTACTACTCACCGTATCGGGTGTCGGACCAAAAGTAGCACTCTCTATTCTTGCCACTGTGAATGGAGATAACCTACGGACGGCTGTTTTGGGCAATCGGGAAGAAATCCTCACTCGCGTACCTGGTATTGGAAAAAAGACCGCCCAAAAGATTATTTTTGAACTCAAAGACAAACTCTCTAAGGGGTTAGATACCGCCCCTGTCACGGTATTTGATGACATCAATAGCGATGTGATAGATGCGTTGGTAGCGATGGATTTTAGCATTATCGAGGCACAAACAGCCATTCAATCGTTCCCGCCCGATGCCCCACAAGACATCGGTGAACGTTTGCGACTTGCCCTACAATATCTAGGTGGATAAAAATAACCATGACCGAATCTTTAATTGGTAAAAGAGTGACTATACTCGATAAAGGGTGGATAGAGCTACTCGACCTCATGCCCCACCCCACTACCGATATTTCTGGCGATTTAGCCATCGTCAATGCCGCCCGAACCAGCTTTATGGGAGAGAGCAAAGGCGAAGAACGCGACAAAAAATTGCTGTTCTATCTGCTGAAGCATCGGCATACGACCCCGTTTGAAATGGTCGAGTTTAAATTTCGCGCCCATGCCCCTCTGATAACATGGTGGCAATGGGCGAGGCATCGCGTTTGGTGTTTAGCAGGCGATACCGAGATAACCTTTAACCGTCCTGACAAATGGAAAAAAGGTATACATAAGAAACAAAGTGGTAACAAGGGTGTCAAATTCACCCTTGAGCGTCTGTATACTCTTTGGCAAAACCCACATCATCAAAGCCAAATTCGCAAAATGCTCATTCGTGTTTACGATGAAAACAAAAAGGTTTTTACCATATCGAATGTGGCAGATGTGATGTACAGTGGCAAAAAAGAAGTATTTGAAATTGAATTAGAAGATGGCAAGTTACTACAATGCTCAAAAGACCATCTTATTTTGACTAATAATGGTTGGCAAAGACTCGAAGATGCTATTGGATTAGATGTCAGTATAAGTGGTACTGCAACAATGTCTAAAGAGTGCTTTGTGCTTACTAATGGTACAGAAGATGTATGGCGCAGTTATGAATGGATGAAAGCGAAACGAGATGAGGGCTTATCTGTTCAAGAAATAGCCGACCAAGCAGGGTGTTCATATCATAATATTCGTAAATGGCTCAAAATTCATCAATTGCAGTTTGATAAAACGCAATATTATTTCGGCAGAGAAGGTTCTGTCCCTTGGAACAAGGGAAAACGGGGATATTCACAACCACCACGAACCCAAGAGCATCTCGAAAAACTGAGAGCTACTATAAAAAGAGGCGCTGAAAGTAATTTTTGGAGAGGCGGCGTTACTTCAGAGAGAAATCTAATTGGCGCATGGACAAGACAACAAGCTCCGTATGTGCATAAAAAATATGATTATGCTTGTCAAGTTTGTGGCAAAAAGAGTAACGACTTACATGCTCATCATGTAAAACCTGTTGTGACTCACCCTGAATTAGCATATGATTTTGATAATTTGATGAGTGTATGTAAAAGTTGCCATATCTCGATTCATGCTGGAAAAGAGATGGGGCGCAATCATAATGGAACACCTCTAGCACCCCTTCATAAAAAAGTTGTAAAGGTACGACTTGTAGGGGTTTTAGATACCTATGATATATCGGTAGAAGGTGAAAACCATAATTTTATTGCCAATGGGATTGTGGTTCACAACTCTTTCAATGCCCAATCCGGACGGTATACTGAATTTGACGAAAATGACTTTTATGTCCCCGATGTATGGCGTAGGCAAGCCAAAGATAATAAACAAGCCAGCGAGGGGCAAATCGAAATTGCGGATGACCAATATCTGACAGAGGAACTCCTCAAGCACTATGATACAAGTTATGCGCTTTATCAAGATGCCATTAAACGGGGTGTGGCGCGCGAAATCGCACGGTTATTTTTACCGGGATTTAGTGTGTATTACACATGGGTGATGAAAGTGGATGCTCATAACCTGATGCACTTTTTACGCCTACGCATGGCATCAGACGCACAATACGAAATTCGGGTCTATGCCCAAGCGATTTATGACCATTTCTTTAAGCCCGCCCTCCCGTGGACGGCAGAGGCGTTTGAAAAGTTTATTTTGGGAGATGGGGAATAACCCCATCTTTCCCCAAAGCGGATTATTTAACGGCTGACAACAATGCCATCGCCCAATTCGGTACACATCTGAATTCCAAATGCGTCTAATGGGGCAACCGTCCAGACGTATGTCCCCGCCACGGGGAATACATCACGATTGACGGTAACAGTTGTGCCTTCTAATAATTCCTCATGAAGTTGTTGTCTGCCAGAATCATCAAAGACATAAACCCGATACAATGTCGCGCCTGTGGCAGGTGTCCAAGCCAATATGGGCGATTCGCCAACACGGATAGTATTCACCGTGCGGGCGGGGTCTAAGTTAAAGGTGAGGCATCCGGGGTTCACTGTAGCGGGTGGAACGGGTGATGATGCTTCCCATGTGCCAATCGAATCTAATGTGGGCGCAAGGGTATCTGTCGGTGCAATACGGGGTTCAAATGTCGGAGTCCATGTGGGGGGCAAGGGGCGCGCCCCTTGACTGGTCGCCGTGGGTTGGACTGGTTGTGTATCGGCGGTAGGTTCTGCTGGTAAATCGGTTGCAACCACCGGATTTTCTAAGGTCTGAAATTCTTGTGAAGGCAATGGGCTATTCTCATCGTCTGTCGGTGTGCAGGCAGACATAACCCCTCCAATGAGCAATATGGCAATCCACAGAAATTTGATTGTTGGTCTCATGGCAATCTCTCTTTTTATAAGCTGGCAAGTAATAAGCTAGTCACCCATAACAAAACTATGATAATCGTAAATAGCCCCATATAGAAATAGAGCTTTAATCCTCTGGTGACAGTAACCGGTTGTCCCAAACTCCCAACCAAATACATCCACCCCACCACATACATGACCAATCCACCACTCATCGCAATCAAAGACGGCAAAATGCGGGTTGCCTCTGTGAAAAAATATTGTATATAAATGGCATCTATGGTGGGGCTAATAGCGAGTGTGGTGCTAATGGCAAAAATAGCGACCACCAATAATCGTATGATTCTCGACATAGTAGTGATTTGTTCCCAAAAAGTTTGTTTGGTGGGTGTGGCTATTTTTTTAGACACTTGTTAGCCCATCTGGTGGATAGTGATTAATCATGTGCAACGCCGCACGCTCAAAATAGGCTCGCATTGCATCACGCATGGGTTGGGCGATTTTTGCCTCATCCAATGCACTAAGCATGTGCGAGAGCCACGCATCTTTGGCTTTTTGGTCAATTTGAAATGGTGCATGACGCATCCGCAAGCGTGGATGACCGCGCTCCTCTGCATACCATTGTGGACCACCAAATAACTGACATAAAAACAAAAATTGCCAGTGTTTGCCTTCTTCAAGCGAATCGGGGAACATAGGGCGCAACGATTCGTCTTGCTCAACTTTGGCATAAAAAATATCAACAAGGCGCAAAAATGTCGCCTCGCCACCGACCAATTCATAGATAGAACGTTCTTCTTGCTCCATAACTTGTTCCAGTTCCCAAAATATGGCTAGACAATGGCGCACACCACGCTACAATCGTAAATACTATTATAGCGAACCTCACATCTTAAAGGGAGTAACATCCATGAAAAATTTCTGGCGAGGGGCAATTCTCATATTGCTCCTAGCATCTACATCCATGACATTTTCACTTTTTGCCCAAGAATTGCCACAAGGCACCATTACTGGGTCAAGATTAGTGAGCGATTTACTAGCCATTGTAGCCCAAGATAGCGGCAGTGAACAATCCTTCGTTGCCCAACCCAACGGAACATCTGCAGGCTTCACCACATTTTGTACTTCTGGTGCAGATATGACGGGTGCAACTCGCGCCATGACTGCCGATGAAGAATTGGTGTGTACACAAAATGGCATTGTTTATCGTGAGTTTTTACTCGGTTATGATGCTTTTGCCATCATTGCCAATCCAGATCTAACTTTTCTGGAATGTTTAACACCATCTAGCCTCAATAACATCTTTGCAACCAGCACGACAAATAGTGTGTTAGATTGGTCACAAACAGGCATACAAAATGCCACTGTCACCCCTCTGACTTTATATTTGCCCACTGATGACACATCGCTCTATGTATTGCTAGATGAATATGTGAGTGGCTTGGGATTGCGTACCGATGCCATTGCCAATAACGACTCTGCTAGTGTGATTGATGCGGTCAAAAACACCGCAGGGGCATTGGGTGTGATTCCTGCCAGCGCTGTCACCGATGATTTGGGTGTGTTGGTTGTCTCTATAGATAACCCAACCAGAGGCGGTTGCTTTACTCCGTCATCACAGACCATCGAAAATCGCAATTATCCATTTGCCACCCCACTCTATCTCTATATCAACAATGGCGCAGTAGATAAAGTTGTGGATGTGCTGACATTTGCCTTTGGTGAATCTGGTGCAGAAAGCATCGTCAATGCTGGTTATGTGGTGCCAACTGCCGATGCCACGACAGATAATCTCAATATTTTAACCGATGAAACCCTTGTTGGCAGACAATTCACCAAAGAAGTGACGGCTTTCCGTATTCCAGAAAATATTTTTGGTACGGTGGTCTTTGGTGGCAATACCGCCCTAGACACAACCTTTACCAATATTATTAGCGCCTTTAGCGGGCAATACGCCGCCGTCACTGTCACAGAGCAATTAGAAGGTCAAACAGTCGGGATTCGCCGTTATTGCAACAATGAACTCGATTTTATTGCTGTGACCACCCGTAACGCCAACCAATCGGCATTGAATCCAGACCAACAAATGGGCTGTGATAATAATATCGGCGCATCGCTCACCATAGATTTGGGAAAACAAGCGCCTGTATTGGTTGCCAACGGCGATTTGCGCCAAAATACCCAACCAGAAGGTGATGCGGGTTATAATGTGTGCCTCACCACCGACCAAGTGTTACGTCTGTGGGGGAGCAATCCCGAAATTCCCGCCACCAACTGGAATATGGTGGGTGACAATTTGCCAGACCTCGAATTGCAACTGATTGCCCCTTCTGCCGAACAAGGTGGTGTCTTAGCCGACTTGTTGCTCACCAATTTGGGTAATGCCTCTCTGATTCTACGTGATGACATTGCAGAGCGCAACGATGATGCCACTTATCGCACGACTGCCGTAAGCCTCGTCCCTGGTCTGACCACCTATATGTCGTGGCAAGATTATCAAACTGCCAGCCAAGCCGAAGGTGCAAACCTACAATTAATCGCCGTAGATAGTGGTGCTGGTTGTGTTGTGCCATCGCTAGAAACTATCACCGATATGACCTATGGTTATACGCTCAATCACCAACTCATCATCAAACAAAGTGCGCTGGCTCGTTCAGAAGTACAAGGTGTGATTTGGTATTTGTTCCAAGATAGCACCTATACCAGTTTCATCAGTGCGGGACTCATCGGCAGAGACGATTTAGCAGACCTGCGCGAAACCTTGCAAGTCGCCTTCACCGATGCTGTAACGGCTTCACTTACGCCAGTCGTAGAGACCACCCCAGAGGCAGAATCTACACAACCCATATCTGAAGAGACCCCAGTCGTTGAAGAATCTACAGAAGTCGCTCCAGTGATAGAGACTACCCCAGAGGCAACAGAACTCGCTCCAGAAATTGAAGCCACACAAGCGACAGAACCAACTGCTGAAGCAACACCCTGATGTAATGTCCACGAATCTCTGATTTTTTAACACCCCTGCAAAGTTTGTAGGGGTGTTTTTGTTGATGCGTGTGTTACAATATGCCCATATATTGCCTCATTAGATTGGAGAGATTATGCAAGGCGAACTGGTCGCCATTGACTTAGAGACCACTGGGCTAGACAGCGCCAAAGATTTTATTATCGAAGTGGGTGCTGTTCGGATGCGAGATGGGGTTATTGTAGATGAACTCTCCATTTTGGTAAAACCGCCTGTGTCTATTCCCCCTTATGTCACACATCTGACAGGGATTACCCAAGATGATGTTGCCGATGCACCTCTCATTGAAGATGTTCTGCCAAAATTGGTAGAATTTGTTGGCGATAGCCCTATTATTGCCCATAACAATGTTTTAGAGATGGGATTTTTGCAAACTCGTTATGGTGTCCTCAAACACAATATTGGCATAGATACCTACGAGGTCGCCGCCGTTTTATTACCGCGTGCTGTGCGCTATAACCTCAACAGTCTCACCCAAGAAATGGGGATTGTTTTAGATAATGCCCATCGCGCCCTCGATGATGCGCGGGCAACCGCATTGCTCTATTGGATTTTTTGGAATAAATTACTCGCATTACCCGATGCAATCATCGCAGAAATTTGCGATTTAGCCCGTGGGTTAGACTGGGAGACGGCACCCGTATTTGATGCGGTATTCTCTGCAAAACGTCTTGAGGGTGTCCCATATACCCCTCATGTTCTCTTTTCTGCCTTGCCAGATGCCCAAAAGACCCTCATAAGGACAGAAACCCTCAATGGTGCAGTATCTACGCTCATAGAGGGGTATATCGGTGAAAATGGCTCATTTGCCACAACCTTGCCCAATTTTGAATTTCGTCCCCAGCAAGTGGAAATTGCGACTGCGATTGCCCGTGCATTCGAGATGAGTGACCACTTTATCATTGAGGCAGGGACAGGTGTCGGCAAATCGATTGGCTACCTCATGCCCGCTATTTTATGGGCAAAATCGCAAAATAAGCGAGTCGTCATCTCGACCAATACCATCAATCTCCAAGACCAACTCATTGGCAAGGATATTCCCTTGTTGCAACAGGGGCTAGAAGCGCCATTTATTGCCACCGTTATTAAAGGCAAAGGGAATTATCTGTGTCCGCGCCGTGTGGAAACCATTCGGCGTTTTCGCCCACAAAATACCATAGAATTACGTATTTTGGCTAAAATTTTGATATGGACGCTCGAAAGTCAGTCGGGTGATAAATCAGAAATTACCCTACGGGGCAATGTTGAGCATGAGGTATGGAATCGGTTTACAGCACAGGATGATAATTGTAGTTACGACCGATGCGAAGCCCAAATGGAAGGGGTTTGCCCCTTCTATAAGGCGCGTAAGACCGCAGAAGAAGCCCAATTGATTATTGTGAATCATGTATTGTTGCTGTCTGATGTGTTGACCAATAGCCGTGTATTGCCCGAATATGAGTATCTGGTGATTGATGAGGCACATCAACTCGAAGAAGCTGTCACCAATAGCTTGACCATTCGCATAGATGCCAGCACACTCATTCGTTATCTGTCCGATTTGGGGACACCCCAAAAAGGCTTATTTCATGAAATTATCAACACACTCAAAGACAATCTCGCCCCCACGGACTTGCAATCGGTCACGTCATATATCCAAAGTGTGGGTGAAGCGCTTGTGGTCATGCGGAGTCATGTGAGCAGTGTCTTTAAGGCATTTAGCGGGATTGCCGAAGAGGGACAAGATGAACGGTATTCGGACAATTATATCAATTTGCGAATAGAATCTGCCCAACGCAAGACTCGTTCCTTTCAGATGGCAATGAATCGGTGGGATACCCTCACAGAATTTTTTGATGTGATTACCACCGCCCTCACCCGCCTCAAAAAAGCGGTGAGTAAGTTTAATCAGCAGAAGCATCTTGGTCATCTTGAAAAACATCTGGAAAGCACCGCCCAATATCTCCAGAATACCTATCAACAATTACGCCAATTTTTTATACAAGGTGATGAAAATCTCATCTATTGGCTCAGTGGTGAGGCGGTGTCTGAATATCTCACATTGAATATTGCCCCACTGCGTATTGGACGGCTGCTAGAACAGCATCTCTGGACGCAAAAAAAATCGGTTATATTGACCAGTGCGACACTCAATGCCCACGATGAATTTCATTTCATCAAAGACCGCCTTCATGCCCATACGATTCAGGCAATGGATGTGGGTTCACCGTTTGATTATCGCCAAAGCACCTTGTTATATGTGCCAAACGATATTCCAGAAATCAACGATAAGCAGGGGTATCAAAAAGGCGTGGAAAAAGCCATTATTGACCTCGCGCTGGCGCTTGGCGGAAAAGTCTTGGTGCTATTCACCAGTTATGCCCATTTGCGCCAGACATCGCAAACAGTCACCCCCATTTTGGAGCAAAACAACATTATCCTCTATGACCAGAGTGATGGTTCTAGCCGAAATAGTTTGTTAGAGGGGTTCAAAACATCGGAACGAGCGGTGTTGTTTGGCACAAAGAGCTTTTGGGAGGGGATAGATATTGCAGGTGACAAACTGAGCGCACTGGTGTTGCCCCGTTTGCCATTTGCTGTCCCAAGTGATCCCATTTTCATGGCACGGTCAGAACTCTATCAAGAATCGTTCTTAGAATATGCCTTGCCTGATGCAATTTTGCGTTTTCGGCAGGGATTTGGTCGGCTCATCCGCACCAGCACCGACAGAGGCATTGTCGCCATCTTGGATGCACGGGTACTGAACAAACGTTATGGCGCGACCTTTTTAGAATCGTTGCCAGATTGCACCATGCGCGATGGGTCATTGGATAATTTAGCATCTACCGCCTTGAGTTGGTTAAATAAGTGAGGCACTATGCGGACTCCTGCTGGAAAAGAATGTAAACACTACTATCAGGATTTTCATCGTGGACGTGATATTCAAGAATGTCGGCTGGCAAAACAAAATCTGGACTCGTTGCGGTGGCATCCCAAAGATTGTGCCACCTGCCCTGTCCCAGAGATTCTTCATGCCAATTCTAGCCCGTATTTGGAACTTGTACTCACCATCCAAAATCGGTTTTTGGGCTTTGGGCGTAATCTCAAACTCGAAGCCACCTGTACACGGCATAAAATCCCCATTGAAAATCCGATAGTGGGATGCCCTAAATGTGCAGAAAACCGCCCTGCATTAGATTTATTTCGTAAAGCCCTTGAGCAGATAGATGAGTCTGATGATTAAAGCCTTTTTGTGTGATGAAACCGCGTTTTGCTCGGCAGAAGCTACCGTGATTATCCCCATTTTAGGGCATGTCACCGCGCATAAAATCACATTAGTCTTGTTGACAAATCCCCAAGATACCCCCACGCAAGCACAGGGGCGTTTGGAGCATATTCCACAATTAGCTGATACGAAGCCATTCGTCACCCACCGCGAAAATAGTCATTTTGAGCGTAAGTATCCCACCTTTTTTGCCGAAATTTTGGCACGGGTGGGCATTGAACCCAACGAAGCCCTCATCATTAGCTCAAGCAAAAGTGATATTGTTGCGGGTCAGCAATTGGGTGTGAATGGCTTTCATCTGACAGAAGGAACAGCATCATTTAATCATTATTATGGCACATGGGCAGATTTTGTGGGATGTATCGCACAAGATAATTGGGCAGATAGCTATGAACCCATTTTGCTCGCCCCTCACATGATAGCCCCTCAATTGATTGGCAATCTGGGCGCATTACAGGGGTTGTTGCAGAATATCAAATCTGAATTTTGGCATCAACACCCAGACCCACAAGAATGGTCTGCCTATCAGATTATGTGTCATTTGCTAGAAAGCGAAGAAACGGTACAGCGTCCGCGTCTGGAAAAAATCTTATCGCAAGATAATCCATTTCTCTCAGAGAATATCAATCCCCCTACTCCACAATGCGATTTAGATGAGACGGCATTGGCAGATGTATTTTATACAGCACGCAAGCAAACACTCGCATGGCTAAACACCCTACCCAAAGAGGTATGGGGGCGTGTCGCTCGCCATAGCATTTTTGGACCGACCACTTTCTTAGAGATGGCACACTTCACCGCCCAACATGACCGTTTGCATATCAATCAATTGTGCCAAACGTTGCAAAAATGCCATTAGAGGATAGAGATGAGTTTGAGTTTTATAATACACGCCCACCTATTATGTCATGAGATGGCAGAGTATGCTAACATAGCTCCATATTTTGTTTATAAATTGTCATGAGACACTATGCACCCTATTTTACGGTATATTATCACTCAATCTCGTTGGATAACACGCCTCATGGCGCGTAATTTGGAATTAGAGGATGAGGTCAAAAAATTGAAGTCGCAATTGCAACGTCAACAGCGACTCAACAACGAAAATGAAATCCTCAAAGATGCCATTGTTCGTAATGTTTCTCATGAGCTAAAAACGCCTCTTTTACATCTTAAATCGGCAATTTGGATGCTGGATGATACCGAGACCACCGATAAACAGGGTGAATTGGTACACTATGCCAAACAAGCCACTACCCGTCTTGAAATTTTGGTCAAAAATATCAGTTTATTAAGTGCCAGCTCACAAGTATCTCCGGGTCCCGTTATTGTGCGTGATGCACTTGAATATGCCAAACGCAATTTGAGACGCATTTGGGAATATCAAAAAGACATAGCACGGGTTGAATTTGACTCAAAAGGTGATATTCCGCCCGTTTTTGCCGATAAACAAGGTCTATCTATCGTTTTGCAATTGCTCCTCGATAATGCCCTCAAATTTAGCGAAAAAGAAGTGGTGGTGCGTGTATCGCTACAAGCCGACCAAGTGCGAATTATGGTAGATGACTGTGGCATCGGCATCCCCAAAGACAAAATAGATAAGATATTTGACAGTTTTTACCAAATAGATTTTTCATCTACGCGCCAATATGGGGGTATGGGTATTGGACTCGCTATTGTTCGCCTCATCTTAGACCGCCATCAGGTGCAAATCTTTGTAGAAAGTGAAGTTGGCAAAGGCAGTAAGTTCTGGTTCGATTTACCTATAGTTTCCATTCCAGAAAATGAGTAATCTTCATCTTTGTTAATTTGATTTACCCCTGTTTCATGGTAGAATATATTCAAGATTTAGTTAGTTCTGAATGTCACAATTAAAATGAACAAAATAAAACTTCATGGTGTCAGTCATTTTTTTACAGATAAGGGCAAGGTGAGATGACCTCTCAAACAATAACTCTAGTGAATAATGTAGGTCTAAAGCCTCATGCTGGTTCATCAGATTTCGATTTGGATAAGGCAGTTAAGGCTGTAGAGACATCCATGCTCAATATCATCAACAGTGATATTGATGTTCTAAGAGATGCCAGTCGGCATATCATTAATTCGGGCGGAAAACGGATTCGCCCCAAAGTGGTCTTGCTTAGTTATGTCGCTACAGGTGGTACAGATATTGATTATGCCGTGCCACCCGCCGCCGCCATTGAACTTGTTCATACCGCCAGCGTGGTTCATGACGATATCAATGACCATGGCGTGGTAAGGCGTGGTCGCCCATCAGTGAATGCACTTTGGGGGCGTACCTTTGCCCTGCTCACAGGTGATTTTTTATTCACCAAAGTTTATGAACTCATGTCACCCTATGGCGACCTCAATATTTTGTTTGCCCGCGCCGCCATCGCGTTGGTTGAAGGCGAAACCCTTCAAGCCGCCGCCGTAAAAAACAATACCCTCACCAGTGAAATTTATTTTAAGATTATCGCCCTCAAAACGGCGGAATTATTCCGTGCAGGGGCGATGTTGGGTGCAAAACTCAATGATGCACCAGAGGCGCATGTGGAAGCACTTGCCCAATATGGCTATAATGTCGGCATGGCATTTCAGATTGTAGACGATATTTTGGATGTCATTGGTGACGAATCTGAATTGGGCAAAACAGCCAATTTGGATAAAGACCAAGGCAAGGGTTTCACATCCGTTCAAGAGGATGATGTGATGAACAATGTCAAACAGAAATTAATGGATGGAGAGCGCCTCATCCAAGCCCGTCTCCAAGCCGAACAATTTGTCGAATGGGGTATTTCTGCGATAGATGTATTGCCCGCATCTCCCGCCAAAGATGCCCTCATAGACCTCGCTAAAGTGGTGATTGAACGCCAATTCTAATAACTATCACTAGCATCCTGCTTTGGCATCCGTTACGATTCATGTAGCGGATGTTTTTATTTATGGGGAAAAATTCACATGGTCAAATTGATAACCATTGAACAAACACGACTAATTGAATCGCAAGCCGATGCGTCTGGTTTTTCATACGCACAAATGATGGATAATGCGGGATACGCCACCGCCCGTTATGCAATGCACATGCTCAAAGACACACTCCAAAAACCGCGTATCACCATTTTGGTCGGTGGGGGGAATAATGGTGGTGATGGATTGGTAGCGGGCAAATATTTGGCGGAATCGGGTGATATGGATGTGCGTTTTTATCTCCTCAAACGGCTCGATGAAGCCTATGACCCTTACCGTGTTATACTCAGTACAGGATTATTTATGGCATATTCCGAGGATGACCGCGATGGTCGTGTATTGCGTCATATGGTTGCCAGCACCGATTTGGTGATAGATGCGCTACTCGGCATCGGTGGACGTAGCGCATTAGAGGGCGATTTGGGGCGTATCATACGCTTAACCAGACAAGCCATTCGGGAACGCCAGATAGAGGTGGCAAACCCACCGATTATCCATGTAACAAACCCAACATTTTTGCCACATCAACACCCACCGCGCATTTTGGCGGTAGATTGCCCTAGTGGGGTAAATTGTGATACAGGCGATGCGGAGGTCGGTGTCCTCAATGCCGATGCGACTATCACCTTTATCGCGCCAAAAATTGGCTTGGTCAAGTATCCCGCCGCCAATTATGTGGGTGAATTGGTGATTGCCCCCATTGGCATCCCGACCACCCTACCCGCGATGCAGGTGGGGGTGGATGAATTGGTCACAGGGCAGATGGTGAAGGCAATGTTGCCCGCACGCCCATCGGAGAGCAACAAAGGGACATTTGGCAAAACGTTGATTGTCGGCGGGAGCGCCCAATATGTGGGAGCGATGTATTTATCGGCATTGGGAGCATATCGGGCTGGGGCGGGGATTGTCACCATTGCCACACCCCCACCAACCATAGCGACTTTGGCGGGAAATTTGCCAGAGGCGACATGGTTGCCATTATCGCATCAGGATGGCATGATTTCATCAGGTGCTGTTTCGACTATTTTTAGCAAAATCGGCACATACGAGTCGTTACTAATCGGTCCTGGTCTGGGACAATCCCCAATCACCGAACAGTTTGTGACCTCATTTTTTACTGATGAGGGGGTATATCTAGAAAGCCCCAATATAAGCGGTGTAAATCCATTAATTCGGCATTTGCTAGGCAGAGAGGCTAATCGCCTGAATGCGCCGAATTTGGTCATAGATGCCGATGCGCTTAACATTTTGGCGAAACGGGATAAGTGGTGGGAACTCTTACCTCCCTATACCATCATTACACCGCATCCGGGCGAGATGGCGCGACTGTGTGATATCTCTACCTCAGAAGTACAAGCGAACCGATGGGAATTGGCTCTACAAAAAGCCAAAAAATGGCAGGTGATTATTCTGCTCAAAGGGGCGCATACAACAATTGCTACGCCAGAAGGAAATTTATATGTTTTGCCATTTAAAAACGATGCCCTTGCCACCGCAGGGACAGGCGATATTTTGGCGGGGTTAATCGCAGGATTATTGGCAGGAGGGGCTACTCCCCTTCATGCGACCATCATCGGCGGGTATGTGCATGGTCTGGCTGGAGAAATTGCCTATGCCCGTCATGGTGACGGGCGCAGTGTGATTGCCACCGATATTTTAGCGTATATCCCGCAAGCATTTGGGCAAATTAATCTGGTTTGAGACGGTCTTTCGCCAATTTTTTGCCCGCCTCAATGCTGTCTTGGACGGTATTTGCGGGCAAAATACTTATCACACCCTCTTTATGGGTCTTTCGCAGAGAAATTCTGGGTCCTTTGAATAACCCATAAATTGCCCCTATCATCGTACCAATGATGAATCCAGAAAAAAACTTGCTATTGTCCATTTTTATCCCCCTTTGTTGGTGTCCGTCTGATTGCCTTGCGGATGCCACCGACATCGCGTAAAAACACAAATAATCCCGCAAAAAAGGCTTGTGTGTTCACAATAGGACTCGTGATATTTTTACTCACAAATTGGGCAGTTTCTTTGGCTGTCTCAAGCGTCTCTTTGGTGTTTTCAATAATTGGCTTAATTTCATCTTGTACAGTAGAAATCAATCTGGCAACCTGTAGAATGAGTGCCACCAATGCCAATATTACCAAAATAAACTCGAAAGCGAGGATAATGATAAAAATATCTCGAATCATGCCAATGCGCGGTGCGGTTTGGGACGGGTCTGTGAATAGTGCAAGGAGCACTCCACCAACGAACAGCACGACGATAAAAATAATCGGTGGAATACTGACGAGTAAAATAAACTTTATAAGCGAAAAAGGTTTTTTCTCTTCTTCTGCCACAGCGTTATCTGCGGGTGTTGGTTGTGGTAATTTGTCTTGACTCATAAAAAACGCACCTTAACGGGTTGGGCGCTTATCAGTGCGCCGTGATGAGAGGATATGGGCAAAAATAAGCAATGTGACTGCCCCAAATAATGCAGGTAAAATATGGAGTGCGCCAATATTGAATAATCGGAAATTGAGTAACACACCGCCCAAATGCCCAATACCAAAACCAACCCAACTTGACATCAAAAATAATGCCAAACGGCGCACGTCACCACCCAATACCAAGTGGAAAAATGCACCTAGTAATGTGGCAATAACAAACCCAAGTGTGATAGTTGGTGTTGGCAAGTGTTTTTCCGTCCGATGTAATGTGCTATAATGCAATCAAGGTGAAGTTTAACACAAACTTGCGTTTTGAACACGTCTTAAAGTGAGTAAATTGTTGATGAGTATTCTTGAGCATAGTATTCTCATTCCCACTGCTGTCGAAAATGTTTGGCAGTTTGTGAGTAATATTGAGAACAATGCCCTATGGCTGGCAGATTGTCGTAGTATTGCCTTTCTCACATCCTATAAACAAGGTCGCGGCGCACGTTGGCGACATACCAACGAAGGCGGGCGAGATTATGTCATCGAAATTGCCAATTGGTATGAACGAGTTGGGTATCGCTACACTATTGTCAACGGCGCACCCTACGCCACCAATGCGGGTATTATCCGCCTGCAAGAGACCCCAGAAGGGACAATTGTCCAATGGACATTTGAATATACCCTAACGGGTTTTTTGAGTGGGGTACGCAATACGATGAGCGTGAAGCGCAGTATTGAAGGCAATATCATAGACAGTCTACAAACACTCTATAAACAAGTGGGCAAATCTAAAGGGGTTGTGCCATTTACCCCAAAATCACTGATGCAAGATGCGCCAGATGCCGAAGCACGCGCTCAATATAAGCCACGCCATCCATCGCTGTTTACAGATAAACCCGCGGATGAATTTTCTGCCGCCGATTTATTGACAGAACCGCCCTTCTCTGATGAAGATACCAAACAACGCCCCGCTGTGACTTCTGATGAAATTCAGACCGATGTGGCTTTTAATGCCACCGAAGCGCGTGCGACCTTATTTGAAAAACCCAAAGACCCCGATTTCTTGGCAGGTATAGATGCCGATACCGCCATGAATGTCCCCAAGCCCACAGCGACACAATCTTCACCAATTTTAGAGAAACCAACGGTAGAAGTATCGCCACTTTTCACAACAACAGAAAAACCGACAGCAGAAGTGCCTATATTAGCGCCAACACCAGAAAATAATCCCTATGAATTGCCAAAACTCAATGAGCCATCGGCATTAGACACCTCTCAATTGAGCATTTTCGATATTTTTGGGATGCAAAAGCCCAGCGAAACCCAACAGATGAAAGCCGTTGAACAGTCGGCGGTAGAGGCATATATTCCCACCCCACTCTCGCGCATAGGTACACCACCAAAACCAACGGCGATTGTCGAAATGTCATTCGGACGGGTCGGCAGGAAAATATTGCTACGGCGTAAAATGGTTAAATTACGCAAACCACAATAGTGAATCAAAAAACCGCTATTTCTAGCGGTGTTTTGTGCGGGTGAGTAATGGGACTTGAACCCACAGCCTTCTGATTCACAGTCAGACGCTCTAACCAATTGAGCTATACCCACCATATGAAGAGTATGATACGTGATAGTCGAAAAAAATTCTAGTCCCTTTTTAGCACTATCACAGAGCTTTGGCTCTTTTTTATGGGAATTTTATGCCATTTGGGGATAAATCCATATCCCAAAACACGCTCATTCACCCGTCTTTCAATATCGCTTGGAGTATGGTGATTTGCCACTGTATATACGGCATCCACCAAACGGGTTTGAATATTTCGGCGCATCAATTCACCATCTAATACAATGATAACCTGCCCATTTGCTTTCATCACCCGATGCAATTCATCCAGCGTCTGTGGCTCAAAAATGAATGCCGTTGGGAAGGTGCAGACGGCATATTCAAATTGGGCATCCCCAAACGGCAATGCCATACCACTTGCACGCACAAGACGCGGATATATACCCTGCTTGGTTAGTTTTTTCTGGGCAATTTTGCCCATCTGTACCGATATATCCAAGCCAATTGCATGATACCCGCGTGTGAATAAATCGTGCTGTATATCACCTGTCCCATGCGCCAATTCTAAGATGCCCCCTGCTTCAGATGGCGGGGGTAAAAAGTCGAATATCGCCCATTGCCATGCTCGCCAATCGCCCAAAGAAACCGTTTTGCTCACCGTATCATAGGTGAATGCCATTTCGTGATAGAGCAATCGAAAGGCAAATTTGACAAACCAATCGCGCAGATTCATCTACCCAATGCCCGCAGAATTTCATCGGGTTTATCGGTAATAAGTCCGTTTACACCCATTTTTGCCAATTCAACGGCACGGGCAGGGTCATTTACCGTCCATGTATTGATAAAATTGGCTTGAACCTTATATTGGGCGAGTGTTGCTTCATCCAAAATCGCCTGATACGGATGATGTGCCTCAAAAGCGAATCTGTCTGGAGTGGGAATATATTCAGCTGGTGCGGTCAGATACCCCAATGGCACATCTGCATAAATACCACGAAAACGCATGAGGACATATGGATTGAATGATGAGACAATCACCCGCTCTTTCATGCCGTAACTATGGATGAGTTGTGCCACCAAAGACTCTAACCCATTACTCTCGATTTCGCGTGATTTAATTTCGATATTGATAAATAACTGCCTACCCACCGCTAAAAAAACTTCTTCTAATGTGGGGATTTGTGTATTGGCAAATGACACATCAAACCAAGACCCCGCATCCAATAATTTGAGTTCCGCAAGGGTCATATCGGCAATATCACCCGTCCCATTGGTTGTACCTTCTACCGAAAAATCGTGTAGGATGACAATTTTTCCATCTTTGGTGCGGTGAACATCCAATTCAATGCCATCCGCACCTTGTTTGTGCGCCAATTCAAAGGCGGGAATGGTATTCATCGGTGCATAGGCACTCGCGCCGCGATGCCCAAAGACCACTGTGCGCCCTGAATACATATTTTCCAAAATCGTCTTGGCACTCATCTTTTATTGACCGTGCCAATTTGAATCTCATTTCCCACCACACGGGTTTGATAGGTTGGCACATCACTATAAGCCGGTGCAGACAGAACTTTGCCCGTGCAAATATCAAATTTCGCGCCGTGTCTGGGGCAAATCACCACCCCGTCTTCAACCTCACCATCCGCCAATGGATTGCCATCGTGTGTACATACATCTTCAATGGCACAATATTCGCCACTGACATTATAAATTGCGACCCATTTATTACCAATTTCAACAACAATCGGCGGGTCACCAGCATTTAGCTCATCGGTTGTGGCAACGGTGATAAATTCAGACATAAACTACTCCTCATCTTCAGATTGCCAAAATTCTAACCCATATAAGCCGACATGCAAGGCTTTTAGCCCCAACAACGCACATTTGACCCGATTGGCGGTGAGTGGAATCCCCAGCATATCAAACACATCCTCTTTGCCAATATGCTTCACCTCGTCTATGCTCAATCCCAAAATGCGCTCACCAAGCATAGAGGCGGCGGCTTGGCTCACCGCACACCCTTCCCCGTCCCAGCCAATATGCGTGATAACTTGTTCAGCGTTCACGCGCAGGGTCAGCCGTAGCCTATCACCACAAAGCGGATTACGCATCTCAAAGTCGAGTGTTGCGGGGTTGACCACGCCTTTATGACGTGGATTCATTCCATGGTCTAAAATATTTTCACGATACATTGCATCCATGATGTGCCTCTATCTCTTAAAAAATACTGTCGTTTTATGTAATGCGCTAATGAGCCTATCCACATCTTCATGGGTCGTATATACATAAAAACTGGCGCGAGTCGTTGCACCAACACCCAATAACCGATGTAACGGCTGGGCGCAATGATGACCAGAGCGCACCGCAATGCCTTCAAAATCCAATGCCTGTGATAAATCGTGTGCATGGACATTGGCGAGTGTAAATGAAATCACCCCGCCCCGCGAGGTACTATCGCCATAAACAGTGATATTAGGCAATTCGCGTAGACAGTCTAAGGCATAGTGGGTGATATTTTGGATATGGGCATGAATCGCATCTAAGCTAATGTTAGAGAGATAATCTATCGCATAACCGAGTCCGATGGCTTGTGCGATATTAGGCGTGCCTGCCTCAAATTTGGCGGGGAGTTCCCCACAGGTGAATCCGTCAAATGTCACCTCAGAAATCATGCTACCACCACCCAAAAACGGGGGCATGGCTTCTAAATGGGCTTGTTTGCCATATAGCACACCAACACCCGTTGGAGCGCACATTTTATGCCCACTAAAGGCGAAGAAATCTACGTCTAGCGCCTGAATATCTACTGGCATGTGTGGGACGCTTTGTGCGCCATCCACCACGATAATTGCGCCTGCTTCATGTGCCAAACGGGTCATATCTGCGATGGGGTTAATTGTCCCCAACACGTTGGAACAATGGGTTATCGCCACCAATTTAACCGAATGGTCTGATAGTAGCCGTTGATAGGCGGGCATGTCTATCTCGCCGTGTGGTGTGATGGGGATAAAGCGGATGGTAAAGCCTTTTTCTTGCGCCAACATCTGATATGGCACAATATTGGCATGATGCTCCATTTGTGAGACCAATATTACATCGCCCACTTTCAGATTTGCCCTGCCCCATGTGTTGACCACAAGGTTAATGCCTTCGGTTGTGCCTTTAGTGAAAACAATCTCACGTTTGCTTTTGGCGTTGATAAACCCCTTCACTTTTTTTCGTGCCGATTCATAGGCATCGGTGGCGAGTTCACTCAGTTGATGAATCCCACGATGCACATTGGCATGATAACGCCGATGATAATCATTAAGCGCCTCAATGACCACCTCTGGCATTTGGCTCGAAGCCGCGCTATCCAAATAGGTGAGCAGATTGCCTGTTTGGTGGTGTTGTGCCAAAATCGGAAAATCGGCTTTAATAGTTTTTACGTCAAAAATGTGTTCTGCTGGTAGTGTCATGAAAATACCCTCCTAGCCTATTATCGAATAAACAAAATGGCACATCTAGTGATACGATGCGCCATTTTGTCATGAATGATTCGTGACGGGGTGTTACAAAGGTCACTCGCCTACGATTTTTGCTTCAATAGCTTCTTTTAGGCGTTCCCGTACACGTTCAAATGGCACACGTTGGAGCAATTCATCAAAGAATCCGTCAATCACCATCAATTGTGCTTGTTGGCGGGGGATGCCTCTGCTCATCAGATAAAACAAAATATGTTCTTCTAATGTGCCAAAAGTTGCCGCGTGCGAACATTTCACATCATCGGCTTCAATTTCTAATCCCGGTATAGCATCCATGCGGGTGCTATCGCTCAACATGAGGTTACGACAAACCTGATACCCATCAATTTTTTGCATATCGGGCAGAGATTTAATCATACCTTGCCAAACGGTGCGCGATTCGTCTTTGCCAGCACCCTTAAACAACAAATCGGATACGGTGCGCGGTGCATTGTGATTTTGTTGGGTATCGAGGTCAAAATGTTGGTCTTTATCGGCAAAGAAAAAGCCAGACATCCGCGCTGTTGAACCAATGCCATCAATATCAATTTCCAGTTGGGCTTTGGTCAATTTACTGCCCATTGTGCCAACAATCCAGTCGAGATTTGCATCACGTCCCACGCGGGCGCGTTGATGGCTAAACTCGAAGGTATTGCGATTCCAATCTTGCAACGCCACATATTTTAGGTTTGCACCATCACCCACCAAGAGTTCTGTCACACCGATATATGTCGCTTGTTCGGCTGTATCAGAAGAGGCATATTCGACCTGAACAGTTGCCTGTGCATTTTCTTCTAGGACAATCAACACATGCCCAAAATTTGCCCCGCTATGGGTGTTGTAAATCACGATGTGGAATGGCACTTCAATCGCTTTATTGCGTGGCACAATCAACACCGCGCCATAATCCCATAATGCCCCGTGCAAGGCGGCAAATTTACCATCTGTGGGCAAAACAGCTTTGGTCATCAAATACTCGCGGATGAGGCTTTCATGGGTTTTACTGGCGCTGACTAAATCGGTAAAAATCACGCCTTGCGCCTTTACATCCTCGCTAAAAGTGTAATCTACCAATTTGCTGTCCACAAACACCAACCGTCCACCCTCACCTTCCCCAACGAGGGGTTCTAAGCGATAGGCGGGGACTGTGGCGAGTGATGCGCCATTGGGGGGAATTAATTTTTCGGCTTCATGCCACCGAATAGATTGATAACCAGTGCGTCGCCATGCTTCATCCTGTGTGGTGGGCATTGGCAACGATTCATATACACCCCAAGATGTTTCGCGCAAGTCGCGTAACCATTGGGGGTCTTGATTTTGTTCGCTGACAGCAAGAACATTATCTAGCGTATAATTAGGGGCAACTACCCCTGTCGTGCGTCGTCTTACAGCAACCACAAATATCGTCTCCTTTATGGCGTGTTATTAGGTATGTAAGGGCGCAACACGATGATGCGCCCCATGCTAGGAACAAAATTTAGCCGATTGACCCCTCAAGCTGAATTTGAATGAGGCGGTTCATTTCGAGTGCATATTCCATCGGCAATTCTTTGACGAGTGGCTCTAGGAAGCCGTTCACAATCATCGCATTGGCATCGTCCTCTGTGAGTCCACGACTCATCAGATAAAACAATTGCTCTTCGCTGATTTTGCTCACAGAGGCTTCATGCCCCATTGTCACTTTTTCGTTTTCGATTTCGATGTATGGGTAGGTATCGGAACGGCTTTTGTCGTCCAATAACAACGCATCACACGCGACATTGCTCTTGGCATTGGTCGCATTGGGTCCAATTTTTAGCAACCCGCGATAGCTGGCGCGTCCACCGTCTTTGCTGATGGATTTGCTGATAATTTGGCTGGTGGTATTGGGCGCAAGATGGGTGATTTTTGCCCCTGCGTCCAGATGTTGCCCCTTACCTGCAAAGGCGATGGATAAGACTTCGCCATGTGCGCCTTCACCTGCCAAGATAACGGCGGGGTATTTCATGGTGAGTTTACTGCCCAAATTGGCATCTACCCATTCCATTGTGGCGTGTTTGTGTGCCACAGCGCGTTTGGTCACAAGGTTATACACATTATTTGACCAGTTTTGGATGGTCGTATACCGGCAACGTCCCCCGTCTTTGATGATGATTTCCACCACCGCGCTATGCAGACTATCGGAGCTATAGGTGGGGGCAGTACAACCTTCTACATAATGCACATACGCGCCTTCATCCACAATGATGAGGGTACGCTCAAATTGACCCATATTTTTGGTATTGATACGGAAATATGCCTGCAATGGCATTTGTACCTGTACCCCTGGTGGCACATAGATGAAAGACCCACCAGACCACACAGAGGTGTTGAGGGCGGCATATTTATTGTCGTTGAATGGGATGATTGTCCCAAAATATTCGCGCACAAGGTCGGGATATTCGCGCAAGGCAGAATCCATATCCAAGAAAATCACACCTTTAGATTCGAGGTCTTTATGGATGTTATGATAGACCGATTCCGAATCGTATTGAGCCGATACGCCTTGCAAAAATTTTTGCTCGGCTTCGGGAATCCCCAATTTATCAAAGGTGTCTTTAATTTCGGATGGCACATCATCCCAGTCGCGCTCAGAACGGTCACTGGCACGGACATAATAGTAAATGTCATCATAGTTGATGTCGTTCAACATGCCACTACCGCCCCATTGCGGGGTTGGACGGCTGACAAAATGCTCATAGGCTTCCAAACGAATGTCTGTCATCCATTGTGGTTCATTTTTCATGGCGCTAATCTGGCGCACCACATCGGCATTGATACCTTTTTCGGAGATGAATTTATATTTCACATCATCATCATGAAAGCCATAGGCACTATCATAATCTTCACGAATCCCCTTTAACGAGGATTCCTCATCAGTTAGTTGTTTTTCGCTTGGCACGAAATCAGTCATGGAAATAACCTTTCTGCCCTATTCGGCAACTACACTATACTTTTCACGTACCCAGTCGTAGCCCTGTTCCTCAAGCCGTAAAGCGAGGTCTGCGCTACCGCTTTCCACAATCTGACCAGCAAACATCACATGAACAAATTGAGGTTTGATGTAATTCAAAATGCGTTGATAGTGGGTGATGACCAACACGCCCAATTCGGGACCACGCAAGACATTGACCCCTTCAGACACAATCCGCAAGGCATCAATATCTAAGCCAGAATCGGTTTCATCTAGCACAGCCATTTTGGGTTCTAATACTGCCATTTGCAAAATTTCGGCACGCTTTTTCTCGCCACCGCTAAAGCCATCATTCAAATAACGCCCCGCAAATGAGTGGTCTACTTGCAGTGAGTCCATCTTGGCTTTCATCATACGGCGAAAATCTGGGATAGACATGCCCTTACTACCTGGGTCTATCTCTTTCATGCGGGCATTCACCGCATGGCGCAAAAAGTTTGCCAATGTAATCCCTGGGATGGCAACAGGATATTGAAATGCCAAAAATATGCCCAAGCGACTACGTTCATCGGCTTCTAGGTCTAGTACATTTTCACCATCAAAAAAAATCTCACCATCGGTCACTTCATAGGCAGGATTGCCCATCAAGACATTGGCTAACGTGCTTTTACCAGACCCGTTGGGTCCCATTAACGCATGGACTTCGCCTTGGTTAATCGTTAAATTGACACCACGCAAAATGGGTTCTTCTTTACCTTCAACTCTTGCGTGTAGATTGCGTATTTCTAACGTTGCGCCCATTCAGGGGTTAACCTCCTCGTTGCTTCTTATCAATGTTTAATACGGGTTAAATTTAGATTGTACCCTATAGCATACACTTGAGTATACCAATGCCCTTGTGTGGATGTCAATATTTATGATAGAGTTTATAAAAATTAATCAATGAGTTTCATCAAATACTCATTTTTTGAGTGTAAAATATCGATACTCGCAAACAGAAAAAGGATAAAAATAATATGTCAGATGTCACCGTCAAAACAGAAGTGGGTTTAATCGAGGCATTGCGCTCGGTAATTGACCCCGAAATTGGGATGAATATTATCGAATTAGGGTTGATTCGCTATACCGATATTCAACCAGACCGCGCCAATGTCACCATGATAATGACCACGCCATTTTGCCCCTATGCCCCACAATTATTGGAGCAAACACGGCGCACATCACAAGAATATTTGGGCGTGCCAACTACCGTCGAAATGGGAATCGAAATGTGGGATCCCAGCATGATGGAAGAAGGCGCGGCAGATGATTGGGGATTGTTTTAACACGTTGATAATAGTGATAAGGGCACATTGGTTGCGCCCTTATCATTATTATCTATCGTTTGGGGCGGTTGTTGCGAATAAATTCAAGTGGGTCTACATAGTCCCGTTCAATACGTGCCAAATCCATCCCAGGCCAGTCGCCTGCATATCGCTCCAATGCAGTGGAACGGACAATATCAAAGTGTAAATGGGCGGCAAAATTACCAAAGCCTTTGCCCACTTCACCGATTTTTTGCCCACGTTTGACCCTATCACCAACTTTTACCGTCACATTTTGCATGTGACCATAACGGCTATAATAAATCGCGCCATCTGCCGTGCGGAGTGGATCGTGCCGAATGACAGTCACATTGCCCCAAATCCTCATATCACCCTGAAAGATGACCACACCACTGGCGGTTGCATAGACTGGCTTGCCACGGTCTTGGTCCCATGAGCCAAGATTGAGGTCTACACCAGGATGATAGGCACGATTATTAGAGATATAAGCGGCGGCGGTTTTTCTACCAAATCCTGTCGCATCACGCCAGCCTTGGGGCCAAAGAATCGTTCCTTGTGCATCGGTTAATGACTCAAATACAGGAGAATCAAACCCATCTGCCACAGGTACACCAGGGTTTGGTTTATCTTCTTTAATTGGCACAATACGGCGCACACGCACCGCATCAAAAGCAATATCTCGGTCTTTTTCACCTGTGACATCGTTCAAAAATACTTTGCCTGCGTTTTCTTGGGTCTTAACAAGGTCAAAAATCCCCAAAGACACCCATATATTACGATAAATAGATTGATTAAGGTCTACAACCACTTCGGTATTTGTGCCACGAATCCCATGTATTTTATAACGTGCTTTTTTGGTGGTGGCGTTTTTTGCGGGAATAAATACCGAAATCTGATAGATACCATCGGCGGGGAGTGCTGTTTTCCACTCTGACCACACTTTGCTGGTGGTCTCTTGGGTGGATGTGTAGCTAAATTTCCATGTCATTGCACCAGAGGTCTCTTTATATTCTGGCTGACCCGTATAAGTCCCGCTCCGATGCCCTGCCTGACCAAAAAATATCACTTTTTCTTCTGCAAAGGCGGTGCCTTGTGGCGGGGTATTGGTCAAATCGGTGGTGATGCCCCCGCTTGTATCGGGTGGTGAGGTTGTTGTCCCTGGTATTAGGGTATTCACCGCCGCCCATTGGGGTGTGTCGCCATAACGCCACCAGCTTAACCCCTTTGCCTTAAATTGTTGTGTGGCAATCATATGAGCTTCTTGTTGCTCAATCAGAGGCGCATCACCTTGCAAAATGGGGATGATAGGCTTGCCAAATCCACTCCAAACCTGATACGTCTCTTGGAGTGTTGCCGCAACCGTTTTTCTAAAAGTACGCCAATAAGACATGGTATGCACACTATCTACAAATGGCTTCCACTCGTTGGGATACACTGTTTCATAATGTGCCTTGCGCGGGTCTATGCACAAACCAATATGAAAATTATTACCTAGCCCTTGTCTGACCATCGTCATAAGGGGTCTAATGGGTTGTGGACCCGCTTTCCAATATCCTTCGTATGGCTCAACATCCATGATGATAGATTTCACGCCCGGACGTTGCCCAACGGCAACCATGATATTGGCTTCGCCTTGAATATCAACACCCTTCAGCACAACCCACGCATGAAATTCAAGACCATGCTGTCCCAAAATTGTGACCCAACGGTCAATATCGGCAGGACCATTGATCGCCATATCACCACTATCAAATTTCCCTTGCCACGTATTACCATCGCCAACTTTCACCCAAAGCTGGCGCACATTGGGGGTGTTCTTACGGATATTTTGGGCAAGTTGGGCGATGGTTGTTTCTGGGATAGCCGTCCCCTTCCAATGCCAAATGGCAATTTTTCCATCGTATGGTGTTGGGGATGTATTTGCAGGTTGGGTATTCACAGGGGTAAATGCTACGACAGATGTCGAAACCCACCCCGCAGAACCCGGTTGTTCTATCCATACCCAGCCACTGGTATTGGATTGTGGATATTGTGTTACGGCGGAATTGTTGAATAAATCACCTATATCGGCATATTGTGTCCCTGGACCAGACCGAATATTTGCAAAAGACGATGATGTCTTAGCTATAGACAACACACCATCTTTTGCTGATACTGGCTTGGGAACAGATGGGGAACTCATAAGGCATTGCTCCTCTGTTGAACAAACGAAATCTTAACGCACTATTTGTTATTATAGCCCTATTTTGATTATGAATCGCTACGCTTTTACAACGATTCCACTTTCGCCTGTTTCAACTTGCCCAATGAGTGCTACATTATCGCCCACATTGACCAATGCCTCTATCAACTTTTGGGCATTTTTCTCGTTGATAGCAATCAATAACCCGCCCGATGTTTGTGGGTCATAGAGTAAATTTTGTTGATAGTCGGGTAAATCGGCTTGGATTTGCACCCATTGTTCAAAATGATTCTTATTCCGAAAAAGTCCGCCCGCAAAGATAGATTGTTCGGCATACCCTTGTGCGCCATCAAGCCATTTTAGCAATGAATACTGAATATGAAACGATTTTTGGCTGGCGCTTGCCATTTCATAGCCATGCCCCATTAATCCAAAACCTGTAATATCGGTCATGGCAGATGCGCCAAATTGCACAGCAAATTGCCCCGCGTGGTTATTGAGTCGGCTCATAACTTTTATTGCATTGCTCAAATCAGATTCACTGACACGACTATTTTTGTGAGCAGTGGTTATGACCCCAGAGCCGAGTGGTTTGGTCAGGATGAGCAAATCACCCGTTTGTGCGCCACCTTTTTGCATAATATCTTTGGGGTGAATGTGACCAGTCACCGATAACCCATATTTGGGTTCTTTATCACTAACGGTATGCCCACCAGCGATAACTGCACCTGCTTCACGCACTTTTTCTGCCCCACCGCGCAAAATCTCGGTGAGTATTTCCACCGCATTATCTATGCCATCTGGAAATGCGACCAAGTTAATTGCCATGAGGGGTTCACCGCCCATCGCATAGACATCACTAAGCGCATTGGCGGCGGCAATCGCCCCAAAGTGGTAAGGGTCATCCACGACTGGGGGAAAGAAATCCATCGTGGAGATAATCGCCTTATCATCAGCCACCAAATACACCGCACTATCGTCTGGTTCAGAAAGTCCCACCAGAAGATTTGGGTAGTCGCTATTCATAAAAATACCGCTTAGTGGGCGCAAAACTTGCGCCAATAGACTCGGGTCGAGTTTAGAGGCTCAACCCGCGCAACTTGCCATCGCGGTCAAGCGGGTATGTTTGATTGGGTCAGACATAGTCACTCACAACTTTCGTTATATATTGATTGTATTTGGGTGATAATCCCATTTCACTATATCACAAAATCGCACAAAATATCAGCGATTGATGCTTCCTGTGATATAATTTTGTTATATGGGTTTGTATAAGAGAGGACAAAATCACATTGTCTGGGTCTGCACAAGAATTGCTCAATTTATTTATACGTCCTCCTGCCAATTCGGTCTATTTTGTCATCATTGTTGCCGTCTGTTTTATTTGCTTCCTGATGTGCTTGGGGCGTGAATCGTATGACTCCCAAAACACACAATATAAACGGCTTACACTGGCATTTATTGGGATGACGCTGGCATGGGTATTGCCCCTCATTGTGGCAATCTTTTCGCTCATCAATGGCACAATTGCCACCCCCTTATTACCACCCCTAGAACGATTTGCCATCACCATCACCATTTTATTGACCCTATGGATGTTTGCTTTGCCACATCCCATACTCAATCGGTTTACGCAACTAGGACTCGGTTTAAGTGTCGTGGGGTTGCTAATTAGCACGATTCAGTGGTCAGAACTCACAACTCAAACCGATTTTAATCTGAGTGCATTGGCAATTTCATGGACATTTGCCCACAGCTTACTCGCCATTTTAGGCGTGCTTTTGGTTGTGCGATATTTTATACAAATTCCAGATAGCCCATTAAAATTTGTCTATTTCTTCATTCTGGGCATGAGTGCCATCTACACCCTTATTCAAACCACACAGGGCAATCTCATTGGGGATGATTCTGGTGCCATGCGACTAGGGATGATTGTTGGTATATTGTTGTTGCCCATGCTGTTATACCGCCACATTGTTAGCGACCTCAATGCGAGTTTGATGAAAGCACAAGCATCTGGCACACCTACCCCACTGCCTGCCCCAACAATCGTACAAGAAACCCCAACAATGTCACCCGCAGGGCGGGAATCTGTTCAATTACTCCGTGCATTGGGAATCATGCTCGATAGCACCTCTAACACCCTCCCCAATGCCATTCTCAAAGCTGTGATAGACATGCTCAAGGTGGATGTTGCTGTATTACTACGCTCAAAAGATGCCAATTATGCCGATGTGGTGATGGCATATGATCGTGTATTTGAGCGCGAATTTTTTGGGATGTCCATTAATCTCAATAATCAGCCGACATTGGTCAATAGCATGGAGCGACGGGCTCAACGCCCATTGTTGCCAGAGCGCAATCAGGATGAATTACACGACTTATATACCCGACTAGACATCGAAACGATGGGTCCCGCCTATATTCAGCCCCTCACCAAAGATAATCAGGTGATATCTATGTTGGTGGTGGCATTACCTTATACCACCCGCGAATTGACCAAATCTGATGAAAGTTTGCTCAAAGGGATAGCCGTGATTGCCGCCAATTTGCTTCAATTGGCGTATGTCGCGCAAGATGCCAAACTCATGGCAGAAGAAAATGCCATTCAGCAAATGGTGAGCCGCGCATTGAATATGCAACCGGTCAATGAGACAGAGCAAAAAGTCAAATTGAGCCTGCAAACCAAATTAGACCAAGCCCGTCAGCAATTATTGTTATTGACCAACG